>Ga0206126_10004288_pt1 | contig 13808 bp, 16 predicted proteins | sample Helgoland_Spring_5_FD_148621 | JGI IMG/M metagenome (GOLD analysis project Ga0206126, IMG submission 148621) | Pelagic subsurface seawater microbial communities from Kabeltonne, Helgoland, North Sea - Helgoland_Spring_Bloom_20160412_1 | ecosystem: Environmental > Aquatic > Marine > Epipelagic ...
GTGGGAGATCAGCCAGCGCAGTGTTATTGAAATGGCAGCAGATCGCGGTCGCTACGTCGACCAGTCGATGTCGATGAACCTGCATATTGAGGCTGCCACGCGTTCAAAACTAACATCGGCGCATTTTCTATCGTGGCAAAAAGGCCTCAAAACCGCTTGTTATTACCTACGCACGAGACCAAAAGTAAAGGCAATCCAATTTACAGTGAAAACAACACGTCAAAAGATTATGGAAATTGAAGCAAATGAATGCGCCAGTTGTTCCGCTTGAATCGGTTCAAAATAAATAATTACAAATCATACAAATATAATAAAATAATTTTTTTTTTATTCTTTATCGTACAATTCTCCAGTACTCGTTGTGGATTTCTGTGGTTAGACTGGTCGGTGTTGGGTCGGTCAAATCCTTGTTTAGTTTGGAAAAGTCGGTTACGTTGTTGTACAAACAAACCAAACGGAGATTGCCAGGGACATGACCTAAAAGGGGGTCAATGGCGTCGCACGATATTTTCCAAGGGCCACTTGAAAGCGACATCGGTATTTTAGCAACTTTGCAAAGACCTTTTTGTTTTTTCAATAGGACCAACATGTGTTGCCAGTAGTCTTGGTATGTATCGAATGCGCCTTTGCATAGTTTGTCGTGTTTCCAAAAGTTTTGGGCATGCGCGTACAGCGGCGTCTGTTTACCATTGTGATATTTTTTATGTGAAATTTTCAAAACAACGTCAATATCCTCTTCACGTTGGTCCTCCGACTTGTTTTTGTAGATGTCGTATCTTTCTTGAATCATTTTCGTTGAAGCTTTGTATCGTACATTGGCCATCTGAGCGACAACATTAATGTTTTCAAGAGCGTTTTCAGGATCGGGGTAGTGCAATTTGTAAAATGTTTGGCCATTAACGGTGTAGTTGTCCTCAATACGGTCGAAAGAAATGGCAAACAATCCACCGTGTTTTTCAAATTCAAAGCCATTTTTGATCAACCCACCGTTGTCGTCAATAACATTTTGTTTTGCAAACATTCCCCCGCATTCATGTGTTCACAATATTGACGGGCGATCTTGTGACGGGTTTCTTTGTTGTTCATTTCCGTCAATTTGTCTTTGTCTTCTTCGGACACCTTGTGTTTCAAACTAAATGTAACTTTGCGTCCTGCAAGATTGATACGCCTTGTTTTTCCAAGCCCAAGTTGAAGAACGTGTCTACCTCCTTCAATAGTCAATTCTTCATTATTATCAATACTTTCCAGAATTTGCTCTTCGTCCAAATGATATTTTGTGGCAGCTCCTTTGATATTGACTGATTGCCAAGGTTCAAACCCTTTGACCAACGCCATCAATGTTGACAGCTCACTTATTCGAATGTCGCTTTGAATGTTACTTGCGACTTTTTTTACAAGAAACGCGTACTGCTCTGGAGTAATTGGAGGCGTAAACGTTTTATATTCTTCTGGCATTCTGGTTCTGGTTATTTCGGAGACGGGCGGCAATGGAACTTCGGGGTGTTTTTCCCGAACATGTCGAATCATGTTACTTTCTTTACTGAAATGCTTATTACAGTGACCGCAATGGACTCTGTCCGATGTATCCACAGGCGCATTGATAAACATGACCTTTTGACCTTTGAATTCACCCTTTTTGCCTCTGCTTTTGCTTTTTTTTTCGATATTGCCACCAATAGTTTTTTTCAGAATACCCGTAGCCTTCTTTGCTCTTGATCTGCTCTCAAATTGATAATCTGTACCTCCCTCAAACTCGATAATACCATTCTTCTCCACTCGGATACCGCCAATGTTCGCAATACACTGTTTAGTGTGACTTTTTGCCATTTTTGCAACCCTTTGCCTTTCTCTTTCAGCAATACCCTCTATTTTTTTTCGTTCTCTTTCTTTTTTCTCTCTTCCTCGTCTATCACCATCAGATTCTTTGGTCTCACCGCCAAATGTTTCGGGCAATGCCTCTGACTCTTCCGATTCAATTATTTCAGAGGCATAACCCGAAAATCTTTGGCGTTTATTGTCATTTGAACCCGAATTGTTTGATTTACGTTTTTTAGGTTTTTTCTTATTTTTTTTTTTATTTCGTTGGCTAATACGACTCATGGTTTTTTATTGTTATTTTATATGATTTATACAAAAATATCTCAGAATATTCCTAACATATACCGTATTTGACTAAAGCAAATTCCGCCCGCGGGCCAAAAAATCTATGGGCCTTGGCCCTCGGCTCCGCCAAACTATTTTCCCCAAAATAAAAAAGACCCAAATCCCGTATTTTTAAGGAAAATACCGAAAAAATTGCGCAATAAATCCCGTGATTTATTCGGTATTTTCCTTAAAAATACCGAATCGGTTCAAAATAAATAATACAAATCATACAAATATAATAAAATAATTTTTTTTTAGCCTGTGCTTTCTTTTTTTCACAAATCTTCGTCGTCGCTTGGTAGGTCGACGTCTGAATCTCCTTCACTACCATCTAATCCCGAGTCCTCTTCGCTGGTAGAACCTCCTTCACTACCAGACTCCTCCATGTCCGTGTCCGTGTCTTCGTCACTACTGCTGCCAAAATCAAGAGTGTGCGGGGCCAGATTTCCCGACGGGATAGCGGCCGCTATCCCGTCGGCCGACGGGGAAGTGGGCAAACCAAGCGCGAGCGCAGCGGCTCCAGTGGCTGGACAGGTTGTGGGTGCATATGTCGGTGTCGGTGTTGCTGGTGGTTCTGGTGCTGGTGGTGCTGGTGGTGGTGGTGGTGATGGTTCTGGTTCTGGTTCTGGTCCGGATATGACAAAAGATTGGAACATTTATACAATTACTGCAAATATTTATAGTATGTTTTTTCTGATAATATTCCTAATATATTCGGAGGAATTGTTGGTTTTGAAACCAGTGTATAAAAACTACTTTGAAGCTATAATAAATGGAACAAATTATTGTCAGATTAAAGCAAATGAAACTATCTCCAGAAAACAATCCACAAACAGTACCAATCACAACACAAATAGTACCAATCACAACCGAACAATTATCAAATATATGTTTGCAATTATACAATGAAAATTTCGTTTTGAAAAAACAAATACAATCATTATTAATTTCACAGACCTCTTCTGTAACAATCCCAGAATGGGTAAAATGAAAGCTGTTCCATATTCACGCCAAAAAATCTCAAACTATTTTTCCCAAAATAAAAAAGTTCATAATACGGTATTTTTAAGGAAAATACCGAAAAAATTGCGCAATAAATCCCGTGATTTATTCGGTATTTTCCAGCCTGCGGAAAAATACCGTATTATGAACTTTTTTATTTTGGGAAAAATAGTTTGAGATTTTTTGGCCAGCCTGCGAGCATTTAGGTACGCCGGTATATGTTACACATATACCGTATTTTAATAATTATAATGATATAATTATTTATCACAAATAAAAATGGACATGAATATTTTAAAAAGTGATCTTTTTCGAGATTTGAATTTGCCGATGAATTGGTTAAACACACGAGGTATGAAATCGAATGGTACTCCAACAGGAATCGAAAATTTCGGTAATACGGTTTATTTTGAGAACGCATTACAAGAAAAATGGTCAAGCATTGTATCGGGCACTGTACTTTCGTCGACAATCAACAAATTTGGTCCAAACTGTATAAACTCGATCACCGTACAACTTCCAGGGAATAGTCAAATCATCGACCAGTTGAAACAAGCCGCAATGTTGGTATTCAATCACAATCAATTGCCTTGCACGCAGCGTTATGCCACTTTTGAAGAATTCTGGGTAAACTGTGGCAAACCTGTCGATACAATTATTGTAGAAGCCCCATGTTTCAGTCGCCGTGGTAGAAAGAAAGATTTCATTAATATTTATGACGAAAATTTGCAAGAAATTACTGGTAAAGTCTCTCCTTGTAAAAATGCAAAGGTAGAAATTGCTCTTCGTTTTTCCTTTTCAGAAACTGAGGACTCTGGGCATTTTGGTTTCCGTGCATTGTTTGGTGCAGGTATAATTTTGAAAACCTTTGGTGGAGATGCACTGGTAATCAAACGCCCGTGGGATATTGACGGTATTTCTGAGAATTTAACAGTGAAAATGCATGATTCGTTCCTAATAAAATCCCCTGCTTTAACGGTTACTGGGCTGAATGGAAATGTTGCTACCGTTGATATGTCAACACAATCGACATTTTTGGCTATCATCCAACAACTCCACCAGAAAGCAGGGAAATGGGCCTGGGATGCCACCATAAATGTTTGTGGCAATAAAATCGCTGTTGGCGACGTTTGTATATTCCAAATGTGGCCCGACAAGACCGAAAATGGGACGTTGGAATGGTATAGTAAAAAAATTGTTAAATCACGCAAGAGAAAGAAGTAAAAAATAATCTACATAAATTACAAGTTATAATCTTTGTCGAATTTGTACACATTATCTAAAATCGAATCTTCTACATCTATATTTGATAAATGTTTCCTACATTCCTCGCACTGCATTATCGCGTTCATGGAAGGTGTTAAAGGGTGATAAGGGTTAACAGATTTTATGGATGATGTCACTGAAACAAAAGTTTCCAACACGTTGTAATGGCAATGTATTGTGGCACAAATAGTTATGACCATTGCAATTATTAAAGGTGTATACCTCAATTTATGTGGAAACCGTGACTCGCAGCGAATGACCCATAATATAAACGCTTGTAGTAGAACGTAAAGTGCTTGACAAGCTACTGATTTTTTCAGGTAGATTGTCGCATGACACTGTGAAACAGATTTATTCAAATATTGTCGACGTTTGTACTGCATTGCGACACTGAACAGAACCAAAAAGGTGTACAACTGAATACCATTCAATAATATAACCATGAAAACCCATTGCGAGTATCTCTGTGGCATTTTTCGTAAACAAACACTACAGATAAAAAGATAAAAGAGATTGGTCCAATTTACCGAGACAAAACACCCCCATACTATTAAAACATGAAGAAACGAATCAAAATAGTATGCGACGTTCATAATTGTAGAGAGTTTGAGCTTGCCGAGTCCTCGATGTTCTGCCACCATAAAATGTAAGAAAGACGTCAACGCAAACAGTAATGTCCATATCGCGTCTTGCTTGAACGAGAATGTTTGAAAAGACAACATACATGCTAAAAAAAACGTAATATGACAGCAAACAGCTGTTTGTATCCAAACAGCCTGTTTGTTAAACATTTCCTTGAAAAACAAATGCATTTATACTCTTTCTTGTATTTTTTTGATGTATAAATACAAAAACAAATTGTGTTAATGGGGTGTATTTCGTCAAGAATGAACACATGTATAGAACACCACAGCAAAGAATTATATATAGAAAGAGCAGAAAAACGTTTTCAAAGAACACGGATAGGTAATACTGATACACCTGAAAGAAAAAAGAAAAGAAGAAAAAAATTCGAACAAGATTTTTTGAGAGGTGTTGAGTCCAATAGGAAATATATAACAAAAAATACATCCGATAAAGATATCGTTGAAAACTATAAAAAAGTAACAGCAGGAATGTAAATTATTATTTATTTTTTGGTGGAGCCGAGTGTTGTACTAATACTTGCTACGCAAGGCGAATACCGCTTCAACTCAATCACACTATAAATATTGAAAGACAATTACAAATGATTAACGCCTGTTTTCAGTCACACAATGCCCCAGGCAATAACTGTAAAGACCCGACAAGAGGGGCCTTTCAAATACCCACCGGTGCCACGTTTGAAGATATAGGACCAAATGTACAAGATTTCAAAGTTACCTATTTCAAATATGCAGCCAGAAAAGCATATGACGTCCATTACGAGTTTGTAGACGGTCCTATTTGGAACTGTACTTGTCCAGATTTTGAATTTAATGATAGGCTGGAACAAAAGACGGCATGTAAACACATTCAAGCATGTGTAGATAAAATAAACGGCACCACCCGTACCGGTGGAAACTATGAAAAATTTCTGGTGGAACACATTCATTAACGTGCTACCGCGCCAAAAAAAAATCCTATATGCCAGTGCAGTTTTTTATTGTGTTCCACCCTCTTTCTGGTACTTGCGATACATGTCTGATACTCGTGGTCCAACGCGTTTTTTTTTCACATGGGTATCTGTACCAGGATCCAGACAGCCAGCTGCTTTGCACCACGTTTTGTGATCGGCCCAGTTTGCAACTTGGCAAGCGCCATCGGCACAATAGTAAACGGCATTGCACCTGCCACAACATTTAATATTTTTTTTGAGATCGCGATTTTTACAATTAGAACAAAATGCCGTTTGCGTTGTAGACCGTATTTGGAGGAAAGTTCTTTTTTTATGATCAATAAATTCTACAAATTTCAAACGACCGTTGACCAACTGGAATTTGGCTTCTTTCCCGTTAAGTAATGCAACGGTAGTCACTTTCATTATTTTATCGTCATGCTCACAGAACAATAAAAATTGGTTAAGTCTCTTAATTGCTTTTTGACCAAATAATTTACTGAAAACCACATCCGATATTGATTGTATAGATTTAATTTTCTTTGACATTTTCTTCTTTGACATTTTCTTCATTGACATTTAGTTTCTTTGAAATATTTCTTAGATAATCTATTGAACAATCAGTAATTATTTTCAGAATATGTGTAACATATTCGGTATTTTTGATAAGGGTTAGAAAGAAAACCGGGTGCGGACAAAAAATCTATGGGCCAAGGCCCGAATTAGAATTTTAATTGTTTGAAATGTGGTTCTTCGTTTCTTGTATTTTTTTCGACCGTTTTTTGGAATGCGAGATTGTCCGTAATAAGGAACTGCTTGAATGTGGCTTGTTGGAATGCGAGATTGTCCGCAATAAGTAACTGCTTGAACGTGGGTCCCATAAGTCCGTCTCCCACGTAATTCCACCCAAACAAACGTTTGATTGTACTAACGGTCCCCGTGCCAATAGTGCTGATAGATCTAATCGCATTCCATGCACCTTTCAACGTGTCAATTATGCGAGACAACATAGTTGTGATAGTTCCAAAAAAATTTACTACACTCGGAAATGTCTGAGAACCCCAGCTTAACATATTATTTCCCATTTCTTCCGCCCATGTACCGACATCTTGCATGGCCTTTCCGAGTGCAGTACCAAACAACCAAACACCAACTCCATATATGGATTTGGCGGCCGCTACTACTGCAAAACTCATGTTTTTGATGATCTCAAGGAAATACTCACCGAGCGGTAAGTATTGCATTAGAAAATATCCAGCTGCTGCCAGTACTGCAACACCAGCATACTTTATTAATTTGCTCATTATACAAGTAAGTGGACTTGCCTCAAAACAATGATACAAACTATGTACTTCCTCGAATAATGCACCAACCCATTTCGCGGCAACTTCAAACACTGTAATTGTGGCATCAAACGCATTTATCATGGGTCTTTTTAAACTCGGAGAAAAATCGTATTGGCCATCAACAAAAACACTTTTAATGACGCCGAATATATCCATGAAAATCCACTTTATGCCAAACGCGTTCCATATACCGATTGTACGAGTATGTCTGACGTCCGTACTATGGTCAATTCTTGCCAACATGTCCAACGATTGTTTTACATACATTATTTGCTTCTCATGATATTCCTTGTTTTTTTTTTCCATTTTCTCCTGCATGCTCTTCAGTATATCTCGTTCTTTTTGTTCTGTCGCCTGCCCTTCAAGGACCTGAGTTAGCATATCGTGAATTTCCGTATAATGTGTCGGGAGTTGTTCAATAATTTCTGAATCTCTTCGCCTTTGCTCTACAGTCCTTTTTTTAATATTTTCCTTTATTTCCTCCTGTGTTTCAATATTTGGTTGTACTAATCCGAACATTTCATTCTGAATTTTAACTTTTTCGTTTTCCAACATCTCTCTTTTGTACCTATCCACATGGGCACAGTTAGGTGCGGTCCTTAACGAATCTTCAATATTTCGTAATATCCTTGTGGCTTTTGCTTTTTTGTCTGCGTTAAGATCAGTGTCGCCGACCATTTTTTGAGATTCTGGGTCCAAGGATCCTTCTAACCCGAACCCTGCTTGTTCAATCGAACCGTGCCCTCCGTTGGATGATTTGTTTGGTTGGAGAAGTTGTTCCAAAGTTTGTTCGGGTTTATTTTTACCAATTTCTACAGGTTGGGTTGCTGTTTTCTCGGCAAGATCCAATGCTAAAAACGGAGCATTGATTGTATCCTTTGCTTCTTGTATTTTTCCTGCCTTTAATTCTGCATTGGTAACACGTGCTACCAATGCAGGTTTCCCAACAAATTCACTCTTGTTTGCTTCCAATAATGCTAACATACGCAGACGCTTTTCCTCTGGATAACTTCGGATCACTGCAGTTGTTAATTTTGTCTGTTTGGCCAGTTCTTTAATAGATGGCAATTTCTGTCTAATGTAAAGCTTTGCGTTTCTCTTGTTTTTCTCAAATGTTGAATTACCACCATTTCTTCCTCTTGAAGGACGGCGGCGGCGAATTCTATCTTTGTGGTTTTTGTGGGGTGGTTTTGGGGGCGTAGACATTTATTGTAGTCAACACAAAATATTAAATAGTACATATTTGTTAATTTTGCTTTGGCCCTCGGCTCCGTCAAACTATTTTCCCCAAAATAAAAAAGTTCATAATACGGTATTTTTTAGGAAAATACCGAATAAATCACGGGATTAATTGCGCAATTTATTCGGTATTTTCCTAAAAAATACCGTATTATGAACTTTTTTATTTTGGGGAAAATAGTTTCAGATTTTTTCGCAGAATTTGCTTTAGTCATATTACGGAATATGTTAAGAATATTCTATATTATATCAATTATCAGAATGGAAAATACCATAGCAAATGTTCTCATCAATACAAAAGAACAACCAAAACGTAGTAAATGCTTTCTGTGATCAAATTGACAATGGCGAGATTTCCAACGATTTTAAGGAATTTTGGCGGTCGACATGGAAACCAATAACACAGAAATGCTTGAATGTGGCAAAGCATAAATTTATTATGAGGAAAGCATTAGAAAATTTTAAAGCACATTCCGCTTTATGCTGGTTTAAAAATACAAGTGTCTCATTTTCAGAAATATTTGTTGAAGATGAAGAAATAGATATTATTCATTCATTATGTAAGCATGTCGGTTTACAAGGAGAAGAATTCATTTATTTTGGCTTGTTATTTCATAAGAACCGATGCAAAAAATATTTTAAAAGTAAATATAAATAAATACTACTGTCTTTAAAGTTTTTCGTCCCAGTTTTCTTCAATTTCAGAACCGTCCAAACTAAGGACTAATTCATCAATTTCTACAAATCGATTATATTTTTCTGTGAGGCTCTCGACTGACGGTTGTTCTTTGTTCAGAATAAAACAACCGATACAGTAAAATACAAAACCAATCAAAATGAAAGGCAATGCGAAAAGAATAATGATAGATTTGAACTCCCTTGCTATAAAGATCATCAGTGCAATGATAATTGCTATCATTTGATAAAAATGTTCTGCAGAGATTTTCCCAAGATCCAAACAAAAATGTAGAGCGATCGCAATTAGAAATAATGTGGTTTCTATACAGATATACAACCTTGCCTCGTGACGGTTTTCATATAAACGAAGCACAAACATAAGCATCACGGGCAATACAGTCATAAATGGCAAATTTGTTGGTAAAGAAACATACAAATAATTGACAAGTACCCAGAAACAAATACACGTTAGATGCACATGTGGGATCCATGCATCGCTACCGCTCGCTATCACTTTACACGATAATATCAATACCGCGAAACTGACAAAAGTAAGGAACAATCCCAAAATGCCAAAAACAACAAGCATGTTGGCCAATTCTAAAATATCTACTGAAAAAAATATACATATGATAATATGCACGACACTCCATGATATAGTACTCCATTTGCCATCGTAATCCAGTTTGTGACGTTGTACAATAGTCTGTAGTTGGAAAAGAGTGATAATTATGACTGATAATAATGAAAATATAATGCTTGATACGGGAATAATTCGCGCAGGTGACTCGTAAATAATGCCCAAAAGTAACCAAGAATAATTGAGTAAAATATAAAGGATGAAAACAAATCGGTCAAATAGCATTTATCCGCTTGAAATAGAGGTCTTAAATACGATTTATGAAAAATATATTCATTGTTATTTCTTTATGAAAAATATATTCATTGTTATTTCTCTATTTTGTTGTACCCTTTACTACTACAACAACAAAATAAACATTTGAATATACTGTAAACACACATAAAACAATCCTTGATCTTACAAATTACCCATAAAATGAAAAGGAAAAACAGTATAATTACACCAATTATGACGTATTGCATTGTATTTGGTAGGTCACTGAAAGGTGGCAAAATAGATGAGATTACATCGGAATAAGCCATTTCATTCGATAGTACATCGATTTATATACTACTATTTCTTTTCTGATTTGATCCAAGAGCGTTCTTGCTGTATTGTTTTTTTTACACAATTATTAATACATTGTTCGAATTTGAATGTTGTGTATGGCATTCTCGAAGCTTGTCGAGACCACCGATATATGTATTCTTTACAGGGTAATGTGCATTCGCTTTGCATTTGTGATAAAAGTTCTGGGGAAGGTTTTATTGACATTTTGTATGAATTTAGTGGGTGTATTGTCTTTTTTCGGAATAAGTGTTAATTATTCCGTATTATGACTTTTTTATTTTGTCTTCGGTAGTTTGGCATGTAACGATTATGCAAAATTAAAAAGAGAGAAAATGCATTATATAATAAGACTTTTTAATTATCAAAATGTCATCCACAATCACAATTCCACAAGGCGAAACAAAAGAAACGGGCGAAACAAAAGAACAAACTTTGGTGTTAAGACTTGAACCATCAGAACCATTGAATACATCGGAGACCACAATGGACGCACTTACGGACCTACAAGCAGCAGTGCTTCAAATTGACGAATTAAAGAGGATTATTGCTTCCCTAACACAGGATGCAGAGGGGAAAAAACAAATGCTTCGTTCAAAATCAGAAGAAAATTTATCCAATATGCAACCGACAACCCCGTTACGAAGTAGATCTGCTGATTTTGCCCGTACTAATGCCAATGACATCCAGGTTAATATTACCAACGCGGTCATGGATGCCGTAAATACAGAGATGGAAACAGATATAGCATCTACAACGACTACAACGATGACTACAGGTCGTTCTAATGAAATTACACATATGATGCTTCCACCCAAAGAAGGGTTGGGTTTATCGAGTGAAATTTTGATGCAATTGCGCGATTTAATTGTGAGTGATGTCGAGGGACCGTTTAGACAAATTCATTACATAGTTGTTACATCAGGCGAGAATATGACGGCAATTTGGATTCAATTTGGAAATGCTTTATGGTGTATATCAGCCCGAGGCGGTAATTTGATTTGGACTCGGCTCTTAGAGACATGGAATCTTGCACCCGGACAGCAAGCTATCATTGATGGCTTGAGAAGTGGCGCGACCACTATCGGGAATGTCGCATGGGATACATTCGGATTTATGGGCCAATCGGCTATAAATGCTGCTCCCCGTATTGGAAGAGCGGGGGTCAGGGCTGCCGTTGAAGTTGAGCGAGTGATGGAACAGGCTGCCGATATTACAGTCGCAGCAACGCTTCAACTCTTCCGGTATGTTCGTATCGGGACTTTTGTGACTGGGCGTTATGTTCTGGGTAGTCTCGGTACCGGTATCAATAGAGGTGGCAGCATAGCTGCCAGAATGGCATACGATGCTGGTGGGACGTTTGCTGGAATCCTCCGAGATGGCTTAATAAGTGGAGCGGGAGCGGTGTTTGGTGTCGTCAGAGACCACGTCAGAGACCAAGTTATGGGACCATCTGGTGGTCCCAGCGGTGATCCCAGTGATGATCCCAGTGATGACCCCAGTGACGACGACCCCAGTGACGACGACCCCAGTGACGACGACCCCAGTGATGATGATGATGTAGGGGAAACAAAGCAAACACAAAGAAGAGAGCAAAAGGGGGAAACAAAGGAAACAAACACAAGAAGAAAGAAAACACAGAAGGAAATAGCAGCCGAAAAAAAGAGAAAACAGGCAAGAATAAACAGAATGCTGGAAATTGATCTTAAAGCAGAGGGTGTATCTGGAGATAATATTGTGGCGTATAATAAAGGCAAATTATACGAACCTTCTTATAGACAATTCACACTGTAAATAAACCGGGCCAAGGCCCTCGGCTCCGCCAAAAAAATATTTTAAACAAATAAACTACCATTGTGATGTGAATCATTTGTTCTATAAATTTAGAGTATATAATATCAGATAATATATATAAAAAAATGAAACATCTATTTATTTTATTACTGGTATTCATTATTGAAATAGTGCATGGAAAATACTGTACAAATTTCGTCAATTTACCAAGCAATTCCCAAAATTATTTTACACGGGAACAGTGCTACGAAGCCGTCAAACTGAACAGAGAAGAGCTCGGGTGTACTGGCGAAACATTCCAATACAACGAATTAGCGGGCGATTGTGGGTGTGCGACCGACGATTGTACTCTAACAACTCCGAGCCCCGATTGGATAATCATGAGACAGTCGTCTCTAACTTTAGGCCATACTTGCAATTGTTCAGTTGGTTTCGAAGGGACAAATTGTGAAATCGATATTAATGAGTGTGTCGTCGAGCCTTGCTTGTACGACGGTATTTGTACAGAAACTACGGACGGTACTACAGAAGCACCTGGCGTCTTTCACTGCGCTTGTTCTAATTATTTTGGTTATACGGGGTTAGTTTGTGACGAATGTCAAGCTGGACATGGACGAGATCGCGAAGGTCGCTGTACCGAATGTGCCATGCCTCAAATCAATAACGTCACAACCAAAACAGCCCCCTGTGCTGATCAGGAATGCCCCGAAGGGTTTGGCGTCACCTCGGATAATTGGTCCACGGTTGGGGTCAATTGTGAAGAATGCCCATTTGGCGAAGGATCGATGGCTGGTTCGGGAGTTTGTATTGACTACTGTGACCCAGACCCCTGCCAAAATGGTGGGGCGTGTCTTGCGCAAACATCTTCATATACGTGTGCTTGTCCACCAGGATTCACAGGTGTGGATTGTGAAGAAGATATCAACGAATGTGCTTCCCTTCCCTGCCAAAACGGTGCGGTCTGTACGGAAACTTCCGACGGAAGCACCTTAACGCCAGCTGTGTATCACTGTGAATGTGCTGCAGGTTTTACTGGTGTGGATTGTGAAGAAGACATTAACGAATGTGCTGCCGTACCCTGCCTAAATGGTGCAGTATGTACGGAAACCTCCGACGGTTCTACCTTCACGCCAGGAATGTATCACTGTGATTGTGCTACTGGCTATACTGGGACCAATTGTGACGAAGTCATTGATCAATGCGACCCAGATCCTTGCCAAAACGGAGTCTGCACCGAAGGCGGTATTGGCGAGTATAGCTGCACATGTGTAGTTGGTTTTCAAGGCAAGGACTGTGAAATTGACATCAATGAATGCATTGTCGAACCTTGTCATTTTGACGCACTCTGTAAGGATTCCAGTACAGATGTATCTATCTCTGGAGGTGAATTTGAATGCGACTGTGTCGAATCTTTCGGATATACTGGAACGCTCTGTAACGAATGTGGACCTGGGCATGGGGTCAGTGTCGACGGGAAATGCAAGGAATGTGAACAGCCTCAAATCAATAACGTTACGACAGCTACAGCACCTTGTGCTGATCAGGAATGCCCAGACGGGTTTGGAGTGACGTC
>Ga0206126_10004293_pt1 | contig 13793 bp, 11 predicted proteins | sample Helgoland_Spring_5_FD_148621 | JGI IMG/M metagenome (GOLD analysis project Ga0206126, IMG submission 148621) | Pelagic subsurface seawater microbial communities from Kabeltonne, Helgoland, North Sea - Helgoland_Spring_Bloom_20160412_1 | ecosystem: Environmental > Aquatic > Marine > Epipelagic ...
CGAGATGCACCCGTCGTGGTTAAGCTTCGCCGTTAAGCTTACGGCATTTTTTGGTTACTTTTTGTTGCTGTAGACAAAAAGTGACTGGCTGTCGGGCCACCCCCGACGGTCTTGAATTTAAAACTTAAAAAGAAAAGCGAAACATCAGAATGTAACGTGACTGTTATAGTTTGAAAAAATTACCCCCTATACCGCTTGGCGATAATCTCTCTGGAACTGCTGGACAGAAAACACTGCGAGATGCACCCGTCGTGGTCAAGCTTCGCCGTTAAGGTTGCGGCATTTTTGGTTACTTTTTTTGTGTTGCACAGCGTAGTTTGCGCTGCGCCTGAAGGGCGCCCCGTAGGGTGAGCGAAGCGAATACAAAAAGTTACTGGCTGTCGGGCCACCCCCGACGACTTTGACCTTAAAACTCAAACAAAAAAAGCAAACCCTCGGAATGCACCATCACCACTAAATACTAACGGCTCATCCTCAAATCAATAAGGCTTCTCAACACCCTCAGGCTGTTTCTTAAACCGCTTATAAGCCCATTGATATTGTGCCACATCATTATTAATAGCCATCTCAACCATCAAATTCAACGCCCTTAAAGACACCGCCTGATCCGCACTGTAAATAGCCTCAGGCGCCTCAGCATAAATCACTTTAAAACCACCAGGAACACGTAACGCAGAACCCAACACCACACGACAGTCGGTTTTTTGAATCAAACTATAAACCAACGTCATCGTATAAGCAGGCACGTTATAGAAGGGGGCGAACACACCAGAGTTTTTAGGCGGCACCTGATCGGGCAAAACACCAATTAACTCGCCTCGTCTTAGCGCTTTTAATAAAGCAGCAACACCCCGTTGATTCGTCGGCACAAGTTTGGCACCCGAACGCTCTCGACCAGATCTAACGATATTCTCTAGCGCTGTAAGCTTGGGTGGCTGGTAAAGGTTAGTTGTGGGTGCATGCACAGGCAAATGTCTTCCAAGTGCTTCCCAGTTGCCTATATGTGGCGCAATAATAATGACACCTTTTTTGCTGCCAAGGGCTGAAGTTAAGTGGGCTTCACCTTCAATAGATACCGTTTTCTTGACAATCCAGTCGTTATCTTGCTGCCAAGTGCTTCCCAGTTGCCTATATGGGGCGCAATAATAATGACACCTCTTTTGCTGCCAAGGGCTGAAGTTAAGTGGGCTTCACCTTCAATAGATACCGTTTTCTTGACAATCCAGTCGTTATCTTGCTGCCAGACAATGGGCATTTCAAAAGCATTAACAACGGTACTCGCAACACTGTCTTTTGTTATTTTATCAAGAGCATCACTGTCCAGTTGTGGATGTGTTAACGCAATGTTGATGCGGCTTAGCCGATAAATATCATTGTTAGTCAACGATAATAAATAAGCAATTCCTCTACCGATTGTCCGAGCAACCGATAGGGGTAGGAGGGCGACTACTCTTAATAGCCATGTCACGATAAATGTTTTCACAATAAAATTAGCTGCAGATTAAATTATTATTTTTAATGATGCCCTGAGTTATTCGTCTCAATATACACCTCGTTGGTATGTAAATTCGTAATAATGCCTTCTGCAACCATATAGTCTGTGGCGCCCGGCAATATATAGATAACGCTGAGTAAGCCTACTATCGTTAATACAATGGTGTAAGGCAGAGCTTTATAAGCCATAGTGCCATAGCCTAAACGAATCAGCGGCGCTAGTGATGATGTCAGCAAGAATAAAAATGCGGCTTGGCCATTAGGTGTGGCAACAGACGGGATGTTGGTGCCGGTATTAATGGCTACTGCAAGTAAATCGTATTGTGATCTATCAATTGTGCCGTCAATTAACGCTTGTTTGAGTTCGGTAATATAAACCGTACCTACAAATACATTATCGCTAATGGCCGACAATACGCCATTGGCTAAGTAAAACATGGGGACTTGCACATCTTTATCCATGGCTAAGACATTATTGATAATGCCGGTGAACAAGCCTTGTTTGTCGATAACAGCAACAATAGCGAAGAACACGACAAGTAATGCGGTAAAGGGCAATGCTTCTTCAAAGGCCTTACCAAGTGCATGCTCGCTCGTGATGCCATTAAACGCAGTCGCTAATACGATAACACTTAAACCAATTACGCCAACTTCGGCTAAATGCAGTGCCAAGCCAAGGATTAACCAAACAGCGACTAAGGCTTGAATAACTAAAGCCATCTTGTCTTGATGATTACGATTGGCATCTTGTTGTTCGGCATCTTCAACTAACACTTTACGAACGGATTCTGGCAGCTGCCAGCCATAACCAAACCACGATTGGCATCTTGTTGTTCGGCATCTTCAACTAACACTTTACGAACGGATTCTGGAAGCTGCCAGCCATAACCAAACCAAGCGGTTTTTTCGAGTAATACCACTACGCATAAACCGGCTATTAATACAGGAATAGTAACCGGGCACATGCGTAAGAAAAACTCAAGAAACTGCCAGTTAGATTGCGCAGCGATAACCAAATTTTGAGGTTCGCCTACTTGTGTACATACGCCGCCTAGCGCGGTACCAATGGCGCCATGCATCATTAAATCACGTAAAAAGCCACGGAATTGATCGAGATCTTCACGGTGGAGGTGATGGATGTTGCTGTCTTCATGCTTATCATCGTCATCTTCATTTTCATCGTAGCCTTCTATTGAGGCGACTTTTTGGAATATGGCATAGAAGCCAACGGCAACACTAATGATGACGGCAATAACGGTTAAGGCATCTAAGAACGCCGATAAAAATGCGGCAACAAAGCTAAACAAAAGAGATAGCCAGACTTTAGAGCGCACATTGGTTAATAGTTTGGTAAAGGTGAAGAGCAGTAAGTCCTTCATAAAATAAATGCCGGCCACCATAAACACTAATAGTAAAATGACAGGCAGGTTGAGTTGTATTTCATGGTAAACATCTTGCGGGCTAGCCATGCCGAGAATAATCGCTTCCATGGCCAGTAAGCCACCACTTTGCAATGGGTAGCACTTCAGTGCCATCGCAAGGGTGAAAATAAACTGTATTATTAATAACCAGCCCATTACGAATGGACCGGTGATATTTAATAAGAAAGGGTTGGCGATTAAGAAAAAGATAATCGTATTTTTATACCAGCAAGGGGCGTCACCCAAAAAGTTACGGTAGAGGGCTTGGCCAGTTGATACGCTTTGCATGAAATAAATCCTGTGAAATATATGGCTGAATGCATTGTTAGTCGGTGTTTTTTTGTGGTTACTAGCGAGCTCTACTATTGCCTGAGGCTAGCCTGCAAATTATAGACCGTCTATGGCTGCTTTTGGGGCTTTAATAAGCATAATCGGTATAAAGAACAATTCATTTCATTAGACGTTTTGAGGCAAGTGCGCGCCGCTTAATCCGTAGCTAGGTAATCTAATGTTTTTGGCTGAGCTGGGTTTATTCTGGGTGCTTGTCGCTAAAAGTGCGAAGACAGTCATTAGACGTTTTGAGGCAAGTGCGCGCCGCTTAATTCGTAGCTAGGTAATCTAATGTTTTTAGCTGAGCTGGGTTTATTCTGGGTGCTTGTCGCTAAAAGTGCGAAGACAGTGCTATGGCGGCGCCATAACGCAGCTGGAACAGGGCTATAACCGAGTTGTAAAAGGCGACTTCGGTCACATCTAGGCGGCTGAATCTATTGATTAGAAGGGTCTGGCAGGCGTGCGATGTCTTATTACCTATACTCAAAGTGAGTGACTATTTCACAACTGTTTTTACAAATCAGCGGTGCTATCAATCGTAAACCAATCGTAAGCAGCCACAAAAAAGAGAGACCACACGTGAATCAGACTAATACAGCTATTAAAAAAGCCGCTTCTCCTTTGCCGTTTCGTTCTACCACACGTGAATCAGACTAATACAGCTATTAAAAAAGCCGCTTCTCCTTTGCCGTTTCGTTCTTCGCAAAGTGCTTTTGATGTCGTTGAGCCTGAGCTGGTCGAAGCCTTGTCGCGGGTTTCTGAGCAGTTAAATTTACTGGTGGAGCAAAGCCTTAATGATGCTACACCCGCGGATGCCTTAATCAAAAAATTATCGTCACAATTAGATGAGGTGGCGGGTGTCTTTTCGTTGCTGGGTTTATCGGTAGCGGCTGATTTATCGGTGCAGCTAGGGCAAGCGGTTGAGAGCGTGTATCAAGGTCGGTCTGATGAGAACGGCGGAATTACCGCAAGAGAGTCTGATGCTTTATTTCAATGCGTTTATTTGTTACCGCGGTTTTTTGAATATGTACAAACCACTGGCGTTGCCTCGCCGCTGCTATTAGCGCCTTGCTTCTACGCCTTGGCGAGTGCGGGTTTATCATCATTTGTCACCGAAAGCACATTAATCGAATTTGAGTATCAGCTTAATGATTGGGTCGAGGCGAACAATAAGCCGTCTGATAATACATTATTAGTGTCAACGGCTCCTGAAGTGATGGAGTTGACGTTGGTGCCTCTCGCGAATGCTGAAGACGAGAGTGAGTCGAGTAGTCTTGAAGAAGATATCACTGAGCCTGTAGTTGATAACATTGAAGAGCAGCAAAAAACCTTTAGGCGCTTACGTCAAATGTATCAAACGGGCTTGATTGGTTTGTTACGCGACAGTGATGTGAGCGCCAAGTTAGTGTTGATTGATAGGGTTGCGGAGCGGGCCATTGATTTATGTCATGGTAGCGTTAATGCAGCGGTTTGGCGGCTGGTCAAGAAGCTGGTCGCGGCTTTTAATAGCAAAACGCTTGAGTTAACGCCGCAACGCAGACATTTTTTCACTAAATTTGATCGCAGTTTAAAACGTTTAGAGAAAGACCCTTTGCACGGTATGCACAGTTTGCCAGATACAGCAGTGTTAGCTGAGTTAACGTTATTGTTATTATTGGCTGAGCCTCAAAATGTTAACGATGAAGATCTCAATCAATTAGGTCGGTTTACGCCTCTCCCTTGGAATGACAAAGCCTTAGTGGCGCATCGCGAGGCGATGGAGCGCAGCACATACAAAGCGTTACTCTCAATGTTGGATGTGGTTAAGGATGAGCTGCTAGGCGCTAAACGTATTCTCGATATGATGTCCGAGAGCGGCTTGTGTGAGTCGGATGATATCAATACCTTAGTCACCAATTGTGAGCGTATATCGGCGGTGCTAAAAGTCAGTGGTTATGTGGCAGCAACCGCGCCAATTGATCAATCCATTGAGCAAATTAATAGCTGGCGCATTGAGTCGCCGGACCAAGAGGCCTTATTGCATGTAGCCAATATGATTCTCTATATTGAAAATGCATTGTTGACCGGTTCTCTGCTAGATAGCGTTGATAGCCAAGAAGCACAATCAACCGTTGCTAAGGGATTATTGCAGCAAGCACAAATGAATTTATATGAAGAGTCAAAATCGAATATCGGTTTGGCCAAGCGAGCGGTCATTGCCTATATCGATTCGAATTATGATAGAGAGCATATTGCTAATGTAGCTGTTTGTTTGGAGAGTATTGGTGGTGCGTTTAGCATAATAGGTATTGAGAATGCAGAGATATTAATGAATCGCTGTGCTGTCTTATTGAATACAGCTTACCAAGGTAATTCCAATGAAGGGGTAGTTGATGATTGGTTGGAACGCTTGGCGGATGCTTTAGTCAGTGTTGAGTATTTATTGGAGGAGTTAGCTGCTGGGCGAGCCGTCGATAATATGGTGGATAAATTGATTGATGATAGTGTGTTGGCGCTGCAATAAAAAAGTGAAGCGTTTTTTTTGAATGTTAAAATTAAGCGCTGGCAAAGGAGCTTAATCGCTAGAGTTCATTTCTTTCACCCCTAACAATAATTCTCTAGGGTGTAAGATAATCGTAGAACGGCCCCAAAATTCGGCTAAAACTTGTTTATGAATCACCCAAACCCTTGTCTGGCCGGCTTTATTTAGACAACAACCCGCTAGACATCCTCCCTTAATCCTTGTTTAATCGTGTTCGCTTAAAGTGGCTAAAACCTAGCCGTTACTGGAATATCCAGATGGTAGCTGTTTTATAGCTCTTATTTTAAAGCGTCCAACATTAAAAGATGGTCGCATTTTACTCACTCGTTAAAAAGGTTTTGCTGTGTTTATTGAATTACTTGCTGAATATGGATTGTTTTTCGCCAAAATTGCTACATTTTTGATTGCCATTGTTCTATTGATTTCAGTCATTGTTAACGCGGGTCAGCGTGGCGGTGAAGGTGAAGGGCGATTGGAAGTGAAAAAGCTCAATGATCGCTACAAGCAAATGGAAGAAATAATGCAGCATGCAGTGCTTGATGAGCATGTTATTAAGCAGCGCGAAAATTGGAAGTGAAAAAGCTCAATGATCGCTACAAGCAAATGGAAGAAATAATGCAGCATGCAGTGCTTGATGAGCATGTTATTAAGCAGCGCGAAAAAGCCGAAAAGCAAAGCCAAAAGAAAAAAGATAAAGCGGCTAAGAAAGAAGCTAAACAGTTGGCTAAAGTTAATGCTAAAAAATCAACCGACTCCGATAGCGATGCTGCTGTTACTGACTCTGTTAACGGTACTGATTCTGTTAAAGGTGCTAGCCCCGTTAAAGGTAACGTCTATGTATTAGACTTCGATGGCGATATGAAAGCCTCAGAAGTTGAAAATTTCCGTGAAGAAATAACGACAGTATTAACCTTAGCTAAGCCTGAAGATGAAGTAGTTGTTCGTCTCGAAAGCCCAGGCGGTATGGTCCACTCTTATGGTTTGGCATCATCGCAGTTGGCAAGAATTCGTTCGGCAAATATCCCACTGACTATTTGTGTCGATAAAGTTGCCGCCAGTGGCGGTTATATGATGGCTTGTATTGCCGATAAAATATTGGCTGCACCTTTTGCTGTTATTGGCTCTATAGGCGTGGTTGCCAGCTTGCCTAACTTTAATAAAGTATTGAAGAAGTTAGATGTCGATTATGATGTTCTAACGGCAGGTGAATATAAGCGCACATTAACGATGCTTGGCGAAAATACAGAAGCCGGTCGTCAGAAATTTATTGATGACCTTGAAGAAACGCATGAATTATTTAAAGGCTTTGTGAGTGAATTTAGACCTAAGCTAGATATTCCATTAGTCGCTACTGGCGAAACTTGGTACGGTAAAGTGGCGCTTGAGAAACTGTTGGTTGATGGTATTAGCACCAGTGATGAATATATTTCTCAACGCGTTAAAGAGGCTTCTGTGTTTGAAGTGAAGTATGTGCAGAAAAAATCTTGGCAAGAAAAGCTGGGCGTTTCTGCTCAAATGGCTGTGGAAAAGAGCCTTGATAAAGTAATATCTAAAAGCTTACATAGCTGGACAACGCGCCACTAAGGGCAGTATCAGCTGTTATGGTAGGTATAAAAAGTATGGCGGTAAATAACAAATGACTAACAGCCGCCATCTTGTCTTATATTCTCGTCAAGATTGTCATCTTTGTGATCAAGCGCAGGCTTTTATATTCCCGTCAAGATTGCCATCTTTGTGATCAAGCGCAGGCTTTAATCGAGCAGGTTATTGCAGGCAGTGATTGGCAACTTGAAAAAGTGGATATTGATTCTGATCCGCAGCTCACTGAGCTATACCGTTTTACTATTCCTGTTTTGGCCCGTATTCATAACGCTAGTGCTGAAGCCACTACGCTTAACTGGCCTTTTCCTCCCAGCCGTATTAAAGATTTATTAACTGACTAAGTTAAAAAAGTTGTTGGTGTTCTCTGTTGTCTTTTCAATTAATACTTCTGTTTTAACGCCTAGGCACTCTGCGAGGGTGGCTGCCGTGTATGGCAATGTCCATGGCTCATTACGATTCTTTTTGCTGAGTTGGTTCTTTAAGCCGGCTTGCTGCGGAGTTAAATAGGGAGCGTCGGTTTCAATCATTAAGCGATCTAGTGGTGCGTATTTGATGATTTCACGTAAATTCGCGCCGCGTTTTTTATCACTAATCCAACCCGTTATACCGATATATAAACCTAAATCTAAATAAGCCTTGAGTGCTGTTTTACTGCCTGTAAAGCAGTGCACAACGGCTTGTGTCTGCTCATTTTTGTTGGCCAATATAATAGAGTGAAAGTCTTCGAAGGCATCGCGTTCATGCAAAAACAAGGGCTTTTGATAGTGATTCGCTAAGGCTATTTGTGCTTCAAAGGCATGTCGTTGGTTATCTGGTGTTGAAAAGTTGCGATTAAAATCTAAACCGGTTTCGCCAACGGCGACAATATTGGAATTGCCTAGCATAGCGCTTATTTGTTTCTCAATATCATTGTTATAGCTGTCGGCATCATGCGGATGCACACCGGCGGTGGCGTATAGAAAGTTGGGCTGTTGTTCAGCTAGCGCTAAGGCGGCTTTGCTGCTTTCAACGCTGGTGCCCGTTACGATAACAGCTTGAAGTTTAGCGTCTTTTGCACGCTGTAATACCTCAGCTAAATCATTATCAAAAGTAGGGTTACTAAGGTTTGCGCCTATATCAATCAATGGTTATTTGCTCTAGTTAATGTCTGGCTGAATATTGTTAGGGTAAATCATTTGTTCATGAAGATGAATAAATGGCGGTCGTTTTTTATCTGTTTTAGTGTCAGTGTTAGTCAGCGTAGCGTCATCATAAAGTAAGCTGTGAATTAAGCTAAAGCTAAAAATATTTTGTACATATTGGCGTGTTTCTGAAAATGGAATGGTTTCTATCCAGGCATCTATGGGTAGGGGTTGCTCCATATTTTTAAGCCATTTATTTGCGCGGCGAGGGCCGGCGTTGTAAGCGGCAGATGTGAGTGCGCGATGCTGGTAGCGCTTATTTAATTGCTTTAAATAGCCGCTGCCTAAAACAATATTGTAATCGGCATTAAAAAGTTTACTGCGTTGATATTTAACGTTTCTCTTACGCGCAACTTCTCTTGCTGTCGACGGCAGTATTTGCATTAAACCCATGGCGCCTGCACCCGATTGCGCATCACTGGCAAAGGCGCTTTCTTGTCGTGCTATGGCGTAAGGCCAGTTGGCTGGCCAGTGATTAGAGTGCTTAGTTGCAGAAGCCTGCTGTTCAAACTGCTCGGTATAAAGATTGGGAAAACGTAATTGATAATGCTGCCATGCCTTGGCCTGTGCAGCCGTATTAATGGCTTGATGGTGCCAGCCCAGTGATTGAGCAAAGTAGGCAGAGTCAATTTGCATAGCGCTATTAAAGCTCTGGCTGCCTCTGCGCCATTCACTGCGTGCAAGGCTGTATTCTTGTTGTGCAAAATGCTCGCTAGCGCGTTGCATATAGGGATTGTTACGCATCAGCTCGATATGCTCAGGCTTGGGCGTATGTTCTATAGGCTCGAAGCCATAGGGTAGGCCAAGGTTCTCGGCCGTAGTAAAACCGTAAAAGCTGGCTTTGTTTGCCACTGCTTTATAGTGCTCTTGCTCTTCTAATAAAGTGAGACGGCCTGAGAGTGATTTTGCTCGGTAATACCAATAGCGCCAGCGCTCATGCTCCTTTAGCTCGTCAGGTAATTGCTTAACGGTTTCAATAACATCTTGCCAGTTAGCTTGCGCAATATGGGCACGCAACAACCATTGCAGTGAACTGCTATCTTTTGGCGAGCCAAGTGCAACATAATCTTGAGGCAGTGTGGCATAGCCTTTAATAGCTTGTGACTGAATTAAATAAGCCGCTAATTTATCGGCTAGGGGTTGGTCTTGTTGCTGCTGTTTAATCTCTAATACAAAATCACGCGCTTTTTCTGGATGTGCGCGAGCGAGTTTTTTTAATAATTGATACTTGCTTTCGAATAAATCAACGGCTTGTCCGGGAATAAGACTAACGGCTTGCCATTGGCTAGGGATTTTTTTCGGTTGACGGTAAAGTTTAAGCAGTCGATTGGCATCAGCTAATTGCTGGCCATCAAGCAGGCGGGTTAAGTATTTAGACAGCTGATGCTGGCGAGCATTAAAAGCTAAAATAAATCGCTGCCAAGCTAAATCACTATCAATGCTTTCTGTCTTTATTAGTAAATGAAAAATAGCATCACAACTTTTAGGTCGTGATTCTGAATGCATCCATAGGGCTTTGGCTTCGTCTAAAGCTTGAGCTTGTTCTCCCGTTTGGTAAAGCGCCCAAGCATGCTGACATTGCATGTTGCTATTGGCGAGCGCTTTGTCATAGTGGAGAGTAAAACGTGACCACTGTTTCCGTTTGGCCAGATGCTGCAGCCAGGCGCGTTTAAGTTTATTGCTAAGTAATGAATTATTATGCGTGTCGCTAAAGCTTTGTAAGCTTTTATGCGTTAATTTATTCAAGTGCTGTCGGTGATACAGGTAGTCTAAATGACCGGCTAGTGGGTAGTGGTCTAAAGATAAGCGTAGCTTTTTATAGGCGTTTATTGAGTGCGGTTTTTCGAGTAGCGATTTGGCTTGGCTGTATAGCTCTCGCTGTTTTTGTGTCTGCTCGCTGACTTCATAAGTGCTAAACGAAGTTTCTGCATAACTACTGCTTATGGCTAGCAGAGTAGTCACTAATATGATGGCTAAGTTGAGCAGTCGCTGATAGGCGAGGTGGCTAAAGCCTTTCGCTTGTTGAAAGCGCTGACTAACCGATAAAGGGGAAGTGCCAATCGTTAGTGTTTTCAATGAATGACTGCTTAGCATAAAACTATAAAGGGACATGAGCGTGTTGTCGTTTAAACCTTATTCGTTGGAAAGTAACTCAATTTTCAGCCGTTATTTGAATGAATATTCAGCTGTAATCAAAACCCATACTAGCATCGATTCTTGCCGTAATCTGTAAATTGCCTACCGGTCACTGATTATTTTCTAATTATTTTTTTGTCTACGCAAAAGTGCTAAAAGGTGACTTTCTATCGACCTGTTCGATGCTTTTACCGACAACTTGACCTGATTAGGACGATTTCACTATAGGGGTAAAGGCGCAGCCATAGGTAAAATTTTTGAACGAATAGCTTGACCCGCCGCTCTTCCTTCTCTATATATGTCGCCCTTCGTCGTAATGTCCGTGATCAGAGTTGTCGCAAAAGCGCTGTGAAGGCCTATGAACATTGAGGATACGTCCGACGAAAACAACGTTGAGAGAGGTCAAAGGCCTTTCTTGTTAGGTATTAGGTGCGAGCATTGCGCTTATTAATGGTACATAGTCAATCTATTAGGAAGTTTATATACGAATGGGTAAGTCACTCGTTATTGTAGAGTCACCAGCGAAAGCTAAGACCATAAATAAGTACCTCGGCAAAGACTATGTTGTTAAGTCTAGTGTAGGTCATGTCCGTGATTTACCGGTGAGCGGTAGCGGTAAGCCTGTCGATCCGAAAGCGCGAGCAGCAGAGGCGGCGAAAACCAGAAAGTTATCGCCGGCTAAAAAGATTATTCATAAGGCGAAGAAAGCGCGCGAGCAGTTAGTGGCGAGAATGGGGATTAACCCTGCCAAGAACTGGGAAGCGAATTATCAGATTTTGCCGGGTAAAGAAAAGGTTGTCGATGAGTTACGTCGATTAGCCAAAGATGCTGACACCATAGTGCTGGCGACGGATTTGGATAGAGAAGGAGAGGCGATAGCCTGGCATTTACGCGAAATTATTGGTGGTGATGAATCTCGCTATCAACGTGTGGTGTTTAATGAGATTACTAAAAAAGCCATAAACGCTGCTTTTGAAAAACCCGGTGAGCTGGATATGCATCGAGTTAATGCGCAGCAAGCACGTCGCTTTCTTGACCGTGTTGTGGGCTTTATGGTTTCACCGCTGCTTTGGGCTAAAGTGGCCAGAGGTTTATCGGCGGGTCGAGTACAGTCGGTAGCAGCTAAGTTAGTTGCCGAGCGCGAGCGCGAAATACGTGCCTTTATTCCTGAAGAGTACTGGGATTTATTTGCCGATTTAAATGGCAATGCTGGCGATGTGCGCATGCAAGTGACGCGTGCCAATGGCGAAAAATACCGTCCCACTAGTCAAGCGCTTAGCGATACGGCTTTGGCCAAGCTAAAAGACGCTAACTTTGTTGTTGCTAAACGTGAAGATAAACCCACCACGACTAAGCCTACAGCGCCTTATATTACTTCAACGCTCCAGCAGGCCGCCAGTACACGCCTAAGCTTTAGCGTTAAGAAAACCATGATGTTGGCCCAGCGTTTGTATGAAGGCGGCTACATCACTTATATGCGTACTGACTCGACTAACTTAAGTGCCGATGCAATAGCGGACTGTCGTGCTCATATTGAGGCTAAATACGGTAAAGCGTATTTGCCAGAAAAGCCGATAAGCTACAGCAGTAAAGAGGGGGCGCAAGAGGCGCACGAAGCTATTCGCCCTTCTAACGTTACGGTTATGCCGAGTGATCTGGATAAAATTGATCCTGATGGTGTGCGCTTATACGAATTAATTTGGCGTCAGTTTGTTGCCTGTCAAATGACAAAGGCGGAATTTACTAGTTCAAGTATTGTGGTTGAAGCCGGTGATTTTGAGTTGCGTACTCGCGGCCGTGTGATTCGCTTTGATGGTTTTACTCGTGTGCAAACTCCGTTAGCCAAAAAAGAAGAAGATCGTTTGCTACCCGATTTTAAACAAGGCGATAGCTTAACGCTTAAAGCTTTAGATCCTAGTCAGCATTTTACTAAGCCGACGGCGCGTTATTCAGAAGCCGCATTAGTGAAAGAGTTAGAGAAGCGCGGTATTGGTCGTCCATCGACTTATGCATCGATTATTTCTACGATTCAAGATCGCGGTTATGTACGCGTTGAGAACCGTCGTTTTTATGCTGAGAAAATGGGCGATATTGTTACTGAGCGACTCAATGAAAGCTTTGGTGATTTAATGGATTACGGCTTTACAGCCGAAATGGAAGAGAAGCTTGATGAAATTGCTGATGGTAAAAAATCTTGGCATGTCGTATTGGACGAATTCTATAAAGGCTTTAGTGACAAGCTAGCCACGGCTCAAGGTGAAGTGGGTGATGGCGGTATGCGTCATAATGATCCTACGACAGTTGATGATGTTCGGTGTGAACACCCTGATTGTGAAGCGCGTCCTATGCAGGTAAGAACGGCGAGTACTGGCGTATTCTTAGGCTGTTCAGGTTATGGCTTGCCACCAAAAGAACGTTGTAAGCAAACGGTTAATTTGATCTCTGGCGACGAAGTTGTGAGCGCCGATGCGGATGATGAAGCAGAATCACGTTTACTGATTAATAAACGTCGCTGTCCTAAATGCAATCACGTTTACTGATTAATAAACGTCGCTGTCCTAAATGCAATACCGCAATGGATAGCTATCTTATTGATGAAGGCCGTAAAATACATATATGCGGTAACAACCCTGATTGTGATGGCTACGAAATTGAGGCGGGCCAATTTAAAATTAAAGGTTACGAAGGCCCTGTACTTGAGTGCGATAAATGCGGTTCTGAAATGCAATTAAAGTCGGGCCGTTTTGGCAAGTATTTTGGTTGTATGAATGATAGCTGTAAAAACACGCGCAAGTTGTTGCGAAGCGGTGAAGCTGCGCCACCCAAAATGGATCCTGTGCCGATGCCTGAGTTAGTCTGTAATAAGGTAGATGACACTTATATTTTACGAGATGGTGCTGCCGGTATTTTTCTTGCTGCCAGTCAGTTTCCGAAAAATCGTGAAACGCGAGCGCCTTATGTCGATGAGATATTGCCGCACAAAGCCGCCATTGATCCTAAGTATCACTTTTTAATGGAAGGGCCGGTTACCGATACCGATGGTATTCGTGTGCAGATTCGTTACCAGCGAAAAACCAAACAGCAATATTTAATGACCGACGTTGATGG
>Ga0206126_10004316_pt1 | contig 13738 bp, 9 predicted proteins | sample Helgoland_Spring_5_FD_148621 | JGI IMG/M metagenome (GOLD analysis project Ga0206126, IMG submission 148621) | Pelagic subsurface seawater microbial communities from Kabeltonne, Helgoland, North Sea - Helgoland_Spring_Bloom_20160412_1 | ecosystem: Environmental > Aquatic > Marine > Epipelagic ...
GAATAATTTTATTGATTAATTCGAGAGTTTTTTGACTAGATTGTCTAGTAGCTAATTTAGGTTTTTCTTGTTTCATTTGCTTTATAAATGAATTCATTTTTCTTTCATAGGATTGTGAAATTTCACTATCTATAAACAATTTAAATCTTTTCTTTTTTGAACTTTGTTCGAATCTATTTTCCCATTCCTCAAAAATCTTCTGTGATCTTTCGGTGGTTTTTTTCCATAATTCAAGTATGTCTTCAGGAATTTCAAAAGGTTTATTAGACCAACCTAAAGCTTTTCTTGTAGCCACTATTTCGTCTTCTCCCAATGGTGCACCATGTGTTTTTGATGTTCCACCTAAGTTTGGAGCTCCAAATCCAATTGTAGTTTTACAGGCAATTATTGATGGTTTTCTTGATTTTTTGCTGTTAATAATTGCTTCTTCAATTTCATCATGATCATGACCATCAATAGTTTGAGTATGCCATCCAGCTGCCTTAAATCTTGAGATTTGGTTTGCAGAGTTTGATAAACCTGTGGATCCGTCTATAGAAATTTTATTATCATCCCATAGCACAATTAATTTTGATAATTTTAAATGACCAGAAAATTCTATAGCTTCGTGACTAATTCCTTCTTGAAGACAACCGTCACCAGCAATTACATATGTATAATGATCAACTAAATTAGAACCAAACCTAGAAGATAATAATTTTTCAGCTAAAGCCATACCAACGGCAGTTGCTAAACCTTGTCCCAGTGGTCCTGTAGTTGTTTCAATTCCTTTTGCGTGTCCATATTCAGGGTGGCCCGCAGTGTTATAGTTTAGCTGCCTAAAGTTCTTAATACTATCAATTGGCATATCTTCATAACCTAAGAGATAATGCAAAGCATAAAGTAACATAGAGCCATGACCAGCGGATAAGACGAATCTATCTCTGTCAGGCCAATCAGGTTTTTTAGGATTAATATTAATAATTTTTTTAAATAAAATTGTAGCCACATCTGCCATACCCATGGGCATTCCGGGATGGCCTGAATTTGCAGCTTGAACAGCATCCATAGACAAAAATCTAATTGCATCAGCCATTAGTATTGACTTTCTATCTTTAGATTTAGCTTTATCTTGCATCTACGGTTCTCCTAGAAGGTTCAAATTAAAATAATTTAATATTAGTAACATTTATGAAATCAAAGTTACATAAATGTTTTGTAAAATTTATAAATTTTTACAATGTTTCCCATAAATTATAACTTCATCTGAAGAACCAAAAACTAAAGGTGATCTTTGATGAATATTTTTAACTGGAACAGCTAAAATATCATCGATTCCGTTTATAGCTTTTCCCCCAGCTTGTTCAATTAAAAAAGCTATTGGGTTAGCTTCATAAGTTAAACGTAATCTTCCATTTTTATATTTAGTTCGAGCATCGGACGGGTATAAAAAAACACCACCCCTTATCAATATTCTACTTGCGTCTGCAACTAAAGAGCCAACCCATCTCATTCCAAAATTCTTTTTTCTTAAGCCCTCTTCGCCGTCTTGACAATCTTGGATATATTTTGCAGTGGGAGAATTCCAATACCTTTTATATGCTGCATTTATTGCAAATTCTGACGTTGATTTTGGAATGCTTACTTCATCATTAATAATAACAAACATTTCAATATTTTCGTCTAATGCAAATAAAAGTGTACCTTTCCCCAATGTTAAAAAAAATGTTGTTTGAGGTCCATAAACAAAAAAACCAGATGACTTTTGTTTAGCTCCAGATTGAGTAAAAGCTTTATCTAGTAGTAAGTTATTTTTTGGCATTATTGAAAATATTGTACCTATAGAAACATTTACGTCTATGTTGCTTGATCCATCTAAAGGATCTGCAAAAACTATAAACTCATTATTATTTTTAAAATCAATAAACCCTTCTTGTTCCTCTGAAGCGTAACCTGCAACTGGAGATTTTTTTAAATAATCAATTATAATTTCATCAGATTTTATATCTAACGGTTTTTGAAGATCACCATCTACATTTATACTCTTTTTATTAACTTCTGACTGACTGATTTTATTTATAGTTTTAATCGTTTTAGAAATTAATATTGCGGCATCAGCTAAATTATTAATTATAATAGCAAGCTGTTCATTCTCACAATTATCTGTGAGATATTCTTTTAACAACATCTTTTATAGCTCCAGTAATCATTCTCTATTCAAACTTATATCTTTCATAGCTTTATATAAGGAATGCTTGTCCTTTTGTAACATTTTTTTCTTTACTCCATTAAAGTCATCAATTTCTTTATTCTGGCTTAGTTTAGATTTAGCAACAACTTTTGTAACTTCAATTTTAACTCCAACTATTGAAGATAGTTTTTGTTTTATAAATTCTTTTGGTGCATCTTTAATGCTCCAAGGCTCCTTTTCTCCACTTCTATTTTCATGAATTTTTGTAAGCCTTCCTACTATGCCTAGTAGAGATTTTAGATCTTGGAAGAAAAAAATTCTTCCATAAAAATGAACTGACTGATAATTCCATGTTGGTACTACTTTATGGGTTTTCTTTTTAGTTGGATACCAATTTGGACTGACATAAGTGTCTTCAGCTTTATATAGAACTAACACCTCATCATTATTTTTATTTTCTTTAAATAATTGATTTTCAAGTGCTATGTGTCCTAACAACGTTGTTGACCCATGCTTATTATAGTCAACTATAAAAGGCAAATGGTTGGCTGAAAGGCCTTTTGATCCAAAAGCAATCAGTGTAGCTAATGGATAATTATCAATTATTTTTTGGATTTCTTTTTGATTTTTTTCTTCAAAGTGTTCTGGTATATAAACCATTAAGTTTCCTTTAAAATTAGATAATTATGTCAACTATATTTGTAACGCTCTTATTAAGGCTAATTTGGAAGTGGAATAAATTCTTGATTATCATCAATTGGCATTTTAAAATTTTTTTCTCTCCATTTCTTTTTTGCTAATTCTATTAACTCCATATCTGATGCAACAAAGTTCCACCATAAATACCTTTTCTCATTGACAGTATCCCCACCCAATAAGATACAATGGCTATTATCTACAGCCTTAATTAACTGATTACTCTTGTTATTTAAAATTAACATTTCACCAGCTTGTATTTTTTGATTATTATACTCAAGTTGACCTGATAAAACATACACCGCAATCTCCTCAACTTCTTTAGGTAGCTCTATAGCGCTACTCGTTCTAATCTTTAACTCTACAAAAAGTCCATTAGATATATTTTTTAGTGGCGATTTTTTTCCATAAGCCGAGCCTAAAATTATATTAGCAATCATAGTTTTGTTAACTATTGATGGTATATCTGTCTTACTACAATTGTGAAATTCAGGTTTCATACTTTCATGCGATTTAGGTAACGCTATCCAACATTGAATTCCAAAAAGTTTATATGGTAACTTTATATTAATAGGTTTTCTTTCAGAATGAGTAATACCTCTTCCAGAAATCATTAAGTTTACATCACCAGGACTAATAGTTATTGAGGACCCAAGGGAATCGCGGTGCAAAACTTCTCCTGAAAATAAATAAGTTAAGGTTGCTAATCCAATATGAGGGTGAGGCCTAACATCAATACCCCCGTCAGTTATAAATTCATTTGGACCCATTTGATCAAAAAATATAAATGGACCAACCATTTGTCTAATAGCATGGGGTAAAACTCTTTTTACTTCCATTCCCCCAATATCTCTTGATCTTCCAACTATCAGGTTATTGTTTATTACTGTTTCCATAATATGTCCTGTTTTTTCAATATTGAAACAATACTAAATTATCTGTAAGTTTAAAATAAAGATTTAAAAATTATTATTGGTTTATTTATGCTCTATAAAAATCTTCATATACCAATTAACCTTCCTATACTTCTTAAAGAAGAAGTTAGTCTTGATCAGTCAAACTTAGAGCTTATTAATAAAATAAAGGAAGCTAATAACACTGGCATATCCTCTATAATATTTTTATTTAAAAATTATTTCAGTAACAATATTTCTAAATTCGTTAAACCAAGTTTAGATTTATTTCTAGATGAAATCATACCTATTCTTTTTCAATCAAAATATAAAGAAGAAGGTCTTTATCAACTTCTAAGATTTATTGATAAAATAATATTTAATTTTCCTTATGTCGAAGCGTTAAAGAACAGTAGTTTTGTATATCAAAACTTAGCAAAAGTTTTTTTGTTTTCTGGTTATGTCACTAACATACTAACACAGGATAAAAAAATACTAGATGTCCTGCAACCTGAATACGCAATGAGATTAAATGGTAATATCAGTTTTTATAAGAATGCATTTGATAAAATTGATCTAAATAATTTGAATGAGGAAGATATTTTAGATGCGTTGAGACGAAATCATCGTTTTCTAAAATTTCAAATATTATTTGCTTTGATAAATAAAGAAATTGATATCCAAAGAGCTTCAAATGAATTTTCATTATTGGCTCAAGCAACTATTAATATTACCCTTGATATAGCGCAAATTCAAATATCCCAGAAATATAATATTAATTGTGATAAATGCAGCGTGATTGCCTATGGAAGATTTGCTACCTTTTCTATGACCGCCAATTCAGACCTTGATCTTGTTTTTGTTTATGAAGATTTCCCTATTAAAACAAGTATTAAGAAAAATGTGTATATTGAATTATTTCGTCAACTAATAAAACTCTTATCCGTTAAAACTTCTGAAGGATTTATGTATGAAGTTGACACAAAACTAAGACCTTCTGGTAAAGAAGGGCCCGTTGCATGTACCTTCAATAACTTTAAAAATTTTCATGAAAAAGAATCATTTTCTTGGGAAAAACTAGCTTTAAGAAAAACAAGAGTGCTTAATGAAAATAAATTTAGCTTTAGTATAGTTGATTTATTATATGACTTAAACTCTAGGCCTATATCGCAGAAACAAATTGTAGATGAAATTAAGTTAATGCGAACAAATACTAAATCTAATAAAAATAATGAAGACATAAACAATCCTGTTAACAATGAGCGATCAAAATGGTTTGAAACAAAATATGTTGGTGGCGGACAAAGAGAGATAGAATATTTAAATTTTTTTTATAAGATAAATTCTAATTTTATAAAAGATTATGAGACAAATAAAAAAATACTATTAAATAAGAAAGTAGAAAATTTATTTTTTAAACTGGATCAAGTAGTTAATATTTGTTTTGAAGATAAAAAACAAGATTACCTTCCTTCAGCTGCAATCATTCTTATAATCACAGAAACAAATGAAAAAGATCTTGGTTCTCTTAAAGCATCAGTAAATTTAAGTAAAAAAGAAATACATAAAAACCTAAATCAAATGTTAGAATCTATAAAAAATAACCCTAATTTGGCTTTTTAAGCATAGCATAAGATTAATACTACAATAATTTTACGCACATAAATTAAGCATATATTGTATTTATTCAAATTAATGATTAATTTTTAAGCAATAAATTAGCTTTGTGTTTGAGCTATATCTCTACCTTTGTTCCCTCACAAATTATGAGCAATGTTCATTTTTTATCAAATATAAATGGAGTTTTATTATGTCTAATTTTATGAGGGTAATATCTATATTACCTTTTTCAATTATGGGTATGTCAAGTATATCTTATGCAGCACCTGATGCTGAAACAGCTTATATTTTTAACTCATTTTCTTTCCTCGTTCACGGTTTTTTAGTTATGTTAATGGCAGCAGGCTTCTGTATGCTTGAAACAGGTTTAGTTAGAGCTAAAAATGCAGTTGTTCAATGCGCAAAGAATATTGGTCTTTACTCAATTGCAGGATTGATGTTTGCATTCGTAGGTTATAATTTAATGTATATGGATGTATCGGGTTGGATTGGAACTCTATCTGTATGGGGGCCTTCTGATGAATTAAAGAGTTTTGGTGGAGAAAATGATTCTACATATTCTTCTGGCTCTGATTGGTTTTTCCAGATGGTTTTCTGTGCAACAGCTGCTTCTATTGTAAGTGGAGCTGTAGCTGAAAGAATTAAATTAAAAAGTTTCTTTGTATTTGTTGTTTTACTTTGTGGATTTATATATCCAATCCAAGGTTCTTGGTCTTGGGGTGGCGGTTTTTTAAGTGAAGCTGGTTTCTTAGATTTTGCAGGATCATCAATCGTTCACGGTGTTGGAGGATGGGCTGCCTTAACTGGAGCAATTATATTAGGCGCAAGAAAAGGTAAATATTCAGACGATGGAAGTATTACTCCAATGCCTGGTTCAAATTTGCCTTTGGCAACTTTAGGAACATTTCTCCTTTGGTTTGGTTGGTTTGGTTTCAACGGTGGATCTCAACTAGCTATGGGAACCGCAGCTGATGTTGCCGCTATTTCCAATATTTACATTAATACGAATTTAGCCGCAGCTGGTGGAGTAGTAGTAGCTATTATTCTAACAATGCTTTTTTACAAGAAAACTGACTTAACTATGGCCTTAAATGGTGCATTAGGTGGGTTAGTGGCTATTACAGCCGAACCACTAGCGCCAACTCCAATGCTTGCAATATTCATAGGTGCTGTTGGTGGATTAATAGTTGTCTTAACAATCCCAATGCTTGACAAATTCAAGATTGATGATGTTGTTGGCGCTATACCTGTTCATTTATTTGCAGGAATTTGGGGCACCATAGCTGTTGTTTTCTCAAACTCTGACGCTACAATAGGTGCACAATTATATGGTATATTTGCAATAGGAGCTTTTACAATTATTGCCTCTACTATAGCGTGGTACGTTCTAAAACTAGTAATTGGGATTAGAGTCACACCTGAGGAAGAAATGGAAGGCATGGATATGAGCGAGGTTGGCATGGAAGCTTATCCTGACTTTAGAAAATAAAAAAATAAAGAAAAAGGAGGAAATTATTCCTCCTTTTTTATATGCCTAAAGAGCCATAACTTTGAGCAACACGTTTAATAGAAACCATCATTGCAGCTGTCCTCAAATCAGGGATATTTTTATTACCATTCCAAACTGCACTGATAACTTTATAAGTCTCCATCATAGTATCCTCTAAACCAGATCGAACTAGATCTAATTCAGATGCTCCCTTCAAAGAATTTGATCTTAATTCAGATGGAAAATCTTTTCCAGTCATGCTTTCTATTCCTTCTATAAGAGAAGATACTTGATTTTCTTGTGCTCTTCTTTGCAATCTACCAAGCCTTATCCTACTTAAATTTTTTATCCACTCAAAATAACTAACAGTGACACCACCTGCATTGGCGTAAAGGTCAGGAATAATTACTATTCCACGTTTATTTAATATTTCATCTGCATCAGAAGAAATTGGACCATTTGCAGCCTCAATAATAAGAGGGGCTTTTATCCTTTCTGCATTATCCTTATTAATAACTAATTCCATTGCAGCTGGTATTAAAATATCTGCTTCAGCTTCTAAAATTTCTGAACCAGATTTAACAAATCCTTTGAAGCCTTCGATTGTACCATTTTTAACAAGATGATCCTTAAGTGATGATATATCTATTCCGTCTTTATCGACAATTGCACCATCACGTTCCATTACGTGAGTTATGATAGCACCATCTTCGTTAGATAAGAAATATGCAGCATAATATCCAACGTTTCCTAAACCTTGAACAATAATCCTTTTATTTTTTAGACCAGATGTTAAACCTGTTTTTTTAACATCTTCAGAGTTCTCAAAAAAAGCTTTTAGAGCATATTTTACGCCTCTTCCAGTTGCCTCTGTCCTACCAGCAATACCACCCTTATTTACAGGCTTACCTGTTACACAAGCCCATGCATTTAAATCCGTTGGATTTAAACGTCTATCTTCATCTGCCATCCAAGCCATTTCACGTTCACCAGTCCCTACATCAGGTGCTGGAACGTTTTGAGATGGGTGAATTAAATCTCTTTTAGCTAACTCCTGTGTAAAACGTCTAGTGATACGTTCTAACTCTTCAGGAGACCATTCTTTAATATTAATAATAAGTCCACCTTTAGAACCACCAAATGGAACTTCAACTAGCGCACACTTGTATGTCATTAGAGCAGCCAAAGCTTCAACTTCTTCTTGATTAACAGCCATATCATATCTGATGCCGCCTTTTACTGGTTCAAAATGATCTGAATGTACAGAACGATAACCAGTAAATGTATGAACTGTTCCCCTTAGCCTAACTCCAAATCGAACTACATATGTTGCATTCGCCATCATTATTTGATTAGCTAAATCTTGAGAAAGAACCTCAGCTCCATAGGTCTTTTGAACATAATCAGCTGCTTTTTTAAAATTAACTTCAATTGAATTTAGAAATGCATCACTAGCCATTATTTTTTTCAATCTTTTATAGATTGCCCCATTGTTTTTATTTAATAATTATCAAAAGTGACTATTACATAAAAAGGAAAGAGTTGGAAGCAATATGAATCTATGATTTTAAGCTTGAAAAAAATATCTATTTTATTCATTTTACAATCTAACTTAAATTATACTTAATAATCTTTATCAAATAGGAAAAAATATGTTTTCAAATCTAAAATCAGCAATTCAAAAAGTTACCTCCAAAACTACTGAAGAAGATGAATATAAAGGAGAAGATGTCCAAGCTGTCATTATTTTACTTTTAGAAGCCTGTCAAATAGATGGAGAAACTGGTAAAGTTGAACTTGATTATATCAAAAAACTTTTGGTTAATAAATTTGGATTTAATGAAAAAGACGCTAATGACAATATAAGTAGGGCCCTAGAAGACAGTGAACAAAGAATAGAAATTTTTTCTCAAATTAAAGTTATATTAAACGAAATGAATCATGAAGAACGAATTGAGGTAATTCAAATGATGTGGGGAGTTATTCTTGCCGATGGTGTAATAGACGATTTTGAAGCTAATTTAATGCGTCGTATGAATGGGCTTTTATATGTTTCAGGAGTTGAAAGTGCCGCTGCAAAAGAAAATGCGATGACACAACTTAAATAAAAGAAATATGTTAATGTAAGAAATATAGTTATGTTTAACTAAGAAGGTTACATCAAAGGGGCTTTAATAATATGTTTTTTCACTCAATGAATTTTTCAATAGGTAAAGATAACGAAATTTTAAAAGAATCTATTTTTAAATTTGCTCAAAAAGAAATTGCACCCCTTGCAGATCAAATTGATAAAGACAACTCTTTTCCTACTGAATTATGGAAAAAGTTTGGTGAACTTGGGCTTTTGGGTATAACTGCCGACACACAATATGGTGGTAGCGAAATGAGCTACTTAGCTCATTGTATTGCTATGGAAGAAATTAGCAGAGCCAGTGCATCTGTAGGCCTTTCTTATGGTGCCTTCTCAAATTTATGTGTTAACCAGATTAATAGAAATGGCACAGATGAGCAAAAAGAAAAATATTTACCAGAATTGTGCAGTGGTTCAAAGATTGGCGCCTTAGCTATGAGCGAGACAGGGTCTGGGTCAGATGTTGTTTCAATGTCACTTCATGCTGAAAAACAAGGTAACAAAACTTATTTACTTAATGGCTCAAAAATGTGGATTACTAATGGGCCTGACGCTGATACTTTAGTAGTCTATGCCAAAACAGATCCGTCTGGAGGGTCAAAAGGAATAACAGCTTTTATAATAGAAAAATCAATGACAGGATTTTCTACGGGTAAAAAGTTAGATAAGCTTGGCATGAGAGGATCAAATACAGCTGAACTAATCTTTGAAAATTGTCCAGTTCCAGAAGAAAATATTTTAGGAGAAGAAGGGAATGGCGCAGCTATATTAATGAGTGGTTTAGATTATGAAAGAGTTGTTCTTGCAGGTGGACCTTTAGGTATTATGGCAGCTGCGATGGATAATGTCGTTCCATACATTCATGAAAGAAAACAATTTGGTAAATCAATTGGTGAATTTCAAATTATGCAAGGTAAAATAGCAGATATGTACACAACTATGAACGCTTGTAAATCTTATGTTTATGAAGTGGCTAAAGCATGTGATAGAGGAGAAACAACTAGAAAAGATGCAGCGGGATGTATTTTATACTCCGCTGAGAAGGCCACCCAAATTGCATTAGAAGCTATTCAAACATTAGGTGGAAATGGTTATACTAACGAGTATCCTGTTGGAAGACTTTTAAGAGATGCAAAATTATATGAGATAGGAGCAGGAACTTCAGAAATCAGAAGAATGTTAATTGGTAGAGAATTATTTTCGGAAACCTCAGCATGACAATTCTAAAGTCAAATATTAATAAAAATGATCCACAATTCTTTGAAAACAAAGAAAAGTTCAATATTGACTACCAACTAACGTTTGAAGCCATTAATTATTCAATGAATGGAGGTGGCGAAAAATTAAACGAACGCCACATAAAACGTGGAAAAATTCTTCCTCGTCAAAGAGTTACTAAATTACTAGATCCAGGTTGTGCTTTTCTCGAGGTTGGCTTAACTGCAGGTCATGACATGTATGACAATGCATGTCCCTCTGGAGGAATAATAACTGGGATTGGACAAGTTCATAATAGAGACGTGATGGTTATATGTAATGATTCAACTGTTAAAGGTGGAACATATTACCCTATAACTGTAAAAAAACATTTGCGTGCGCAAGAAATAGCGCTTGAAAATAATTTGCCTTGTATATATTTGGTTGACTCTGGTGGAGCTAACTTACCTAACCAGGATGAAGTGTTTGCCGATAAAGACCATTTTGGTAGAATTTTTTATAATCAAGCTAATATGTCTTCCAAAAACATTCCTCAAATTGCTGTTGTTATGGGAAGTTGTACCGCCGGTGGAGCATATGTCCCAGCAATGTCAGACGAAACTATAATAGTGAAAAATCAAGGTACTATTTTTCTTGCCGGACCTCCACTAGTTAAAGCCGCAACGGGTGAAATTACCAATGCAGAAAATCTAGGAGGAGGAGAAGTTCATACAAAAATTTCTGGTGTAGCAGACCATCTAGCTGATAACGATGAACACGCTTTAGCTATAGCTAGACAATGTGTTAAAAATTTAGATGCAAACCAAAATCTTACTCCAATTTCTGCTAAATATAGTCCTCCATTATATGACCCTGAAGAATTACTAGGAATAATTCCTGCTGACAGCAAAACTGCATATGATGTTAAGGAAATTATAATGAGAATAGTTGATGGGTCTGAATTTGATGAGTTTAAAAAAGATTTTGGAACAACTTTAATAACTGGTTTTGCAAAAATAAAAGGACAATTATGTGGAATTATAGCCAATAATGGCGTCTTGTTTTCTGAAAGTGCTCTTAAAGGAACTCACTTTATTGAATTATGTAGCCAACGCAAGATACCTTTAATATTTTTGCAAAACATAACTGGATTTATGGTTGGAGAAAACGCTGAGCACGGTGGAATTGCTAAAAATGGGGCAAAACTAGTTAATGCTGTCGCTACAACTAAAGTTCCTAAAATAACAATTTTAATTGGTGGAAGCTTTGGAGCAGGTAACTATGGTATGTGTGGCAGGGCTTTTGGCCCAAGGTTTCTTTGGACTTGGCCATGCTCTAGAATTTCAGTCATGGGCGGAGAACAAGCTGCAAGCGTACTAGCAGAATTAAAGAAAAATAACATCCTTAAAAATAAGGGTAAATGGAATAATAAAACTGAAAATGAATTTAAAAAGCCTATTTTAGAGCAATTCGATAATCAGTCTCATCCTTTATATGCATCTGCGCGTTTATGGGATGACGGAATAATAGATCCTGTGAAGACACGTGATATATTATCAGCAAGTTTAAAAATTACCTTAAATAAAGAAATAGAAGATACAAAATTTGGTATCTTTAGAATGTAAGTATTTTAAATATGGCTTCTAAAAAAATAAAAAAATTATTAATTTCAAACCGTGGAGAAATAGCATGTAAAATTATCTTATGTGCCAAGAAACTAAAAATACCTACATTAGCCATTTACTCAGACGATGATATTAATAGTTTACACGTGCAATTAGCTGATGAAGCCGTTCCTGTGCCAGGTTCACTTGTATCTGAAACTTATATGAACAGCTCAGCCATTATAAAAATAGCAAAAAAATATAAAGCAAATGCAATTCATCCAGGTTACGGACTTTTATCAGAAAATGCTGATTTTGTTGAACTTGTTGAAAAAAATAAACTAATTTTTATTGGGCCTAAAAGTCAAATAGTTAGAAGTATGGGAGAAAAAGATAAAGCGAAATCTCTAATGGAAAAAGCAGGAATCCCTGTAGTTCCAGGTTATCATGGAAACAATCAAGAAGAAGATTTTCTCAAAAAAAGAGCAGATAAAATTGGGTATCCTTTACTTATCAAAGCTAGGGCTGGTGGTGGTGGGCGTGGGATGAGAGTGGCTCTAAGTAAAAAATCTTTTTCATCATCTTTTAAAGAGGCAACTAGTGAGGCAAAAACTAATTTTGATGATAAAAACTGTATTCTTGAAAAATATATTTCAAAAGCACGCCATATTGAAATTCAGATCTTTGCTGATAAATACGGAAATGTAATTCATTTATTTGATAGAGACTGCTCATTACAAAGGCGTCAGCAAAAAGTAATAGAAGAAGCACCTTCACCACAACTTAGTGATGAAATTAGAAGTTTTCTTGGCGCCCTATCTGTTAAGGCTGCTAAATTCATTAAATACGAAGGCGCAGGAACTATTGAATTTATTGCAGATGTAGAAAAAGGCCTTGATAAAAATAAAATATATTTTATGGAAATGAACACTAGGATTCAAGTTGAACATCCTGTTACAGAAGCAGTAACATCAACAAATCTGATATCCTGGCAACTAGAAATTGCTAATGGCTCTAAGTTACCTAAGTCACAAAATGATGTTAAATTAAATGGTTGGTCTATTGAAGCACGGTTATATGCTGAAAATGTAAATAATAATTTTTTACCACAAAGTGGTATTATTCATCACTTAAATTTTCCTTCACTTTCTAAACATAAAAACTGTACTTTAGAAACAGGAATTAAAGATGGAGACTATATTACGCCCTTTTATGACCCTATGATTGCAAAAATTATTTCACATGGAGACAATAGAGCAGACGCAATAGTAAAATTGAATAATTACCTAAGTGAACTTGAAATTGCAGGTATAACAACAAATTTAAATTTATTAAAAAAAATTTTAAACCATAAGGGCTTTAAGAAAGAAAATTTCACTACTAAATTTATCGAAGAAAATTTAAATGAACTTATTGATAATAATATTGATAATTATCTAAAAGCTTTAACCTCACTAACAGTTTTTAAAAATTTAAATGTTTTCCCAACTGATAACTGGTATATGTGGAAGCCTAACGAATACCCGTTAAATATATCTATAAAAGGAGTAGAAGAAAAATTTAACATAGCATGTTTAAATTTTGATAAATTTGAGATTAAATTTGGTAATTTTAAATATACCTGCACTTCTACAATTTTTAATAAAACTTCAATAGAAGCCAACATTAATGGAAAGTATCTTTCTATAAAGTATAATTTGTTTGTAGATAAATTTACTAACAATAAAATTTTTACCTTCTTCACAAAAAACAATACATATGAAGTTCTTTTTTCAAATATATTAATATCAGGGGATGATGAGGATAAAAATTTAGACGATGTTATAAACGCCCCAATGCACGGGATTATCAAATATAACAATCTTAAACCTAATATAAAAGTAAAAAAGGGTGATGTTCTTTTATCTCTAGAAGCAATGAAAATGGAATATTCACTAA
>Ga0206126_10004326_pt1 | contig 13718 bp, 6 predicted proteins | sample Helgoland_Spring_5_FD_148621 | JGI IMG/M metagenome (GOLD analysis project Ga0206126, IMG submission 148621) | Pelagic subsurface seawater microbial communities from Kabeltonne, Helgoland, North Sea - Helgoland_Spring_Bloom_20160412_1 | ecosystem: Environmental > Aquatic > Marine > Epipelagic ...
AGCAGTTCCGAAATCGCCGGTAGTACGGCGGCATTCACTCCTGGCGCCACTTTGGCCTCTGGGGTTTTTGTTCGTGCTTATGGATCCAACTCTACGTCTTCGTCTGTTCAGCTCTTCACAAACACGAACAGTGGAGATGGCTTTAGCCTAGGTAATATCTATAGCGCCGTACCCAATGTTATCGATGCCAATGCACCCGTGATAACGTATGTCAGTATTCCGAACGCGGAGATGACGACAGGTGATCAGGTCACAGTTACGATCATTGCAAGCGAAGCGGATCTTAACTTGGTTAGCGGTTCTATAAATGGTGTTGCTGTTACGGACTTTGAGGATGACAAGTCTGTTCCTGGCGCTTACACGGCTGTCTATACCGTAGGCGCTGATGATCCGGTGCTTGAAGCCGGCGATGAGATTCCTGTTTCGTTTGTGATGAGCGATGACGCTGGCAACCAAAGCGCCGAATTTACTTTCGCAATTAGTCAGACCAATGATTCCATCAATGGTCCAACTATTACCGCACCCGTAATCACCGGTTTAAGTATCCCCAATGCTCCGATTAAAATTGGGGATGTTGTTACTTTAACTATTACCGTCGAAGATGATGGTGGCGACATTTATCCTACTGATGGTGTTGGTCCTATAACTCGCATCAATAGTACTACTTACACATCTGAGTTCACCATACCTGATGGCTCCGTGGACTTTGCCGCGGGTGAAGATATTCCTTTTGAAACTCAAATCTTCGATTCTGCTGGTAACGCCAGTAATGTATTTAAAGTTTCAATTAGTCAGGATAATGACCCAATTGATGCTAATGCACCTGTAATCACCAATGCGAGTATGTCGGGTAATGCTACGAAGGTCGGCGATACGGTGACAGTTACTATAACCGTGGAGGACGATGGTGGTGATATATACACCGGACTGGTTGGTAACGTAGGCGGTTTTGCTTTAGGTGCCGCAAGTCGCATTGATAACACTACCTATACCGCCGATTTTACGGTTCAAGAAGGCGGTGCTGATGTAGCCCTGAACTCGGATATTCTAATTTCATTAACCCTTGAAGATACTGCGGGTAATACCAGTAATGAGTTTGCTGGGCCGGTTATTCAGAAAAACACAAACACCAGGGTTATTTTTGATTTGATCAACGGGACGTCTACAGATATCGACGGTAGAGTCATTACAGCCAATAAAACCTACGATATCTATATTCTCGTTGATTCGAATTCGAAATCAGTGACGCTTGATAGCTCAGAAACATGGTCTGGTAAGGCAAATCTCGGTGCCGATGATACGATTTATTTGGTGGGTAATGGATCTCCAATTTTAAATCGAGCAGATGATTTTATAATAACTACAACGGGTACTTCCCATTTTATTAATTGGTACTCAACCCCTAACAACCTTAATCCTGGTGCGCATCTTTCGAGTGCTGGGCTGTTTCAACGTTCTTATAATTCATTCAATTCTAATGTTGATCTGTTTTCTACGACTAACAGTTGGGATGGCCTCCAGTTTGGTGATATTTATAGCACGCTACCGAATATTATCGATGCGAATACGCCTACGATAACCTCGGTCAGTATTCCTGATACTGCGATGACTGTGGATGATGTGGTGACAGTGACTATCAGTGCCAGCGAAAGCGGTCTGAGACTGGTCAGTGGTGAGGTTAACGGTGTTTTGGTAACTGGCTTTACCGATAATGGTGATGGTAGCTACAGCGCGATCTATACCGTTGCTGAAGGGCATACCGAAATTGCAGCTGGTGATGATATTCCGGTCTCTTTTGTGCTGGAAGACTCTGCTGGCAACAGCTCCACAGCCTTTACTGCTGCGATCAGTCAGGGCAGTGATGCTATTGATATCAATCCCGATGCGTCAAATGTCAGAGTGGTCTTTGATTTGATCGCTGGCACCTCAACTGATATCGACGGCAGAACGTTTGCAAGCGATAAGACCTATGATATCTATATTCAGGTCGACTCAGATTCTTCTGCTCTTTCTCAACCTACTACCTGGAGTAGTGCGTCTAATCTTGGTAGTGACGATACGATTTATTTGGTGGGTAATGGTTCCAATATTCTTGATGGTAGTGGGCAAACTATTACTCAGGGAATTTGGAATGCTTCAATTATAAACTGGAGTGATGGGGCGTATTTATGGAGCTCAAGTTTCAGCCGCTATGATGGTGCATCTCTTGCAGTGATGCTGTTTCCTACATCTATTTTGTCTACCCTTATTAACATTGGTCCAGTTCTCACCACATTGCCTGAAATTGATCTCACGTCACCAGTGATCGAAGGGGTCAGTATTCCTGATGCTCCGATGACGGTCGGCGATACGGTAACGGTTACCCTGACCGTCGAAGACGATAATGGCGATATCTATACCAATCTGGTTGGCACCGTCGGCGGCTTTGAGTTAAGTAACCTAATGCGTGTTGATAACACCACCTACACCGCTGATTTCACTGTGCAAGAGGGTGGTGCTGATGTCAGCGTAAGTGAAGATATTCCTGTATCACTGACTCTTCAAGATGCCGCGGGCAATACCAGTAATGAGTTTGCTGGGCCGGTTACCCAGACAAATACCAGGGTTGTCTTTGATTTGGTTAGCGGTACTTCCACTGATATCGACGGCAGATCATTCTCAGCTGATGAAACCTATGATATCTATATTCTGGTCGATTCGGACTCAGCGGCGCTTTCACAACCTGATTTATGGTCTAATAAGGCTAATCTGGGTAGCGACGATACGATTTATTTGGTCGGCAACGGCTCGCAAATTTTGGACAGTAATTCTGGGCCAATTACCAATGCATTAATAAACTCCTTTTCCCATACCATCTTGTGGTACTCAGCTGCTGGCACTCTGGCCGGAGCGGCTTTGGACCAGAATGGTATCTTTGAACGCTTGCTAGGGTTATCTAACGTCACTGTTCAATTGTTTACTTACCAAGTTGAATTCGCGCCTTATGGAGTTGGTGATATTTACAGTACGCTACCGAATATTATCGATGCCAATTCACCTGTCATAACGTCGGTCAGTATTCCCGATCAAGCGATAGTCATTGACGATGTTGTATCTGTCACTATCAGTGCCAGCGAAACCGGCCTGAGTCTGGTTAGTGGTAGTGTTAACGGTGTTTCGGTAACTGGCTTTACCGATAATGGTGATGGTAGCTACAGCGCTAACTATACGGTTGCCGTGGGCGATACTGAGCGTGCCGCCGGTGATGATATTCCGGTCTCTTTTGTGCTGGAAGACTCTGCGGGCAACAGCTCAAAAGCCTTTGCTACTGCGATCAGTCAGGGCAGTGATGCTATTGATATCAACCCCGATGCGTCTAATGTCAGAGTGGTCTTTGATTTGATCAATGGCACCTCAACTGATATCGACGGCAGAACGTTTGCAAGCGATACAGCTTATGATATTTATATCCAGGTCGACTCGAATTCGAAAACTCTTTCTCAACCGGCTACCTGGAGTGGTGGGTCTAATCTTGGTAGTGACGATACGATTTATTTAGTGGGTAATGGTTCCGACATTATTAACACTTCTGGTGAAGCAGTTACTCAGGGAAATATGTCACCTCTCAAGATAAACTGGATGAGTGGGGCGTATTTATGGACTTCACATTTCAGCCGCAGTTATAGTTATTCATATTCTGAAGTGAATCTGTTCGCATCTACTTTGTCTACCCTTATTAACATTGGTCCAGTTTTCACCACATTGCCCGGCACTGGTCCGACGTTTACCTCTACCAGCCCAAGCATTTTTGTGTCGGCTGGTTAAATGCACGTTAATATGCCGTGCAATAGCCTAAAGCTATAGAGAAAGCTGGCAGATCAATAGCAGTTCACTGAACTGCATGAGATGTGCCAGAATTTCTTGGATGAAACCCATGGCTAGGCTTATGTTCAAGCCCTGTTACCCCTGCTGGCGCTAACGCAGTTCCAGTTTGGGGAGAGGGCCTCTGCAGGACGAATATCTTTTAGACTTTAAAAAATAAGCTTATATATAAGTTTATAAGCTTTTAAGAATACAAGGCTATCAGCTTCTACATTCACCCTTATTAGTGCATACTCCACAAGAATTTATGAGAATAAAAAACGTTCTAAATTGATCCTGAAAATTAGCAATTCCCTTTAATTACATTACTCCACTATTGAGAATCTTATGAATTTAATTCTTCTGCAAACCCTTCTTAATATTGGTTCAGTTCTCACTACATTGCCCGTAATGGGTATCACGTCAACGGGCACCGGTGTTCGATGACATTCCAGGAATTCTAAATGACTTTTGATATCAGCAACAATAGCCTAAAGCTATTGAGAAAACTGGCAGATCAACAGCAGTTCACTGAGCTGCATGAGATGTGCCAGAACTTTTGGGATGAAACCCATGACCAGGCCCTGTTACCGCTGCTCGCGCTTGCGCATTTCCAGGTCGGGAAGAGGGCTGTTGCAGAAACCCTTTTGCAGGATGCCCTGAATTGTCAGCCAGACTATGGTGTCGATGAGATAGTTGATTTGTCTGCGTTATTGATTTTGTTTCAACGCCTCGATGAGGCGGCGGTTATGCTTGATCAGGTATTGCTTAAAGAGCCGCAACACGCCTTAGGGCTGGCACGGTTGGGCTACTGTCGCATGGTGGCAGAAGACTTCGTTAGTGCTGAAACCCTGCTGCAGAAATCTATCGCTCTGGAACCGCATAGAATTCCCGTTTTTGTGCAACTTATTCACCTGCAACTGAGTCAATCCAATTATCCGGCCGCTGAGCAGGTTTTACAGCAGGCCTTTGCCCTGATAGAGCGAACAGGGGCTGAGTTACCGCAAGCAATGCTCGTCAACCAACGTCACCAATTCTACGGCCTACAGCTTAAGATTTGGGTTGAACAGCAGCAGTTTGATGCTGCCGAAATGTGGTTGCAGGAGCAGTTTAAGTTACACCAGCAGGAACAGCTAAGCGAGCTCGAATTTATCCATGACTTGAGTTTTTATGCCCAGCTTCTTGCCGAGGGTGATTTGCATGAGCAGTCGATTGATACTCTACGTGAATACCTAAAGCTGATTCCCCATAACATTAATTTACATCTCCAGATGGCTGAGCTCTGTCAGCTTCAGGGTCAATTGGCGCAGTCGATAAATCTATTGCGCAAGGCGCTTAAACTCGATAAAAATAATATCGCCCTGTGGGTAAAGCTCGCCCATAGCAGTTTGCAACGTTCTGACCAGGCAGCGCGACAGGCCGCCGAGAAAGCCCTTGAGTTAGCCGAGGCTTTAGAACCCAGCGGCGAGAAATCCGCTGTGCAGATCAAACAGCAGCTGGCCATGGCGCGCAACGCTCTGGCAGCCGTCGAGAGTCACGTGCAGAACTTTGATCTTGCGGATACTTTATACCGCAAGATTTTAGCTGAACAGAAAGACTTTATTCCCGCGCTACAGGGGCTGGCTCAACAGCAGATGCAGCGCGGAGAGATCGAAGAAGCGGTCGAAATCTTTGAGCGAATTAAACTGCTCGATCCTCTTAAGGGTCATGTCGGGTTGATTAATGCCAGGCATTTTCCGGAAGATGATGAGACTCTCGACAATATAGAAAAAGCGGCCAGGGTTCCAAGTCTGCAAGGCTCTTTACAGGCTGGTTTGTTCTTTCAGTTAGCCGCTGCCTGGCAGAAGCGTGGAGACTATAAAAAGGCCTTTGAGCTTGCCAGTCAGGGCAACCTAGCGAGTAAAAAGTCTTTGTCTTACAGCCCTAAAGCCCACCGCAACCAATGTGCACGTATTAGGTACGGTTTTAACGCTGAGCTGTTTAAGCATCGTCCTGACCAAGGTGTGGATTCTACTCTGCCGGTCTATGTGGTGGGCATGCCTCGCTCTGGCACAACTCTAGTTGAGCAGATTATTTCCGGCCATAGTGAAATCTTTGGTGCCGGTGAGTTGGGTTTAATTCCTCAGGTTGTCGAGGGTTTAAACCGTTGGGAGCGACATGTAGGCTCCGGGCGAATGTACCCCGACTGTGTGGATGATTTAATCCCTAAAGTCAGTGCCGGTATAGCCAATAACTTACTTGAAGAACTGCGCGAGCTCGCTCCTGAAGCCAAACATGTGGTGGATAAATTACCGCATAATTTCCAAAATATTGGCTTGATTAAGTTTTTATTTCCCCGCGCGAAAATAATTTCTGTGCGTCGCGACCCCCGCGATATAGCCATCTCCAATTTCTTCACCGACTACCATGCAAAGCATGGCGGTATGGGTTTTGCCTATGATTTTGCCGATATTGGCGAACAGTTAGCCGATCACAACCTGCTGATGCATCACTGGCATCAACTGTTTCCCGGTGACATATTGGAAGTTAATTATGAGGATGTGGTGGATGATGTTGAGACCTATTCTCGCAAGATGCTCGACTTTATAGGTGTCGATTGGGAACCCGAAGTCGTCAATTTTGACCAGCTCGACCGCGCAGTTAAAACCGCCAGTGTCTGGCAGGTGCGACAGCCAATCTATAAAACGTCTAAAGCCCGTTGGACTCATTATCAGGATCATTTGGCACCGTTGATAACCGCCGCCAATGGCAAAATTCAACCCGATCCCATCGAAATGCTCAGCTTGCCGCAACCGGGATTTCTGGTAGAGGGCGTTGAGCTTTTCCATCAGGGTGATCTGGATGCTGCCGAGCTGAGTTTTAAAAAAATGTTACACCACAACCCCGAACACGCAGCCTGTCGCTATATGACTGGCATGGTGTATTTGCGCAAAGGCCACCTACCTGAGGGCATAGAGCAGATTGAACAGGCACTGGAAAAAACGCCTTGGCAACGGGAGTGGAGCGAAAACCTACAAAAGGCTTATATCGAGGTTGGCGAGCATGAAAAGGCCGCAGAACTGGAATCAAGGGTTGCTGGACGGCAGGGTAAGGCTAATGGAATAGCTGATGGACTAAACAATGAAAATCAAGAGCTACTGGATGATACAGCTGCTGTAAGTGGTGAGTTGGTTCCTAGATAGTTTTATCCAGATTTAGTTGGGCTCTTTTTTTAAATGTAGTTTTTATTTTTAGTCGGTAAGCAAATTAATTAGGGGATTGAATCAATTGTTTTTCAAGTGGCAAATATTACCCAAACTACTGGTACTTATTTTTTTAGGCAGTAGTGGGTTGCCCTTAATGGCGGCAGAAAAAATCTCGAGCAGTGCCGTGGATCAAGGTCTGGTATTTGCCCTGCAGGCGACGCTTACTTATCATCCCGCGATCAAAGGCAAACAGGCTGAGCTGGATGCCCAGAGTTATACTGTTGATAGCGCCAAAGCTGGACGGTATCCAACCCTATCGCTACAGGCCAATAACCTTAATGATGAACTTAACCAGGGTTCGGTGCGCCTGCAGCAGCCACTGTGGACTTTTGGCAAGATCAATAATGCCATTCAGCGGGCCGAGGCTAATTACACTGCTGAACAGTGGGCGCTGTTGCAAGTTCAGCGACAGCTGATAGAGCAGACCGCCGTCACCTATGCCAGAGTGCAGGGTATTAAAGCCCGAGAGCAGGTAGCCGACGAGAATGTTACCCAGCACGAGCAGTTATTTCAGCGGATTCAACGCCGCCAAAAGGGACTATTGGATACCGAAGCCGATGTTATGCTGGCTCGCTCACGTCTGGTTCAGGCGCGCGTTCAGCGCCAAAATATCCGTGGCGAATTACTTGTCGCCCTATCCGAGCTGCAGAGTTTGACGCAGATATTTGTCGCTGCAGACAGTCCGGTTGATGAACAGCTGGCTGAGCTGCCGACAGTGCAAAAGGTCGAGCTTCTGGCACTGGATAATAGCGCCGACTTGCAGCTTAAACGCGAGCGTTTAAAGGTCGCAGAATTAGCCATCAAACAGGAAAAGTCTGCGTTAAAACCCAATCTCTATTTGCAAGTCGATCACGATGTTGGCGATTCACAGATTAATACCCAGCGAACCCGCTACGGCATTAATTTTGTTGCCAACTACGAGGGTCTGGGTTTTACCGGCCGCGGTCAGGTGAAAATTGCCGTGGCCCGTTCCAATGCAGCCAGATACGACGTCGATGCGACATTAAACGATGTTAAGCAGCGGGTCAGTATGCTTATGCTGAACCGTAAAGTGCAGCAGGATTCCCTTGTGTCACAGCGTGAGGTGGTGGATTCCATCGGTGAAACCTTAGCCTCCTTTATGCGCCAGTATCAAAGCGGGCGCAAAACCTGGGTCGAAGTCTTAAACACCCAGCGAGAATTAACTCAACAGCGTTTACAGCTGTCGCAAATACATAATGACTGGCTGATTCTGTCATTGCGTGTTGCGACCCTGATAGGCAATCTTGATCAGCAGACGGATAGACAGGCTTTATGAAGACCGATTCTAAATCATCATCTACGAACAGCCCTGAGCTGATAAACAGCCCTGAGCCAATTAACAGCCCTGAGCCAATTAACAGCCCTGAGCCTAATAACAGCCCTGAGCCAAATAAAAAGCAGAGCGGGCCACCGCCACTTTCCGCTGAAGTATTAAAGCTACTTCTCGATCGTCTAGGTGTATCCGTTCAAGCCGGCGCCCTAAACAAGTCCTGCGCCAAAGCGGATCAACAGCTGCCAATGGCCAACCCAGCGCAGCGACTAACTGCAGTGATTAAAGATCTGCAGCTAAAGCAGGTGCAGGCCGCACAGTTAAACTGGAATCGTTTTGATCAGCGCCGCTTGCCGGCGATGGTTTTTCATCAGGATCAATGGCATCTGGTAGAGCAGTCGGAAGATGGGCTGTTATTACTGACTCAGGGCAATGGCGAGCATCAGCAAGTACCAGGTGACCAGTTGGAAAACTGCCTGTTGCTATGGCTGCGAACTGCACCAGAAAAAGCCGAGAAATCCGCATTCTTTGCCAAGGGTAATATCGCCGCACGACTGGTTCTGAATGAGGTATTTAAAGAGCGCCGCTGGTTGCGCGACACCCTGATAGCCTCACTGGTGGTCAATTTACTCGCTATCGCCACGCCAATTTTTGCTATGCAGGTCTATGATCGGGTTGTTCCGACCCTGGCGTATGCAACCCTGCATACCTTAGTGGCGGGTATGGTGCTGGTGATCGTCCTAAACTGGCTGTTAAAAACCATCCGTGCACGGATTCTCGACAGCGTCTCCTGTGCCGTCGACAAAGCCGTATCCCAGCAGGTCTTTGATCATGTTGTCGGGCTGCAGTTAGATTCCCGTCCACGCAGTTTGGGTACCCTTGCCGCACAGGTAGGTGGCCTAGATCAGGTCAGACAGTTCTTTACCTCAAGCGTAATTTTTTCACTGGTCGATTTACCGTTTGCACTGATGTTTATCGGCTTTATCGCCCTGATCGGCGGCCCGATTGCCTATGTTTATGCGCTGCTGTTACCCCTGGCGCTTATATTGGGCTGGCTGACCCAGCGTCGTTTGCGCACTTTAATGAAAGAGCAAATGATGCGTACCAATGAGCGGCAGGGTCTGTTGGTCGATACTATTCAGGGTGCTGAGTCGATCCGCAGTAGTAATGCCGGCTGGCGTTTTTCCGAGCAGTGGCAACAGATCACCAACACTATTTCAAAGTACAATATTCAACAGAAAGCGATTAGTAACCGGGCGACGGTGACCACTAATAGTCTAGGCATGATTGCCTTTGTCGGCGCGATTATCGTCGGTGTTGGTCAGATTGAAGCGGGTAATCTAACCATGGGTGCGCTGATTGCCTGTAGCCTGCTCGGCGGTCGTGTGATTGCGCCAATGGCTCAGAGTGTGCAGCTTTTTACCCAGTGGCAAAATGTGAGTCAGGCCCTGCAAATGGTTAATCAGGTCTTGCAACAGGATAGAGATCGACCCATAGGTAAGGCGCTGTTGATACCCGATCAGGCGCCGGACAAAATTGAACTGGATTCGGTAAGCTTTTCTTACCCCCAGAGCCCGGTAAAACAGATAGATATTAGCCAGCTGAGTTTTAAGTCGGGCGAGCGTGTCGCCTTACTCGGGCCGATTGGTTCGGGTAAGTCTACGCTGCTTAAAGTGTTGGCCGGTTTATATCGTCCCTCGACAGGGCGAGTTCGTTTGGGTAATGCCGATCTCTGGGAAATCGATCCGCATATGGTTGCCGAACAGATCGGTTATCTGCCGCAATCGGTGCATCTGTTTAAGGGCACACTGCGCTCTAATCTGGATCTCTCTGGTGTTACCGGTGACTCACACCTGCTGAAAATCAGTGAACTGCTGGGCATTGACCGAATTGCTGCGGATAACCCTCAGGGTATGGATCTGGAAATCAGTGAGGGCGGGGAAGGGCTGTCTGGTGGCCAACGTCAGCTAGTCGGCTTGGGTCGCGTATTCCTCGGCCAACCAAAGATCTGGTTGCTCGATGAACCCACCTCGTCTCTGGATTCCGAGACCGAGAAAAAGGTTCTTGAGGCGATCCAGTCGCAGGTAAAGAAAGATGATATTTTATTCGTCTCCACCCATCGCCCCGGCCTGGCTTCGAAGCTGGCTAACCGCGTTCTGGTGATTGAACAGGGTCAAGTTAAAGAAGATGGTAAGCCGGAGATGGTGATTGCCAAGATGATGGCCAAACAAGCCGGCAACCGAGCACAGCAGCAGGCACCCACCCCAAGACAGAATCGTTTAAACAAGGGAACGCCTGATGTTATTTGATAGCTTTTTTGCCCAAGATGGCGCTTCCAACCAGCAGGCGATTGCCAATCTGGAAACCTATCACCGGCGAAAATATTCACCGGCACTCTGGTTGCTATTGATCGGGCTGATTGCCTTTATCTGCTGGGCAGCGGTTTTTCGCATTGATCAGGTCGCCCGTGCTGGCGGTGAAGTGATAGCCAGCAGTCGTGTGCAGATTATTCAGTCGGTCGATGGCGGGGTATTGGAAATCATTAATGTGCGTGAGGGTGACAGGGTTGAAAAGGGCCAAATTCTCGCTCAGCTGGATCAAACTCGTATTGGTGCCGCCGTTAAGGAAGTCGATGTGCGTCTGTCTGCGTTAAAAGCCAAAGCCACAAGATTACGCGCCGAAGTCACAGAGGCCAGTGAGTTGGTTTTTGATCAGGATGTTATGCGTTTTCCCGAACTGGTCAAGGTGGAGCAGGCACTGTTCCAACAGCGCCGACTCGGTCTGGCTGAAGAGTTAAGAACCCTAAATGTATCGGTCGAACTGGCTCGTGAAGAAGCCGACTTGATTGCTAATCTGTCAAAATCCGGTGATGTAAATCGTACCGAGGTTATCCGTGCAGCCCGAGCATTGAATGATGCCGACGCGAAATTAATCAATCGTCGCAACCGCTATCTGGAAGAGGCGCGTATCGAACTGACTAATGCCGATGATGATATTGCGCAAAATATTCAAATCCTGACCCAGCGTCAGCAACAATTAAAAGACAGCCTGTTCACTGCTTTGCTGCCGGGTATCGTTAAAAATGTCCGGGTCACCACTGTCGGTGGCGTACTCCGCGCCGGTGAAGAGCTGATGCAGATTATCCCAGTCGACGATGATCTGATTGTTGAAGCCAAGGTACTGCCTGCCGATATTGCCAGTGTAAAACCCGGTCTTGAGGCGACCATTCGCTTTGATCCCTTTGACTACACTATTTTCGGCGCGGTGATCGGTGAAGTGGTATACGTTAGCGCGGATACTCTTAAAGAGGAAACCTCAAGGGGCGAAGAGATTTATTATCGCGTGCATATTGCCACCCAGAGCTATCCGGCACTGACCACAGCGGGTAAAGAGCTAGCGATTCTTCCAGGTATGACCGCTCAGGTCGATATTCGAACCGGTGATCGCACGGTGTTGAACTACCTGCTCAAGCCCTTGCGCAAAACCACCACAGAAGCCTTCGGCGAACGTTAGGGAGCTGATGGCTGCTCGCCTGAGTCCGGCTCTTTATGGCTTCTTTGTCGCTTTTATAAGTACCACTATTCATAGAGTCAGTGATATTATGCATTGCAGGATTAAAAATAATTACAACAAAAAATACATATAATAACTAATTAAAAACCCATTAAATAAAAAGCAAGCCCATAAGGCTGTCTGAGTCGAACTTATATTCTGTTCAATTGTTGAAAATCACTTTCAGGCATCTAGGTAAACTATGAATCAGTCTCTATCACATACGGTTGATAACGCACTTCGTGAGTTTAATACTCATGCATTGAAGGATATCAACAAGTTAAAACTGATGGATCGAGTCGATAGTAAGTTTGTGGTTCCTGTGCAATTGCTGCCATTGCTTTTACAGGAATCCCAGCGTCAATACTCCCTGCTGAGTATCAATGGCGTTCAGCGCAGTAATTACTCAAATGTTTATTTTGATACCGACGGTTTTAATTATTACCTTATGCACCACAACGGTAAGTTAAATCGCATTAAGGTACGCCATCGTCACTATGTGGATACAGCCACTGCCTTTATAGAGTTGAAGTTCAAAAACAATAAGGGGCGAACCCTAAAGACACGTGTTCAGGCTGATTTGGATGCAGATATAGCTATAGCCGAGCACAGAGGGTTCCTCGCGGATCATGGGATTTCTCAGGGCTGTCAATTGCAGCCTAGCCAGATCAGCGCTTACCAGCGAATATGCTTGGCTAGTCAGAGTCTTGGGGAGCGTATCACCATAGATACCAACCCGAGTTTTATCGCCGCGGATTCTGGCGCGCAAGTGGTTCTCGATGATGCGATTATTATTGAGATAAAACAGCGCCGTATCGATCGACAATCGCCTTTTTACCGTCTTGTTCGTTCACTCGGACTACGACCGCAATCTTTTAGTAAATACTGTGTTGGCGTTTCCCTGACGATGCAGGACAGAATTAAAACCAATCGCTTTCAGCGCGATATTAGAAAAGTTGCCAAATTCAGCAACTCATTGAGGACTATTTCGGCATGACCACAAGTTTTTTTAATGAACACTTTTTATCACTGCTCCTAATCAACCTGTTTTCGGTGCTGGTTTTGATGCGCGGTATTTATTACCGCTATTCAAGCAATCGTGACTCGCTACTTGGGCTGACAATGTTTGGTATAGGCGTATTTTTGGTCGTTCATCTACTCCATGATATTGAGATGTCGATGGGCTTTGCCTTTGGTCTGTTTGCGGTATTTTCCATGTTGCGCTATCGCACCGAGTCGATCCCGATTCGCGATATGACCTATCTGTTTTTAGTCATTGTTATCGCATTGATAACCGCGGTTGTTCCTGCCTCAGCGCTGGAAATTCTGTTTATTAATATGTCGGTTTGTCTGTTGGCCCGATTGGCAGAGACCCAGTTGCTAGCACCGCGAACCCATCATAAGCCGGTGGTCTATGAAAATATTGAAAATATAAAACCTGAGAATCACCAGCGCCTGATCGAAGATCTGGTGGAGCGCACGGGTCTGGATGTCTACAGGTTTGAGATAGAGCATATCGACTTCCTTAAAGATACTGCGCATCTTCGGGTTTTTTATCATGAGAATTCGGTTAAAGAGAATGCAGTTGCTAAGAGCGCCAAACTATCCGGTTTGGATTCGGTGGATTCTCCGACACAGCAGATAACCAAAGAGGGGTAAATAATGAAAAATGTCGCTAAGTTTTTTGTACTTTTCACTGCGCTCTTTAGTGGGCTCTTTAGTGCAGGCCAGGCTTTCGCTGAAATCGATAATATTGAATATGGTGGCAGTGTTTTTTATGACGTTGATTC
>Ga0206126_10004327_pt1 | contig 13717 bp, 17 predicted proteins | sample Helgoland_Spring_5_FD_148621 | JGI IMG/M metagenome (GOLD analysis project Ga0206126, IMG submission 148621) | Pelagic subsurface seawater microbial communities from Kabeltonne, Helgoland, North Sea - Helgoland_Spring_Bloom_20160412_1 | ecosystem: Environmental > Aquatic > Marine > Epipelagic ...
CCACAGTACCTGGAGAAGAAGTGCTTGTCCCTTGGGAAATTGGACGCTATATAACTCCCTACGGAAATGGCCTTTCTTTAGGTGATGATGGCTGGACATGGATTTTTGATGTTACAGACTTTCAGCATCTTTTTCAAGGAGATGATGTACACATTCAAGCAGGAAATTTTCAAGAACTACTTGATATGAAGGTTGTTTTCAAAGTAGGTACCCCATCTAGAGAACTCTTGGGTATTCAGAACTTATATTCTGGCAATTATAGTTTAAACACCTTCGATGATGTGGTTGTAAACACCACGGTGCCTCTCAACCCAGAGGCAGAGATGTTTTCTGTAAAATCAACCCTATCAGGACATGGTTTTGGAAATGGTAATAATTGTGGTGAGTTTTGTAACAATACCCATAAAGTACTTGTAAATGGTGTCGAGCAATATAGCTGGGAAATTATGCAAGAATGCGGGGAAAACCCACTCTACCCTCAAGGGGGAACCTGGATGTATGACAGGGCTGGTTGGTGTCCTGGAGCTCCTGCAACGGTTCAAAATTTGGATGTCACACCGTTTATTAATGTTGGGGTAGACACCACAACAGACATAGATTACAACATTGATCAAGACCCTTACGGAAACTATATAACAGAAATCTTTTTTGTGGAATACGGGGCTCCAAACTTTACCAATGACGCGGCTTTAGAGGAAATTATTGCCCCAAACATTTTTAAACTAAACACTAGATTTAACCCAACGTGTGGCGAGCCGGTTATTAGAATTAAGAACAATGGAGAAAACCCATTAGAGTCTGTAATTGTAACCTATGGCGTTCAAGGAGAGGATTCTTACAGCTATACCTGGACAGGAAGTTTAGCATTTTTAGAGCAGGAAGTAATCACACTCCCTGCCATTGAGGTTGGTGATTACTACCAAGGAACTACTTCTTTTGAGGTAAGTCTTAGCGGGGCAAATGGTGGTGCAGACCAATACGAGTTTAACAATAGTTTGACCTCAGAATTTGAGGCCGCTCCAATTCATGAGGAACAATTGGTAATTGACTTTAAAACAAACAACCGTCCTTTTGAAAATAGCTACAAGGTGTTTGACACTGCTGGTAACGTTATGTTTGAAAGAGATTTTGATGACTCAAACACAACCTACACAGATCTAATTAATCTTCCGCAGGGATGCTATGAGCTAGTGGTGTATGATACGGGTGGTGATGGAATGAATAACTGGCCTTCAAACCATGGTAACGGATTTATTCGTTTAAAAAACTTGAGCGGTTCTACTATCGTATTTTTAGAACGTTGGTTTGGAGAAACCATAAAGTACCGCTTTAGAAACGATGCTGCCCTAAACACTGAAGACCAGGAAAACAATTTATTTTCTGTGCACCCAAACCCTACAGATAGCGCCTTTACGGTTTCGCTTATTAACTCTACAGAGTTTTTCTCAATGGAGGTTTTTAACATCACAGGGAGGTCTATCTATAAAGAGAAAGACATGGACCCTTCAAATAATACTGTAGATGTATCTAGCTATAGCAGTGGCGTGTATTTAATTTACTTAAAAACACAAAGTGGCGCCACACAGGTTAGAAAACTAATTGTTAATTAACTTTACATTTCTGCCATAAAAAAAGTGCTATCTAAAATTAGATAGCACTTTTTTATTTGATTGTGATTGGTTTATTCTTCCTCTTGAGGTTCATTCATTTTCCAAGTGTCCATAAATGCCGTGGTATAATTACCAGAGACATAATCTGGATGGTCCATGAGTTGTCTATGAAATGGTATGGTTGTTTTAATTCCTTCAATAACAAATTCATCTAAGGCGCGCTTCATTTTATTGATTGCTTCCTCGCGTGATTGAGCCGTTGTAATCAACTTGGCAATCATAGAATCATAATTTGGTGGTATAGAATACCCTGCATATACATGGGTATCTAGCCTAACTCCATGCCCTCCTGGAGCGTGCAAGGTCGTTATTCTTCCTGGAGAAGGTCTAAAGTCGTTGTAGGGGTCTTCTGCGTTAATACGACACTCTATTGAGTGTAATGATGGAAAGTAGTTTTTCCCAGAAATAAGCACACCGGCAGCTACTAGAATTTGCTCACGAATTAAATCATGATCAACTACTTGCTCTGTAATAGGGTGCTCTACTTGGATACGCGTATTCATTTCCATGAAGTAGAAATTTCTGTGCTTATCTACTAAAAACTCTACAGTTCCTGCTCCTTCATATTTTATGTATTCGGCGGCTTTTACAGCTGCTTCTCCCATTTTTTCTCTAAGGGCGTCTGTCATAAAAGGACTTGGCGTTTCTTCCGTAAGTTTTTGATGACGGCGCTGTACAGAGCAATCACGTTCACTAAGGTGACATGCGTTCCCTTTACTGTCTCCAAGAATTTGTATTTCTATATGGCGCGGCTCTTCAATTAGCTTTTCCATATACATGTCGTCGTTTCCAAAGGCTGCTTTACTTTCTTGTCTGGCAGACTCCCAAGCATCTTGCAGCTCTTCTTCCTTCCAAACGGCGCGCATCCCTTTTCCACCACCACCAGCGCTTGCTTTAAGCATCACAGGATAGCCTGTTTTTTTGGCAACTTTAATACATGTTTTAAAATCTGGAATAACCCCTTCGCTTCCTGGCACACAAGGTACCCCTGCAGCAATCATGGTTGATTTTGCATTTGCCTTATCACCCATTCTATCTATCATCTCTGGAGAGGCTCCAATGAATTTAATATTGTGTTCCTCACAAATTTTTGAAAATTTTGCATTTTCAGAAAGAAACCCGTATCCTGGATGAATCGCATCTGCGTTTGTGATTTCTGCTGCAGCAATAATGTTACTAACTTTTAAGTAACTCTCACTACTTGGCGCTGGTCCAATACATACCGCCTCGTCTGCAAACTTTACATGCAAACTTTCTTCATCAGCTTTACTATAAACAGCCACCGTTTTAATGCCCATTTCTTTACAGGTACGTATGATACGAAGTGCTATTTCACCCCTATTGGCAATCAATATTTTTTTAAACATATCTCTTTTATTTAAACTTATAACTCACGACTTTGTTTTCACAAAGGTTGTTAAAACTCTATCTAAGATTTAAAATATAAATTATGATGGGTCTACTAAAAATAGTGGCTGATCAAACTCTACAGGAGAAGCGTCATCTACTAATATTTTTACAATTTTACCAGAAACTTCACTTTCTATCTCGTTGAAAAGTTTCATGGCCTCAATAACACATAAAACGTCTCCCTCTCCAATAACAGATCCTACCTCAACAAACATAGGTTTGTCTGGTGATGGCTTGCGGTAAAAAGTACCGATAATTGGTGATTTTACAGTGATAAGGTTAGATTCCTCTTTACTTTCTGGTGTGGCCTCTACAGCAGGGGCAGCAGGGGCAGGTGCGGGAGCAGTAGCTGCCATCTGGGGCATTTGCTGTATAAAGGTAGTCTCTCCTTTATTGTGTTCGCCTGTTCTAATGGTAATTTTAACGTCTTCCATTTCAAGTTTTACCTCACTAGCGCCAGACTTAGTTACGAACTTGATTAAACTTTGAATGTCTTTTAATTCCATAATATAATTGTTTGTTAATAGGTACTTGTTTTATTGTTTTGGATCATAGGCCCATTTTACATAAATGGAGCCCCAGGTAAAGCCTCCTCCAAAAGCGGCAAAGACGATATTGTCTCCTTTTTTAAGTTGATTTTCATAATCAAATAAACACAGAGGTAATGTCGCTGATGTTGTGTTACCGTATCTGTGAATATTTAACATCACTTTATCTTGTGGCAAATTCATTCTTCTTGAAGTTGCGTCTATTATTCGTTTATTAGCCTGGTGTGGCACTAGCCAACTTACATCATCACCCGTTAAGTTGTTTCGCTGCATTATTTTTTCTGAAACATCTGCCATTTTAGAAACAGCAAATTTAAATACTGTTTTCCCGTCCTGATGAACATAGTGCTGTTTGTCTGCGATGGTTTGGTTTGATGGAGGCAAAATAGATCCACCAGCATCAATTTTAAGACTGTCTCTTCCAACACCATCAGAGCGTAATATTTCGTCTTGCAAGCCTAGTCCTTCTAGGTTGGGTTCAAACAAAACAGCTCCAGCCCCATCTCCAAAGATAATACATGTGGTGCGATCTGTATAATCTACAATCGAGGACATTTTATCTGCTCCAATGAGTAATACTTTTTTGTATCTGCCAGACTCTATGTATCTGGCTGCGGTAGACATACCAAAAAGAAAGCCAGAGCATGCCGCCGCTAGGTCATAAGAAAAAGCATTTACCGCGCCTATTTGTGAGGCTACGTAAACACCTGTTGCTGCTACGGGCATATCTGGTGTGGCAGTTGCCATAATCACCATGTCTATATCTTCTGGATTGATGTTGTTTTTTGAAAGCAGTTGCTCAGCTGCTTTTATGGCCATAAAGGAAGTTCCTTGGCCTTGTTCTTTTAAAATGCGGCGCTCTTTGATTCCTGTTCTTGAGGTAATCCACTCATCGTTGGTGTCTACCATTGTTGCCAGTATTTTGTTTGTTAAAACATACTCAGGAACATAGCCTCCAACAGCAGTGATTGCAGCAGTAATGGTACTCATAGAATTTGTTTAAATTCAGCAAAAAGAGTCAAAATCTCTCTAAAAAGCCCGAAAAATAGTCAATTTTAATCAAAAACAAGTCTTTTTTGACTTTTTTGATTTTTACTAATAGCTGAGAAAACAAAAAACTCTCACAGGCTGTGAGAGTTCTCTGTATATAAGTTTTTTTAAGCCCTATGCTTCTACTTCTTCTACTGCATCAATAACAATTTGACCACGGTAGTATAGTTTACCTTCATGCCAGTGCGCTCTATGGTAAAGGTGCGATTCTCCGGTTGTAGGATCTGTAGCAATTTGCGGTGCAACTGCTTTGTAATGTGTTCTTCTTTTATCTCTTCTAGTTTTGGAGATTTTTCTCTTAGGATGTGCCATTACGCTCTATTATTTTTCGTTTAATAATTTTTTTAATGAATCCCATCTTGGATCTGTTGGTCCTTGTTGGGGTTCTTCTGTATCTTCTTTGGTTGCCTTTGGGCTTAACTCTTCAAGTTTGTCGAGAATATCACTTTGCAATGTTCCATCTTCTATTCCTGGGTGTATTCTTCTGCTAGGTAAATTTAAAATTATAGACTCATAAATGAATTGTTGAATATTAACCTCATAACTCCCGTGTGGAATTTGTAGTAAATCTTCATTTTCATCATTAAAATCATCTCCAAACTTTACAATAAAATGATAGCTTCCAGCCACAGACTCATTATAAGACTCGTTGGTAACATCACAATTTACATTTACATCACCCTTGTAGGTTAATGTAAACTCCATAAAGGTTGTTTTTTTATCTAGCAGTACATCCAGAGAAATGGTTGCTCCATTAAACTCGTCATACTCAAAATGCTCAAAGAACGTATTGTCTATTGTAAAATCAAAGTGATGCTCTCCAAGTTTCAACCCAACAAAAGGGATTGTAAATTCTTTCAAATCTCTCATAATCACACCAAATTGAAATATCCGCCTTACGCATAAAGCGGGTGCAAAGATAAAAAATTATTTCATTTGCAAATTATTTTATCACTACTTTTTTACAAAGGGTTTGCGCTTGCTAATTTTTAAGGGATTTTCTGCAGATACCAGATACGCTTTTCTTGTTTTAAAAATGGTAATTGCGCTAAAAACCGCTGCGCTAAAAGAGGTAAAATCTGCTTTGTTTTTCCCGGCGATATCATAGGCGGTGCCGTGGTCTGGCGAGGTTCTTATCTCACTAAGACCGGCGGTGTAGTTTACCCCAGAGCCAAAGGCTAATGTCTTAAAGGGGACAAGGCCTTGGTCATGGTATGAGGCAATAATAACATCAAAGTTTTTATAGTTTGCACTGCCAAAAAAGCTGTCTGCAGCATATGGGCCAAAGACCGTTTTACCATTATTGCGCAAATTATCAAGTGTTGGGCGCATAATTGTGTCATCCTCGTTTCCAATAACACCGTTATCTCCTGTATGAGGATTAATGCCCAAAACGGCTATTTTTGGCTTTGCAATTCCAAAGTCTTGAATTAACGTTTTATGGATGGTATTGATCTTTTTTTCTATCACCTCTCTGGTGATGTTTGCCGAAATATCTTTTACCGCTACATGATCTGTCAAAAGGCCTACTCTTAAGGTTTCTGAAATCATCAGCATCATGCTGTCTCCCTCCAATTCTTGTTGCAGATAATCTGTGTGGCCAGGAAAGTTAAAGGTCTCTGACTGTATGTTTGATTTGTTTATTGGGGCGGTTACAAGGACGTCTATCTTATGTTGCTTAAGGGCTAGAACGGCAGCCTCTAAAGACTTTACAGCATACTGGCCTATAGTGTTGTCTTGTTTTCCAAAATCAATGTCTACAGCTTCCTTCCATAGGTTGAGAACATTAATTTTTTTTGGTATAATTTTATCTAAAGTGTCAATCCCGTGGAGGTTAACATCTATGTTGTAGTGTTTTTTAAAGAAAGACATCACCTTAACAGAGGCAAAAATAACAGGCGTACAAAATTCTAGCATTCTTGGATCTTGAAACGTTTTAAGCACAATCTCACTACCAATGCCGTTTAGGTCACCAATTGAGATTCCTACAATTATTTTATCTTGATTACTCATATAGGTCGTTTCTTTATCGTTATTTTTGTAGTACAAATGTAACCAAATTACTCATGTTTACAGGAATAATTGAATCCTTAGGTAAAATAAAGTCTCTCACCAAAGAGAGAGATAATCTGCACATAGAGGTAGCCAGTGAGCTAGCTCCAATGTTGAAAATTGACCAAAGTGTTGCGCACAATGGTGTGTGCCTTACGGTTGTTTCTCTAACAGAAACCAGCTATGTTGTTACGGCAATTAAAGAAACCCTTGATAAAACCAACATTGGCAAATTAAAAACAGGCGCGGTTGTTAATTTAGAACGAGCCATGAAACTTGGAGATAGACTAGACGGGCATATTGTACAGGGTCATGTTGATCAAACAGCGGTGTGCCAAGAAATAAAAGAACAAAACGGTAGCTGGGTGTTTACCTTTACCTATGACACCTCTTTAAACAACATCACCATAGAAAAGGGCTCTGTTACAGTAAACGGGGTAAGCCTTACGGTGGTAGACTCTAGGGCAAACACCTTTAGTGTTGCCATCATACCTTACACATATGCCCACACAAATTTTAACACTTTTGAGAAAAACACCATGGTAAATTTAGAGTTTGATGTTATCGGTAAATACGTAAAGCGCATAACCCAAGGATATCTATAGTTTATCTAGTACAACAAAAAAAGCCCCGCAAATTGCGGGGCTTTTTTTTGAGAGTTTCACAAACTACTCTTTTGCTTTTTCTTCTTGCTCTTCTACCATAACTCTTTCGTTAACAGTAAACATCTTGATTTTTCCGTCAACAACAAGACCGTCATGCACTTGGTTCACTTTCACTTCTTCTCCTTCAACAGTTAGGGTGAGGTCGTGTCCAGAGGTAATCCACTGCTGCACCTTTCCTTCTTTATCTGTGTACATGTTTGTGATTAGAAACTTTGTAGTCCAGGTTGGGTTGGTTTGTTCAAACCAAGTAGTTAAAAATTCCATATGCGCCTCTGTCCCTTTAATAACCTCTCCTTTTGGGCCATATGCCACGAAATCTTTTTCTGCATTTAAAGCTGCAATCGTTTCAAGGTCTCTCTCGTTATGGGCTTTTAGGTATGTTTCCCAAAGAGAAACAGCGGCCATATCTCCTCCATACAAAGAGATTTTCTCTCCCTTGTCAGAAATTTGATATCCAATTTCTTGAGGCGCTGACGCTTGATTTGAGTCTGCGGGTGGAACGCATGCGTACAATAAAGCGATACTAAGAGATGCTAAAATAAGTTTTTTCATTTTTATTTGATTTAATTGTTAAACACCAAATGTATTGTTTATTTAGATTAATTGCAACGCAGAATTAATTTCTTTGACAAATACTATTTATATCAAAAATTAATTGTCTTAAAGAAGTAATTTGTTAAATTTGGAAACTAATTAAAACATTTAAAATCATGAAAAAATTACTTATCACAATTATTATTGCGGTTTTTACGCTGCAATTATCTGCACAAACTACAGCCTACAGTGTTGTTGAGTTTAAAGCGAAGCCTCACACACAAAAAGATTTATTAAACATTTTTAACAGAACTTTTGACTCTGTAGCAATGAACCAGGGTGGTATTAAATTGGAGCGAATCGGAAATGGAAGAACCAACGGAGCAACCCACCGTATGGTATGGTTTTGGACCTTGGGTGAGGATTTAATGGCAGAAGACGCCATGAGTGATGACAAAGCAGATCTATTATGGTCTAGAATGGCAAATTATATAGAAGAGTGGCAAGCATCTTATTCTGGAAGAGTTACTAGCTGGCAAGCAGGAAAAGAAGAAAACTCAACCATGCACATTTGGGATGTTAAAATTGAGGATCCTAACGTATTTAAAGCGGGTCACGACAAAATTGTTGAGACCTTTAAGGAAGACTTTGAGGGTAGAAGTATTGGTTTTGGAACCTATGATTTTGGAAGACCAAATGGAGCAACACACTGGATTGCCTTAACTGGAAAAGACAGAGAAGATCACATGATGTTGTATGAGAAGTTTTGGAATGACAAGACTTTTGTAAAATTAATTAAAGAAAGAGGGCCTGTAGAGAACGTGAAAGATTATGAAGTGCGCGTATTAAAGCAGTTTTAATAAGCCGCATCACTCTTTAAATTAAAATAGAAAACCTCTCAAATTTGAGAGGTTTTTTTATGCAGTACTTACTGAGCTGTTGGGCTTAAAAAAGTGTTGTTTTTTACTGATCATCTATAGGTGAAGAAGGTTGCTCACCAAAAGCAGCGTAAATAAGAATAGCGGTTATTAGTGCAGCGGCAGGAATACCAATAGATTTACCCACAGAAAACCGTTTGTCTTTAACCCCTAGAATATCTTTAACCGGTGTTTTTACCACCTGTTTTGTTTTACTGGAGATGATCACAATTTGATCTTCGTCTACAGAGAGAACCTTGCCCTTAAGCTCTGTTCCGTTATTTTTATAAATTTTTACTTTTTGCTTTTCTACAACTGCGCCTGCTTTGAAATTTAAAGCACGGTTATAGCTAAAACAGCTTTGAAATAAGAGCGAAATGAGCACCACTATTGCTAGTTTTTTCATGTGTCGTTTGTTTTTTAAAATGTATATAAAAAAACTTCATTTTTGGAACCTCCAAAATTTAAAGTTTTTTTGTGCTGTGGTACTGAGTTGAGGTGCTTTAAAGTGTGATGTTTTTTATAAACCAGCTGCCAAAATAAGAATGAAAATAACAGGAATTGCCAATAGTATGGCAGAGGGAATAGCAAAAGATTTAGCCACAGAAAGCTCACTGCCCTGAACACCAGAAATATCTTTAACTGGTATTTTTAATACCTGTTTTGTTTTACTGTAGATGATCGCAATTTGATCTTCGTCCACAGAGAGCACCTTCCCTTTTCGCTCTGTGCCGTTATTTTTATAAATTTTTACATCTTGATTAACCTGAACTTCGCCGGCATTAAAATCTAAAGCGCGGGTATAGCTAAAACAGCTTTGGAGTAAAATAGAGAGCGACATTAAAAGTAAAAACTTTTTCATACTATAATTGTTAGTTGTTATGTGCAATTTATGAATAATAATATTGCTGCAGTTTATAACAATGAACTATTTTTTATCCTATTATGTGTTGGGTTGCCTCTAGCCTGGCCAAGTAGTTGATTTTAGAGTAAAAACAGACGTCAAGGTTGACAACAAAGTCGTTATAGCAGCTGGTGCTATCGCAAAGGGACAGGTTGTTAGAGGACAAAAAGCCAAAGGTCTTGGAAAAGAGGGTTTTGTGGAAATTCAAATAAAATCTGTGAGAGCGGTAGATGGACAAGAAGTCTATTTATCAGGTGGTAATGTTTATCAAGAGGGTGATGACCAACAAACACTAGCAATTGTTTTGGGAGTATTTGTGTGTATACTATTTCTTTTCTTAAAAGGGAAAAACGCAACAGTTCCTTCTGGATTTCAGTTGAATTCATCTGTGGCATCAACAGTGACAATTAATGCTTAGTATTTTACATGTTTTCCTTTAAAAAACCCTCTCAAATTGAGAGGGTTTTTTGATTTAGATTACTTTTTCCATAACCGCGGTTCGGGTTATAATAGTGCCATCTGGGGTATGAACTTTGTACTGATAATTAAACCGATTTTGATCTCCGTCTATAAAACCTATTGTCCAGGAAACAACAAAAGACTCTTTCGTTTTATCTAATCCGCTTTTCTCAATATCTGTTTCAAATAGTAACTCGTTATTTGAGCTACTTTTTAGATAAGAAATTGGTTTATTCATAAGCCCGCAATAATGCGTTGACTGCAATGCACCGTTTTGATTGTTAAAGATGGTTAGCATTTCTACTCCGCCTTGATTACTTTCCTCTAAAAGTGCGCTTCCGTTTGAACGAACACTATATTCAAGGTTTAAAGTCTCAGGCTCTGCTCCAGTTGACCACTCAAGGGTTCCTTTCCACTTCCCGACAAGCTTTTTTAATTGATCCATATCATCATTAGAATCAAGGGCAAAAGCATTTGAGGAAAGAAGAAAAATAAATAAAATACTTTTAAGTAATAGTTTCATTTTTTTGTTTGTTTATAATTAATAATACTTCTAAGGTAAGCTAATTAGTTTTTATTTGCAACCGTCTTATTTAAGTTGTTCAAATCAAAATAAACATTACTTCACTATAATTCTCGCTGTCTTTTCCATGCTTGAGCCCTCTAAGGAAGCCTTTACTAGGTAAACTCCTGGTGCATATCCTGACATATCTAAAACTGTTTTATATGTATGCGCTGTTAGTTGTTCTAGATCCATGCGCTTAATGTTTTGTCCCAACATGTTGAAAACAGATACCATACTTTTTTGATTTGAGGGTGTGCTCAGTAGTACTTCAAAGTGATTGTTTGGTAGTGATACTATAGTTAAATCAGGGCTATTGTATTGATAGTCTGTGTTGTTTAGTGTGACACCAGTGATAAATTTAGTAACCGAGGAGGATCCTGGAGGGCACTGGCCACTTTGTGTGATAACCGAGGTGCGAACTAGAGGAGTCGCGAACCCTTCAGCCCACCATTCCCAAGCTTGTAATTCATTTAAACATGGTGGCGAACCTATTTGACCATCAGTGAAGTTTTGAATAGACTCAACAAGAACAACATTGTCATAAACCGATCCGTCTGGCATCGTTACAGAACCAGATGAAAGTGCTGTAAATTGAACTTCGTGGTTTCTCTCTAAAGCAGGTGGGCATCCCGAACAGGTAAATGGAACATCAAGTATTTGATCTGTACTTGTGTCGCCCACACTAAAGGGATAAGGAAACAATAATAGTGGCGAGTCATACGCTGTATTTATAACGGTTCTCTCACCGTGGTAAGAGCTTGCCGTAGCATCGAAGCCAAGAAAAAATTGTTGCCCATCCTCATATTTTACATGAGTTGCATTTGGGTAATTATTAGAATAATTAGAGTCTGACACTAGTGCTAGTTCAATAAACGAATCGCTGTCTGTTGTGATTTGTGAAAAGTCCCAGTCTCCCGAGGTAGAAAAATCGATAAGACTGTTTTTTACAGAAACTTCATATATAACCCCCTGGTCTGGGATAGATGGTTGTGTTATTGCTCCTGTTTGAGAGAATACGGCATGGGATAGAATTGAAAAAAATAAAAAAGCTGCGTTTTTCATGATTTAATGATTTAATGATTAGTTTCAATTAACAATTTAAATAAATTAATTAAAAAATGAAAGAAGCGCTAACACTTTTACCTTGTTATATCGACAAAATGTGTGATTTATTCGTTAAAGTGTGTGTTTTTGTATATATTTGCGTTTTACAGCCCCCAAAAAAACTTAACGTCATGAAAAAACTAATAGTATTGGCCGTAATTTTTCAAACAATTACTTCTTGCGGGGAAAATTCACTTCCTATAACAAACCAGAAAAATGTTCGATTAGACAGCTTTGAAAGCATGAGATACAATATTTTTGAAGAAGTAAAGGAAGATAGTCTTGAAATAGCTAAGGTAATGTAGGCCTAGTTGTTAAAACTAGTTGTAAAACATTTAATACTGAAAAATGAAAAATTTTAAAATCATCTATTTAATATTATTTTTAATAATCACATCCTGTAGTAGTTCAGATGATTTAGATGAAAATAATGCTAAAGATATTACTGGGGTATGGAATTTATCTGATTATTCTAGTCAGATATTTTGGGATGAAGTAGGTGAATATATAAAAAGAACAGGTGATAATATAGATTATACTATTGAATTCAAAGAAAACCCAAAAGTTATTAATCTAACTGGCGAAATAAACTATTTAGAGGAAGAACTTATTATCGGTGAAATTATAAACTCTTCTGGAATAATAAATGGTGAACTAGGTGAAGGACACCATACTCAAGAGTGGGAAATTGTTAACGGGAATTTAATAACTAAATCAAGTTTTTTTATTAGCGGTACTCTAACTGAATGGGATGAAGTTACTGAAATTATTGAATTAACTTCAAACAGTATGACATTAAGAATAGATCATGTAGGTTCTCAACAAAGAGGTGAAACAATATTAAAGTACACAAGATAAAACGTTTTACAACAATGTTTATAGTGCATAGCACCCTGCGGGATGCTACGTCACCATACACGGAACGTTAGCAAAAAACGGATACAAAAAAAGCCCTACATTTCTGTAAGGCTTTGATTGTAAAGTGGTCCCACATGGACTCGAACCATGGACCACCTGATTATGAGTCAGGTGCTCTAACCAACTGAGCTATAGGACCGGCATTATGGCTGCAAAAATAATGTGTTTTAATAGCTACACAAACTTTTTTTAACTTAATTACGCTCTTGGCACAATTCTACCAAGACACCGTTGCTGGATTTAGGATGCAAAAACACAACCCATTTATTGTCTGCCCCAATTTTAGGCTCTCGGTTTAAGACCACAAAACCTTCTTTTTCAAGCCGCTGCACTTCGGCATTTATATCATCAACGGCAAAAGCAATATGGTGTACCCCTTCTCCTTTCTTTGCAATAAATTTTGCAATTGCGCTATCCTGGTTGGTCGCTTCCAAAAGTTCTATTTTGCTGTCTCCGCAGGTAAAAAATGTAGTGTTTACACCTTCCCCTGGCACTTCTTCGGTTTTATAGTGGGTGTACCCAAGTAGGGCGCTGTAAATTTGGGTGGCTGCCTGCATGTCTTTTACAGCAATGCCAATGTGTTCTATTTTGCGCATAATTATTGTTTTTTGCCTAGCGCGCAGTAACAACCAATATGGGGTTAAAAAACAGAGATGCCTCGCTAGTGTTTCACAAACGTATCAAAAATAACAATTACCCAGCAACCAAAATAGGCCTCGTACCATTAATTATAGTACTTTTGCCATATGATAGAAAGTAACAGACAGAAAAAAATTGCAGGAGTGCTACAACAGGACCTTGCCAATGTATTACAAAACAAGCTCAGGGAAGCAGGCCAATCAGGAATTTTAATCTCGGTTAGCAAAGTGAGCGTAACCACAGATTTATCTATTGCAAAGGTGTATGTAAGTGTTTTTCCAT
>Ga0206126_10004330_pt1 | contig 13709 bp, 16 predicted proteins | sample Helgoland_Spring_5_FD_148621 | JGI IMG/M metagenome (GOLD analysis project Ga0206126, IMG submission 148621) | Pelagic subsurface seawater microbial communities from Kabeltonne, Helgoland, North Sea - Helgoland_Spring_Bloom_20160412_1 | ecosystem: Environmental > Aquatic > Marine > Epipelagic ...
GTTGTTCTTAACAACAAGGTTAATTAGTCTTTGAACCTTATCATTGATTCTAACTATAAGACCTATCTTACTCAATCGTTTTTCTTCTGGTGTATCTAATGATGTACCCATTGCTATGTTACTTGGGCCGTAATCCATTTGTTTCTTACAAAATAAATTCCATTGTTCAAATTGTAATCGTTGAAACTCTTTTGCTGTTTCTGGATAATGTTCTTCTATATAAGCTATAGCATCTGTTTTATCATAATGTTCACCATCGTTTCCATTTTGACCTATAACATCTATCCGTGAATATTGTTCATATTTATTTGATTCTTTTATCGTGTCACTCATTTACATACCTTCTTTATTTGTTTTTTATCTGTACCATGCATTTCTAATATAGTTTTCAATTCTTGTTTGTCTATCAATTCAAGATATTCCGTTACTTGTAATTTACTACATTTATAGTAATTAGACAAGAGTTTTATTAGCCAATCTTCATATTTTTTTGATTTCTTACCTTTGATGTACTTGTTGAATCTTTTACCTTTTGGTAAGATATCACAATACCATTTATAAACTTCTCTTGGTTTTAATTGGCCGATTGAATACTTCTGAAAATAGTTTACTATCTCTATGAAATCTGTATCCATTGACAACCACCTGTTGATTATGAATGGGCTGAATTTCTTTTGTTCATCTTCTGTAAAGTCATTCCATTTTTTCTTGTGAACCAATAACTGGTTCATCCAATCTATAATTGTCATTTCGGTTTCTCTGACTTTGTATATCCATCTTTAAACCAACCATCACCTTTAAGTTTGAAACCACCACTATTTGTGAATTGTCGTTTCATCTCAACAACATGAATACCACAACTAGCTTTAACACATCGTTCACATATTGGTTCTGGTTCATCCATTTTCTGTAATACTTCTTTTTCTTTATTACAAGATGGACATTTGAAAGTGTAGAGTGGCATAGTTTTTACTCCGCTGTCCTAAATTCTTCATTTACATGACCACATTTCTTACAATCAAATACTTGAACAGGAACAATAGTTTCTTGATTTGTCGGTGACACTATTGCTGATAATTTTCTTAACATCAATGTTTGTTCAAATGTATCATTTCCACATTTTTCACAGACTATTTCATTTGTTTTTGTTATATCTATTTGTTGTTGTGGTTCTTGTGTATCACCAAAATTACCTTTAATCGTTGTCATTATTTTATCTCCTCAACCGTTACATCTGTTATTGTTACATCTTTACTTTTCCAACCAGTTTTATTTAAAATATTTTCATCTTCATAAGGTGGTTGATATAATGTAACTTTTATTGTTTCATAAGTATGTTTATTTTCTATTCTAAATGTTTTCATTTAATTAGACTCTAAAATTGATAGTACTTCATTTACACTCATAATAACTAAATCATCATTATACTCATGTACTTGTGCATGTTTGTTATATAAGACTGTATCTCCAACATTACATATAACAGGAATAAGTGTTCCGTTAGCAGAATACATACCTTCACCTACAGCCATAACTTCACCTTCCAACAACTTACCACTATCCACTGTATCTGGTAAAATTATACCTGATTCTGTTTTTTCTTCTTCATTTTTTTCATTTGGTCTTACAACGATTTTATCGTTTACTGGTTTTAACTTCATTTTATAATCCTCATTATTTTAATTAACGTGGACATAAAACAAATTTCTTTATCCACTACATTTACATCATTAAATTCACCTTCAGCAATAGCTAATATACACTCAGCTACCTTACCATTTGAATAATTATCTACTTCATCATATAGTAATCTATACAGCTCCGCATAATCACTAACTGAATTGTCAGCTATCAACTTCCGTATGTCATTGAACTTTGAACCATCACCCAACATTTCTAATAATTGTATTTTATAATTACTTTGAATTACCGAACTAACATCAATCTTTAACTCACCATCTACAACTTGTCGTTGTGCTGAATTAATAACTCTGCGAATATCAGGATATCCAGCATTTACAATTAAAGCTAAATCATCAAGTTTGAATGTAATATTTTCAGTTTCAAATATATTCTTTAACTGAAGAGCTACTTCTTTTCTTGAAGGTGGTACAATCTTATATGGTTGACATCTTGATTGAATTGGGTCTATGATTCTCTCTACATAATTACAAGTAAGAATGAACCGACAATGTTTTGAGAATGTTTCCATAAGATTACGAAGAGCTGCTTGAGCATTCGGTGTAAGGAAATCAGCTTCATCAAGTATAACAACTTTTAGTGTTCTGAAACCGATTGAGGAAGCAAAGTTCTTTATCTTTGTTCTAACATTATCTACATTGTTCTCATCAGAAGCATTGATATATAGACAATCACAATCAATATTATTTGTAATGATTTTAGCGAGAGTAGTTTTACCTGTTCCTGCTACACCATACAACAATAAGTGTGGAACATCTTCTGATTCAAGATATATACTTACCTTACTCTTTAGATGTTCGTTACCTATATATGTGTTTAAGTCTGATGGTCTGTATCTCTCAACCCAAAGTGAATGGTTTAATCCACCCATCCATCGCCTCGTTTCCAATGTTTAAATCTATGTGATAACATTTCTGTAACTAATTCCCATAATGAATCAGCAAAATATACTCCGTTACCTTCAGATAACATCAATGTGTATTTCCATTCTTTAGTCATATTAATCTACACCTTGTGTAGCTACGATATGATAAGTAGAATCATAATCATCAACCTTAAAGTTGATACGAGCTAATCCTTCATTTGAAACTTCAAGTGTAGCTGAACTACATTCTTTATTAGCTACCAACACATCCTTGAACAAATTAGCATTGAATGAAACTGGTTCACTCAAATCATTTGTTTCTGTTTCAACAGGAATATTTACACGATTTGTGTTTGTTGATGAATAACCAATAATTATTTCAAGATTATCACCACTATTAATAACTGTGAAAGTTTCTGTTTCAGACAAAGCTGTCTTACCTTTAATAAAGGTGTTGATAAACTTTGTATCAATCTTGATTTTAGTTCCAAAATTAGGTAACCTTTTAAGTGAAGGTGTATCTGGAATAATTGATAAATCAGAGAGTGTATAGTCAAATGAAACTGAACCATTCTCTGCTTTCAATGAAACTGATCTGTCACCAAACTTTTTTACATTCAATTTAACATCATCATCCAACACATTTAACAATTTCATTAATTGGTCTGTTGTGTATACACCGAGTTCAACATCTTCAAATGTAAAATTATCAACATTGACACTACCCATCAAGCTCTTGTCTGGTGTTACAAAAGATGTAGATAACCTATTATCCTTTGATACCCATTTAACTTGATTTACATTTCCACCCAAATTGTATTTTTGAATGAACTTATCTAACTTACTTTTCTGCATCTATTTCTCCTATGATTTAGATTATTTTAATATACAACATTTTTACTATATGAGTCAAGAGTTATTTCCAAAATTCTTTAGATTTATCTCTTGTTTTCTTTTCAATTTTTGTGGGTTCTAATCTTTCATCTGATATTTTAACGAACTCTGGATTCAATTCAATACCAACCCAATCTTTATCTTGTTTCATTGCTACTTCAGCTGTTGTACCAGAACCAAAGAAAGGGTCTAATACAATACCTGGTGTAAATTCATCATCATCTCTACCATCAGTATATCCTTTATCGTCATAACTAGCGTATCTCTGACCTTGTTCATACTTTCCATCATATCGTTCTGGTCTGTAGTTTGGATGGTCTTTTGGTAATTCGTGTCTTTCCAATGATGTCTTTTCCATAACTCGTTCTCTTGGTTTACCAGTTTTCTTATCAACAAATTCTGGACAACCTGCATCTATTGGACTTTCAATAAGTTCAGGTGGATACACTGCAAAGTGAGCACCTTTAAATGAAGCTACATTTACATTCCATACTGTTCTTTTATTCCTACCATTTGGATTGACGAACCTTTCACCCATCTTATCTAACCCTTGAACATTCACAGCTTTCATATCATAATCAGTCTGGTCTAACCCATATTGAGCTCTTTTAAGACTAACCTCTTTTACTGGTTCTAATTGTTGTTTGAAATAATATTTTGGATTCTTTGTGAAAAAGAACATCTTCTCAAAATCAACTGTATATCTGTCTTTACCTGACGCTGGCATACAGCTTGGTTTATGCCATATGATTTCATTTCTTAATATCCAACCTCTATCAGTCATCTCAATAGCGAATCTACTTGGTATTTGAACTAATGATTTTGCTTTGTAAGTTGAGCTATAATTTTTCTTATGTTTAAAGTTATACTGATACTTCGTTGATTGTATACCTGTTTTTCCAACTTGGTCTTGTTGACTTGGGTTTCTAACATAGCTATCTCCTAAATTCACCCAACAACTTCCGTGTGGTCGCAATACTCTTTTTACCTCATCAAATATGTCACATAGGTTATTTATAAATTCTTCTGGTGTTGATTCTAATCCTAATTGTTCATCCATTTCATAATCACGAAGTCCCCAATATGGTGGAGATGTAACACACATATCTAATGATTCATCTGGAAATGTTTTTAAGACATCGAGTGAATTACCTTCATACACTTTATTTGTTTCTAACTTTTTCATTTTCTTACTCATTAAAAGAACCTCTCTAATGTATTTTCTTTATCTATCAGCACCCAATCCATACTACCATAAAACATATCTATCTTCTTTTGTAGAGCTTTATTAAACAACTTATCTCTATCTACATGTTCTTCAATATATTCCATAATCTGTGGTGGGTCATCATAACCTTTGAACGCTATTTGTTTTATCTGTAATGGATTGTTTGATTTCAAATATACCCATTTAATTTTTTCACTATTGTTAATCTTTTCACAATCAGTCAAGTTATAATATTTAAGTAAGTCATTATAAATCCACGCAGCTTTCACATGAACTGGTGTACCTTTAACCATCTCTGTAAATATACCTTGACCACTCTGTATTTTACCTCGTGTGTTTTTATTAGTAAACTTACTTAACTTCTTAACACCGGTTGGCAGAGCTATATCTTCAATTGGTAATGTCTTTATCTCTTTTTTGAAATCCATAATTTTTTCATCAATAGATTCCTTTTCAACATTACCCAAAATGTCTTGAAGAACACCAGTCATAAGTTTTCTCATAGCTGGTGGGAATGAACTACGAACAATATCTAAACCTTTAACATCAAGTCTGTCACAAACCACACCAGCGTCATTAATAATCCATTGTCCATATCTCTTCTTAGTAACCCAAAAAGCCGCTTTTGCAATACACTCTTGTTTGATATCAAACCTATGGTCATCTATGTTTAGAAACTTTTTAGCAAATAGATTATAAGATTGATTGATATAATCTTGAACTACACCTGCAGTTTCTAATATCTTCTCTGTCATAAACTTGTCATCTGATAAGTCAACATTTGGATATTCTTTTTTAACCAATGGAACAGCTGAATAAAAAACTGAATCTGTATCTGTGTAAATACAATAGTCTTCTTTATCCCCAAGTTTGTTGTTGTAATAACTATTAGCAATCTTTTCTGTGAACTTGATTAGTTCTTGACCAGTAACTGTTGTCGCTTCTGCGTTGTCAATGTCATAAAACCTAAATACAGGTAATCCCAATACACCATATAATGAATTTAAGATAATCTTTTGAACATGTTGTCTTCTCTTAAAATAACCATATTGTTCATCATCTCCTTCATCACCATATTTCTTCATCAACCTTTTGTATTCAACTCGTTCATCAAACCATTTAGAAAGTATGGATGGAATCAAACCTTTTTTATCATTACGATATAGAATACCATTTGATGAAATCGATACTTTGTTGGACTTGAACATACTAGCTAATTCTTCATTATTCATATGTCCTTGTTCTTTACCCTTCTTTTCAAGTGAATATGTTTTCTGTGTGCTTTTTATAAATTCTTTAGCGTTCCACCCATTGATTTTACCTATCTTCATTTCAGGAGATATATTTAAAGACATAATTATACTTGGATACATTGAAGTTAAATCCAAATCATATACCCATTCGTACCTACCAGGTTTTGGTACTTTGACATAAGCACCTGTGAACTTATCATCTACACCACGATTCATCTTCTCTTTAGCATCAAGTGCTTTATTGGGTGCGACAACTCCAATGTTTTTAAGATAAACAAGAATAGCACCTTCGAGATAACGAGATGAGAAAAATACATCTTCATAAGGAACATGTCCAACATGAGCAATACCACGAACCAACTCAATAAGTTTAAGTTTATCATCAAGAGCTTTTACAATCACAACATCATTCAAGTTATATTCGACATATTTGTTTATATCATTTTCATACAAATCTTGTAGAGTTCCCTCATATTCAATCTTACCAATACCAACTTCAAGTTGTCCTATATAATCTAATCGATATGATGATTGTTGTGTGTATGTGAACTTCTTATATAAGTCAAGATAATCTAAACATGATACACCTGCTATCTTATATTTGTTTTTATGTTCTGAATAAAATATCTCACCTATTGGTGATAGAGAGTTTGCAAATTGATAACCCAATACTTTAGTAGTTCTGTTATATATGTAAGGAATATCAAAACCATCAATGTTCCAACCACTTAATATTGTTGGATTGATTTCAAGGTATTTCTGATAAAACCTTTGTAGTAATTCTTCTTCTGATTGAAAGGATTCCACGACATCTGTATTGGGAACATCACCTAAGACATAACAATGATAACTATCAGCTGTCTTATCATATAGTGCTATAGCAGTAATCTTGTTGTCAGCTCTCTTGGGGTCTGGAAAACCATCCTTTACTTCAACCTCAATATCAAAGTAAACTTCGCGATGTCCTTCTGATATATCATCTGAATCTTTATACATATCAACAAGAGTTCTTGTTTCTATTGGTATATCCGATTCAAATACTCTACCATTCTGCAAATCTTCTCCTGTCCAAAAGTTTACCTTTTTCAACTTATCACCATAGAGAGAACGATATGTTCCACTTGGTGATTTTAGGTAAGCATATGGTTTATATTGAAATTTGGAATAACCTGTTGTGTCATCCCAAATGTGTACTTCACTATTTGTCTTTGTTCTTTTTACATATATGTTTTGGTAAGCCATTACTTAATATACAACCTTTTTGTGTTATGAAACAAGTGTTTTTTTAGTTACACCGATATTTTTCTGATTCAAATACTCTTTGTCTTAAATCTGATGATGACCAATCATGACTTCTTTGATGCCAATATATTCGAATTGGTAAATCATCTCCAGTAAAACCACTTTTACTTCTCTGCCAATCAGTTCCTATTATTCTTATATCTGGTTTTAGTTCACTAAGTAATTCATATAAATCATCTTCTGTATCATATATAATTACCTCATCGATATAACGAATGGCCTTTAACATTTCCAATCGTTCTTCAATTGATTGAACAGGTGTATTTTTCACATCTGGTCTATCTATTGATGGGTCTGTTTGTAACCCTACAATTAAATAACCACATTGATGTTTAGCATCTTCAAACATAACCATATGTCCTGGATGAACTAAATCAAATGCACCACAGGTGAAACCCATTGTTCTTTTATAACCCATCTTATCCCCTATTTTACAAAGTTTTCTGATTTATTTAACTTACTCAATCTTTCTCTTGTTTCTAATTCAGGAAAGTTTTCTTCTAACCAATTAACTGATTGTCCAAATGTTGTTCCAAGAACTTCATTTACTACCAATATTACATCTAAAATATTTATAACACCATCTTGATTCATATCTGATGTTATTGATTGTTCTTCATTTGGTTCTTCACTGCCCAATATAAAACTGACTAAAACAACCACATCTAATATATTTAATGTTCCATCAAAATTTACATCACCATATAAATCTGGTATAAATTCTGTTTCTGGTTCACCAATATAACCAAAGAACCAATCTAATCTACTGTGAATCTTCGAATACACGCCTGGGTATCCTGCATCCGCTCAACCATATCCCCAGCTGACTATACCAATTAGTTCATACTCTCCATCACCATTTGTCATAATCAATGGACCACCACTATCTCCTTGACAAGAATCTTCACCCCCATTAGAATCACCAGCACATACCATATTGTTTGTTGTTTCATTTCCTATGTTACCACAAGAATCGTCAATAGGAACATCAACTTCCATAAGATAAGTTGAACCCCAACCACCTGACGATGTCGCTCCCCAACCCATTGTTGTTGATATTACAGGTTCTTCGTCATGGTTTGTATCTGTACATAATTGTATAGGTTCAAATGTTGTAACTGGTTGTGATAAATGTAATAATGCATAATCATTGTTCAATGAATTACTACTATATTGTGGATGTATAATTATTTGGTCTGGATATCTTGTTATAGCACCAGCTGTTGCATTTACATTATGTAACCCAACTACAACACTAAAAGAACCTGGAGATTCACCTTGAACACAATGAGCAGCTGTTATCACCCAATCTTCTCTGACTAATGAACCACCACAAAAGTGATCCGAGCCCCAAATTCCATTATATTGCAACGATACCATAAATGGATATTTACAATCAGGACAAGCCGGGTCTACTTCTTCCCCACCAACTATGAATGGTTCAGGAAAATCACCAGGATATATAGTCGGTGTTTCTACTGACATTGTTGTTTGCTCTATTTTATTTTCGTTACTATCTTGTGGGGATAATATTGTATTATCTTCACAAGAAAATAAAAATAATAATATAAATAATAATCTAATCATTTTTCTTCTCCGTTAATTAATCAAGATGAACTTCACTGTTCGCCTTTGTTCTTTTAATATATAACTTCCGATACATATCTAAATATACAACCTTTCTATGATATAAAACAAGTGTTATTTTTTACTATCTGTCAACCATGATGATGATTGAATTTTACCACCACCGATTCCCCATAACATTTCAACTCCAAGTTGTTTACATACAGGAATTTCTGGTATATTTTCTTTTGTTCTATCTCCACCATTAGCAAAGTATAATTTATATTCTTTTTCTCCTGTTGGATTTGAATCTAAATAATCATAGTTGAAAGCATCACCACTATATATAGTCCTAACTTGTTTTATTAAACCACACGCAGTATCATCTGAATCATCAAAAGCTAATACTTGATTGATGTATTTAAAACCTTCAAGTATCTCTTTCCGTTCTTTGAAATCCATAAATGGTTTACCTTTTTTACGAGTTAACCAATCATCTGAATTTAATCCTACTATTACTTGATGTCCTAACCAAGATGCTTCTCTAAACATTCTTAAATGTCCTTTGTGTACAGGGTCAAATCCACCACTCAATATGATAACAGATTTTCTCCAATCTTTATTCCAAGTTGTATTTTTCATTATAATCTCCTATAAAACACTAAAATATCGTTCACCTCTATCACATAGAATTGTTACTACAAATCCATTAGGGTTATTTTTTTCTATCCATTGTTCAGATGCTAATACATTCGCTCCTGATGATATACCAACAAATAAACCATTCTCTCTCGCTAATCGTTTACTTCGTTCTTTAGCTTCTTTTGTAGATATAGTAATCACTTCATCAACTTTATCTAAATCTACTAAAAACTTTGAACCATCACCGATACCTTGAATACCATGTAGACCTTTTTCTCCACCACTCATTACAGGTGATTCAGCTGGTTCTACTGCTACAATCTTTGTATTCATACCTTGAGCTTCAAATCCTTTTTGAATACCCATTAATGTTCCACCAGTTCCTGTTCCACCAACAAACGCTGATATTTGTGAATCATAATCAGTAAGCATAGTATCAAATAATATCTCTTTAAATGTTGTATTTCTATGACATTCTATATTAAGTGGATTATTAAATTGATTTAGTTCTACAAAACCAAATTGTTCAGCAAGTATTTCTTTCTTTTCAATAGCTCCATCAAAATCACCTTCACCAACTTCTATTAATGTAGCCCCAAAGTATTCCATCATCTTCTTTCGTTCTTCTGACATATCTGATGGCATAACAATTACACATTTGTATCCTCGTTCTGCACACATCATAGCTAATGATATACCTGTGTTACCACTTGTGGCTTCAATGATAGTATCACCTTTTTTAAGTAATCCTTGTTTTTCATACTCATCAAGAATATACTTAACAGGTCTATCCTTTATAGAACCTCCAGGATTTACAGATTCTAATTTTGCGTATAGTTTATCCGACAGTTTTACTATTGGAGTATCTCCTATTTTCAATTAAGCCTCCAATAGTTCTTGAGTTTCTTTAATTTCACCAAAATCAATCTCACAAGTATCATTGTTACAGAACTTATCAACTTCGGCTTCATTACCTTTTACTTGTCTGAATGACAAGAAACCTAATTTTTTAACCATCTTATCATATTCTTTTGATGTTATTTCTTCATAAGGCATTTGTTTGTAAGCACCTAATTCTAATTTAGGTAAGAATGAAATACCCTTCATTTGATATTGGAAATAGTTTAGAGCTGATGATATTTGATTACCCTCTGTTTCAGGGTCAAATGTTACTGTACAACTCACTTGATTGTCAGCCCAATACTTTTGCATGAATGCTGCTAAACTCATCTGTTCCCACATTGATACATCATTGATTGTTCTTACACCCTCACCTACATCAACTGGTACATCTACGACTACTGTTGAATCTTCACTACCAAAAGCAGGTTCTATTTTATATCCAGCCTTTTCTAATGGTTTAATCAATGGACTCAAATTAGATAATCTAATTCTTCTGATATAGAATCGTGATTCTGGATAGTGTAATCCTGGTGTCGCTCCTGCTAATAATGAAACAGTTCCACTTGGTTTGACTGATGTAGTTTTTATACTACGAGGAACAGCTAACCAATCTGAATACATTTTATCATAATCTTGAATCGCATCAAATCCACTTTCTAACCAATCTTTTAATTGATGTAATCCTTTGTCTGTAATGAATTGAGCTACACCACTTACTGATGTTCCAATTCTTCTATTTCGTAGCATAACTCTGTTGGTTTCAGACCAATGAGTTTTACCGAGTGTTACTGTCTTAGCGTACAGATATGCGTACTTTAATGTCTTTAAGTAATCTTCTAAACTATCGTGGTTGTTTGGAAATGTTTCTACAAGACAACATAACTCATATGATTCTAATGATTGTTCAAGACAAGGATTACCACCCAACACTCTATGGTCTTTATTATCCTTACCATTTCTCATACGAGAATAGTCTTGCATATTCTCTAACCACGCGAATCCTGGTTCACCATTATCATTGATTCTTTCTGATGCTTTTGTATAATCCATACCAAGTTCAGCGAAGATTGAGTTATTTGATGTCCAACCATATGATTCTCTATGTGGATTCTTTTTGTAATTTTTTAAATTGATATATTCTTCTGATTCAGAATCACCGAATACTATTTCAGCAGTTCGTCTAACATTACCAGCTACAACACATTTACCGATAAGATTCATTATATCTACGATTGTTGTTATTGATATTGGAGAACCTACATTTTTGTCTAATGCTTCACTTACAGTTTCATGTACTTCTTTAAGTGGACCTGAACCACTTGATACACCACCGAAGCCTTTGATTGGAGCTCCTTCTTCTCTGATTAAGGAGTAATCAAATTCTACTGGAGCTACTCCAAGAAAGTAACTATCTAACAATCTCCGTAATGATTCAACCCAACCTTCACGACTATCTGGAATAACATATAAGTCATTCGTTCTATCATATTTCGGTCCTCGTACTATGAATGAATCAGCACCTTTTGTATCAAACCCCACACCAACTCCAACCATACTAGCATCCATTAAGAATGTAAATGGTTTTGATAAGTCATCTTTTAGGTTTTGTGTTGATACAAATGCACAATTGTTGAGGGCGGCGTAGAGTCCTTTTTCTTCGGTTAGTGATGTTCCCATCGACCACAACCCGCGTCCAGGAGGCAAGAATTTCATGTTGAAAATTCGGTCATACATCTCCTGTGCTGACCTTTGTGCTTGCCACGCGTTCCACCCTAAATCATATCTTTCGATGTGTTTCTTTTGCATGTTGTAAGTACCCTCAACTACTCGTTGAACGGTTTCCCACCACATTTCATTTTTTCCATCATCTTTGATACGAGAATATGTTCTCATATAAACTAATTCACCCAATCCGTTAAATCCGAATGGTGCTCGTTTTCTTTTATATCCGTCTATAAAATTGTCTGATAAACTGAATTTCTTAAATTCTATCATATATAACTCCTATAATTCTTTTGTAATTTGTTTAAATTTTTTTGAGGAACACTTATAAATATCAATCTTTCATTAAATCATCGTATCTATTTGATAACATTTTCTTCATAATGTTGTCTCGGTTATCTATTTTTCCTTGTTGTTCTTTACCACCTACTGATGTACTTTCATATATATCCATCTTACCAGTATTGGTGTTTACCTTAGCTGGAAATGTTATACCATCTGGTCCGAATCTATTTTTGATGACATGGAATCTACCTGTATTACCAATCTTATCTTCTACTTTCCTACTTAATGACATTACAAAATCAGCTGTCATAATCTTTTGATATGATTCAGAAACCTTTTGAGCTTCAATCACATCTTCATCTAAAGCTGAACGATTAGCTTGTGATGCAGTCCATATTGGAATCTGAAACTCACCAGCTAGTCCTCTTAAATCTTCATATATGTTACCAAGAGCATGTCTTACTTCTCTTGAACCACCGGTGTCTTTTAGAATATCAGCGTAATCCACAACCACCATATCAACCTCAGTTCCCAATGTAGTTAATCTTTTAAGGTGAGCTGATAAGGTGTTCACAGATGCAGATTTAGTTGGATAATACTTAATGACTAAATCACCATCAAGTTTTTCCATTTGTCCAATCACATCATCTTTATGATATTTAAGATTCTGATTTGCGATTCCTGTAAAGATAGAATCATATCTTAAACCAACATAAGCTTCATTTAACTCCAATGAATAATGAACTATATGTCTTCCTCGTTTCATTGAGTTAGCACCAATCGCAGCCAACACCCAAGTCTTACCAACACCAGCTGGTGCAACAATTACACCAAGTTCTCCAGCACCAAGACCACCTTGAGTTAAGTCATCTATTACATCCCAACCAGTCGGAACTGTTACTCTCGCTGTTTCTGAATATCTATCTTCAACATGTTCAATGTATTCGTGTCCGATATTTCTTTCAGTTCCTGCATTAAGAGCATCATCTACTAATCTTTTGATTTGTTCAAAATCACCATTAGCTTCTAATATATCAACTGATTGAATGATTGCGCTCTTTAAAGTTTGATTCTTAAAAAAGTCAAGAGTTTTGTCTTGGATGTATTCTAAGTCAGGTGATTCCATATGTCTGAATACTTCTTTAAGGTTCTCAACAATAGCAACCTTTTGTACATCATTTTCTACTTCACTTGTCTTTACTTTAAATACATCAAGTGTTATACACTTTCTATATTCATCATAATATTTTTTACACTCCTTTACAACCCATTTAAGACTATCACTATCGTAATGTTTCTCATCAAGTATATCATGAATTTGTTCAAGAAACGATTGATTCCTCATTAG
>Ga0206126_10004336_pt1 | contig 13702 bp, 14 predicted proteins | sample Helgoland_Spring_5_FD_148621 | JGI IMG/M metagenome (GOLD analysis project Ga0206126, IMG submission 148621) | Pelagic subsurface seawater microbial communities from Kabeltonne, Helgoland, North Sea - Helgoland_Spring_Bloom_20160412_1 | ecosystem: Environmental > Aquatic > Marine > Epipelagic ...
ACCCGTCGAGGATGTCCAGGTTATAAAGTTCTTCTGGTAAATCGTCACGGTCCTTGAATGTTTGGATTGGCTCAATAAAGCAATATTTAGGATTGTGATTTGCTTTGTAACACTCAGCCATCTTGGGATCAATCTCGTTGCACCCGATGACATCAAAGCCTGCAAGCTTGTAGCCCATTGTTGAGCCACCACCACATGCAAAGCACGAAAAAACCTTGCCTTTACCCTTGGTGAATTCAGCGTCCTTTAGCATCCAGTTGTAATTTGTTTTCATAATAATATTATAAGCCCACACCCCTATGACGTCACAGGGGTGCAGGTGTTAAGGGTGGTTACATTGTGAATGCGTCTTTAACATCAACCTCGGTGATACTATCACTTGAGATGTCATCGAAGTCTGATTCGACATTGACACTGGATGCCACGAACGGTTCACCCTTGGCAGCGAACTGCACAGCTTCAAGGCTGGCAATGATGCGCTTGCCGTATTGGTTGTTCATGCCCCAGAGGTCGAGAACCACGTTGACGTAGTCACCACTCACTGGGCTGTCTAGATCACCCTCAGCGACCGGCTGGCGTTGGCGACCCACGATGACGGGGCGCTTCTTGTTGGCTCCGCTGATGATGACGTTGTCAGTCCAGCCGTCATAGCCTTTGTCATTGCCATCTTGGATGGGCAGCTTGTCGGTGGGCATCTCGTTGCCTTGAAACTTCTCAGCTTCGATGGCACGCACAATTTTCTTGAACTCTGCAAGGTTGGCTTTGCCATCCTCTGAGCTTGGGTCAATGATGAATGATGCGCTGAACTTCGGGTCACCGTCAAACTTGCTGACAGCGGTGAAGAGATCAGCGAAGGACAAACGAACGTTGTTTAATTTTAGCTTTGGCATAATAGGTATATTTTCTATATTGTTTTGTCTCACTTGATCGTGGTGGAGACTGTCACGTGACACCTTCGGTTTGTAGAAAGTTATCGGCTTTTATGCGTTTACCGATATGGCGTATGAAAGTAACCAGGGAACAATGAACAACCCCGACGCAATGCCAGATTGTTTATTCAAGCACGTCAAAGTCGTCTGCTGGATCATATGCGTCGCCTGCGATGAGCTTCGGTCTGCCGTCTGGCTGGTAGAAGCCTGTAACGTCTGGCGAGAGCTTGAGCGCCTGTGTGGGCGATATTGGCTTGCTGACAATGGCGTCGTTGGGGCTGATGCCGGCTGCCACCATTGCTAACACTGGGTCAACGTCTTTATTCCATGCCTTGGCACCTCGTCTGCCAGATGCTACTGTGACGCCGTTGATGGCCTCGCCAGCGCTGACGCGGCTGAATAGTGATGCCTCGATGGCGTTGAGTGCTTTGGTAATCTGTGACTTATGGCTGAAGAGATATGCTTGCTTCTCGTCGCTGAGTTTGACCATGTCGCTGGTGAGGTCATCGAAGTTCTCAAGCAGCTTGGCGGTGTAGGCTTTGCAGAACGGCTTGCAGGGACACCACATGCACGCTTCATCTGATGCGTTGAGTTCGTTGATGTATGGGTTCATAGCTGCCTGTGCTTTAACGCCGATGACGCTGGAGAGGGCTTCTATTTGATCAACAGAGAGTGACCATGACTTTGCTTCATTGTCCTGAATGATGGTCATGGTAAAGACCTCTGTGCTGGTCATGCCCATTCCGTAGGCATAGATGGCGAGCTGCCAGTTGTTGACTGCATCGACTGGGATGGAGCCTGTCTTGAGGTCAATGACGTGGACAGTTTCATCGGTGCGAATAACGCAGTCAGCATAACCGTGTTCTTCTCTGCTATAGAATAGTGGCACTCTCGCCTCAACGATCATCTCTGCGTCTTTCTGTGCAGCGAGCTGGCGACAGAAGCTGACATAAAACTGAGTGTCTTCACACGGCTCGCACTCACCTTTAAGTGCAGCTTCAGCGCGAGCGTGCAGCTCGGTGCCAAGGGTGGCTGCCTCGCCGCCTTCGTCTGGCGGGATTAGGTTGCCTAGTTTCTCTTGCAGGGTGATTGCACCTGGACAGGTGCTCCATCGTTTGTAGTTGCTTGGTGAGCATTTTGCGTGGTTCATGGTGGTATAGTAATTATTTCAGAGAGCAAGTCAATTAATATTTGACACAAAATGCAAAATAATTTACAAGGGGGCATCATGACCGAAAAAGAAAGGCACAAATCATACCTGCTGGAGAAGATACAGCTCCTCATATTGATGGAAAACAAACCAGATTACGTCATCGCTGCCATGTGCGGCGTTGCTCCGTCCACCATCCTCAACATCAGGCACGGCAACCACATGCCGTCAGTGGTGATGGCAGAGCGTATCTACGAGGTATTAAGCGGCTATAGTCTAGGAGATTTTGACCTGTGATCGACTTATACAGATACAATGCCCGATGCACGCAGGTGTATGATGGCGACAGCATCACAGTTGACATAGATCTTGGATTCAATCACTGGATGCTTAATCAGAAGATTCGCTTGTTCGGTATCAACACGCCAGAGGTTCGCGGTGCAGAGCGACCATCGGGGCTGATAGCACGCGACAGGCTTAGAGGGCTAATCGAGGGCAAGGACATCATACTGGCAAGCCACATGGATCGTGCTGGCAAATACGGTAGATGGCTCGGCACCATTTATATTGACGACATTAACATCAACAAGCTACTCCTAGACGAGGGGCTGGCAACAATTTATGAATAAGACAACAATGAATATATTCACACCACCACCAGAAACAGAATACAACGTCCTTTCACTGGGCGCAGGGGTGCAGTCATCAGCATTAGCTTTGATGGCAGCGCATGGAGAGATAACGCCAACGCCAGACTTTGCCATCTTTGCTGATGTAGGAGCAGAGCCGACCGAGGTTTATGATTGGCTGGATACATTGCGCGAGTTAATCAACAAGGCTCCGCACCCGTTTCCAGTTCATGTCGTGCAACACGGTGACCTTGAGACCGCGACTATGGAGGTGCAAATATCGAAAGGCAAGGGATCAAAACCAGAGGGTGCTGAGTATCTTCTAAGCGTTATTCCAATGTTTGGCAGAATGCCAAATGGAGATGTGGTTGGCGCAATTGGGCGCAAATGCACTGCCGACTACAAGATTAAGCCAATCCACAAGTTCATTCGAAAGCACTGCAACATTAAGCACGGGCAAAAAAATGTCACGGTAACTGAGTGGATCGGTATTAGTTGGGATGAAATACAGAGAGCTAAAGAATCAAGGCTGAAGTTTATGCAAAAACGCTATCCCTTACTAGAAACCAAGATCAACCGCTCCGGCTGCATAAATTGGATGTATGATCATGGATACCCAGTGCCGCCACGCAGTGCGTGTTATTTCTGCCCATTCCACGACAATACAGAGTGGCGCAGGATGCGCGATGAAGACCCAGTGCATTTTCAAAAGGCTATTGATTTTGACAAAAGGCTAAGGCAAAAATTCATAGACCATGATAAGTTTATGAAGATGAAGGTTTATCTTCATAGAGAATGTAAGCCGCTCGACGAAATCGACTTCGACAACGACGAGGACAGGGGACAGCAAACGTGGGACTTCCAATCAGAATGTGAGGGGATGTGCGGTGTTTGATAACAAGAAGCACACACCAATAGCAGTCGGAGTTGGTGACGTTGAGCTGGAGCAAGAGCTAGGCAAGGCATCATCACAACAAGTTGGCGGTGATCACTACTGCAAAATGGCTATCCAGCCGGCAGAGTATGCACAGCTCAACAACCTAAACTTTATAGAGGGATGCGTGGTAAAATACGTGTCCAGGCATAGAAACAAAAACGGGGCAGAGGACATCAAGAAGGCAATTCACTTCTTGAACCTGCTGCTCGAAATAGAATATAATCAACAATGAAAAACGAAACAATGACAGACACAATACGAGTAGGCGTTCAGCGCAACATCACAGATAAGAGCTGCCCAGTGGAGAGCGTGCCGCTTCTGAGCGTGCTAGAACAGATGCACGCCAGCGAGAACCTGAAGGCTATCACCACGGCCATCGTGAAGGCTCAGAACAAGCATGAGGTGGACGTGCTGAAGCGAACACTGCCAGCGGTGATCATCTCGGCAGACACTACGCACCGCAAGGTTCACCCCGATGACGTGCGCACTGGGCTGATCCTGATGGACATTGACAGCGGTGACAACCCTGACATGGACATCGACGAGATGCGCGTGGTGGTGGAGCAGATGCGCCGGCGATACGATTACCTCATTGGCTTCACGCTCTCAGCAACCTGGAGGGGGCTGAAGGTGCTGTGTGCGGTGAGTAAGCGTGCTGACGAGCATGTTCGCTGCTTCATGGCTCTAGAGGAGATATTCAGCCAGCACGGAATCAATGTGGACAGGGCGTGCAAGGACTTAAAGCGGGTTAATTACGTGCCACACGATCCCAATGTGCAAGAGACGCTCATCAAGCATCTGGCAGACTGGAGTGGTGCTTACATCGAGCCAGCAGACCCACCCAAAAAGCGTGCGCAATACCGTGCGCCTGCCATCTCGGCTGGCAGTGAGATGACGCCAGATGAGGAGGCGCAGCTATGCTTGCAGCACATGAACCCTGACATGGACTATGCTGACTGGATAGCGGTGGGCATGGCTCTGAAGGATCACGGGTGCTGCTGTGCTACGTGGGACGCTTGGAGTGCTGGCGCTGAGTCATACAAGCAAGGCGAGTGTGAGCGCAAGTGGAACGGTTTCTCTGGATCTGGCGTTGGCTTCGGCACCGTGGTGAAGCTGGCAACGGATGGCAACGGTGGTAAGAATCCGATCAGTGCTGCCAAGAATCAGCGTGAGCGCGTAGACGTAGCCAACGATTTTGATGACGTGACTGATGAGTCATGTGACTTGACTAATGGGTCATGTGACTCGATTGATGAGTCAGTGCCAATACTATCAAAGGAGAACACCTACTACCACAACAGCAAATATTACATTCTCGACGCATCGGGCAAGAAGTATATCCAGCTTAACGGTGACGGCTTAACACGCCAGCTGCGCATGATAGGATACTCGCCCAAGGGTGCTGATGGTGAGATGAGTCAGGTTGACAAGTTCAAGGCATACGTGGAGCTGAATAACACTGTTGACGCCACCGGCGCGCTGGCTGGACGCTCTATTGGTCTGCGTGACAATGAGGGCACGTCTATGAGCTATCTGGTGACACGCAAGAACTCGCGCACTGTTGGCGTCGAGGGAAAGTGGGACAATCTACGTGCTATCCTAGAGGCTCAATACGGCTCAGAGCAGCTCGACTACTTGTTTTCATGGCTGCACCGCTCACGCTATCAGCTAGACAAGGAAGAGTTCATGCAGGGCCACGCGCTGGCGATCAGTGGCAAGGTTGGCGGCGGCAAGTCGCTCATCATCATTAACGTGATAAAGCCTCTACTGGGTCAGCTCGCTGACGCGTATCAGTATCTGTGTAAGGATAACCAGTTCAATGGTGACTTGATCAGTGCTGAGATGCTGCTCATCGACGATAAACCGCTCTCCAGGCGAATGGAGGAGCGCAAGATATTCGGCAATCAAATCAAGAGCGTGGTCGCTACTTCCAGCGATGTGCGATGTCACCGCAAGGGCGTGGACGGCTTCAATGTGAACCCGCTCTGGCGCATCGTCATTGCCATCAATGATACTGAGCAGGATCTGGGAGCAATGCCACCGCTTGGCGAGGGTCAGGAGGACACTATCGGCGACAAGGTGCTGATGCTGAAATGCTTCCCCAGTAAGTTGCCATTCACAGGTGACAAGGATCAATTTGCCAAGCTGAAGGCTCTCATCAAGTCAGAGATTCAGGCGTTCGCATACTTCATTGATAACTACGCTATACCGGCCAGTATTAAGAAAGGCGACTGCCGCTTTGGATTTGACTCTTATCATCACAGGGACCTGCTCGACGTGCTCAATCAGAACAGCAACGAACGCACTCTGTTGAGTGTGACCACTGAGGTGCTGTTTAATGATGACTTTAGGGTAGACGTGCTAACCTGTGCTACCACAGGGCGGCAATACTGGGAAGGCACTGCCAAGGAGTGGGCACACGCCCTGTTAAAGAGCAAGGACATCTCTCACCGCGTTAAGGGAACTGTGGAGGGTGAGTTGGCCTACGGCGACTCGGCACAGAAGGCTGGACGCAAGATAAAAGACATGGCAGCCATCTCCGGTGGCAGGGTGGTCTTCAAGGGACACACAAAACGCGGCAATATTTGGCGCGTTTGGGATGATAATGAACTTGAAATTGATGACGAAAATGAGCCATTTTAGGGGTGACAAGGTGGTGAATAGTGGGAAAGCACTATTCACCTCAGTCTCAACTCAGTCTCAATAAGGTGAATAGAGTGAAGTGTGGTGAATAGTTGAAATCGCCAACTATTCACCCGCCAGCCCTTATTCTATATGCTCTAAATTACAAGGTGAAGTTAGTGAATAGTTAATCTACTAATTGGTAATATATATAATATAATGTATGATACACAGCACAAACGTTGTAATTACGTTAGTGGTAGTTATTCTAGAGAGCGCGACCTCCGGCACTATTCACCCTTCACCATGTGGTCATTACAAAAAACAAGCCGAGTTATTAGCATTTTTTATAATGAATATTTACCAAACAAGATTGAACGAATTATGATTAAAGTTGTCTAATATAGTATATCAACCTGTTGCGGGCTGATAAAACACTTTCGCCTCACCTGGCATTCCGAGCAGCCCGCAACGCTTCTCTTTTTTCGGAATATCGGGTGGGGCATTTTATTTAACATGACAAAGACGTGTAGCAAGTGTGATACAGATAAGCCGTTGGCTGAATTTCATAAAGATAGAAACCAGAAGGATGGGGTGGTTCCTCGGTGCAAGAGATGCACAAAAAGTGCCGCCCAACAGTATTATGAAAAAAACAAAGAAAAACTTAAATTAAAACAGTCCAAATACTATAAGGAAAACAAGGATGCTTGCAACAATAGAACCAGACAATATCATCACAAAAACAAAGATGCAGCGAGCAAGAAACAAAAAGAATATTATCACAAAAACAAAAAGACTATAAACCAATATAGAAACCAATATTGGAAAGAAAGAAGATCACTAGATCCAGTTGTAAGGCTTATCCACAGTCTTCGCAGTGGATTATATAAGGCGGTTAAATGCACTGGAAAAAACAAAACAACCTTGGAACTGCTTGGTTGCTCGCCGGAACATCTCAAAAACCACTTAACAGCCCAGTTTACCGAGGGCATGACAATAGATAACTATGGAGAATGGCACATAGATCATATTAGACCGGTGGCGTCATTCGATCAGGCTGATCCAGCGCAGCTCACTATATGCTGGCACTACACCAACCTTCAACCACTATGGGCAGAGGATAACTTAAAGAAGTCGGACACATGGTAAAAGCCCCCCTACCACATATTTACAGAAAACACACATGCCATGGGGGGTAGGTATACAAAATATATAATTATGAGAAAGCTACGAAACGTCACTGTTTTAGGACACAAGATCAAGGTCGAATATAAGACATGGCACGATGGGCAATTTGGTTCATGTGACCCAGATAATAGGTTAATCAAATTATCACACGCATGCCTGGATGACGATGAGCTACACTGGGCGACATTGTCTCATGAAGTCTGTCACATGATTTTTCACATGGCAGGCATCAGCTTCATGGAGGTCAATTCAGAAGAGGCATACGTGCGGTGCATCGAGTCATTAATTCTACCTTGGATCGAAGCAAATAAACCCAAGTAAAATAAATCACCTTTTTGCTAGATAATTCGCATAAATGTGCTAGAACAGACGCCAACATGAATTCATCAGGAGATATCGCAGAGACATGTTTCATTCACCAATGTTATCTCAGAGGCTTCAAAGCCTTCTTACCATTCAGCCATGACACCAAGACAGACGTCATCATCAAGCGACCTGGCGAGCGCCCAATCAGCGTGCAAGTCAAAAAAGGGACACTGCAAAAGAACCCCCCACACCTCACCCAGACATGGAAGGCTCTCGTTGGCAGCGCAAAGTCATCCAACAGGAGAGACAATGGCGTGCCACGATTCACCAAATACAAGGCTCATGCCTTTGACGTGCTGGCCGTCTACATACAGGAGCATGACAAGTGGGTGCTGCACCGGCTCGCTGACATCGTTGGCAAAGCAAGCATACGCTGGAATGATGACCACGATGCTGACAACTTTGATTTACTAGACACCATTAACCAATAACAACAGATGACACAGACAACCATAGACGCCATATTCCATAGCTGGCGACCCAGAGAGATTGCAGCGATGCGCCGCGCCACGGCTTGGCTCAGAGCCATGCAGACAGAAGAGTGGCAGCATCAGCGACAGCAGATCGTCAACGAGCAGCAACCAATCAAACCACTTCGAGGCATACGATAATGAGTGCAAGCAACGACATCACCGGTGACCCAATCAAGACGCCACCATCCACACAGGCATACAGGGATGGCTACGACAGAGCATTCAGCAAGCCAATGGATGCGGCAGCGATCAAGAGGGAATACAGATACATCGGCAGCGTCAACAATCCGCTGTTCATCAGACCAGAGGGCAGGTGGGTGAAGTTTATTCAGAACAGCAGAGGCACGCATGAGTCATGGTGTGATCATAAGCTCAAACAATACTATCATGTTTACTCTGATTAATTATAATAAGCCCCCCTATAAGGAATCTTTTAATAAAAAGAGTTATTTGGGTTAGCGTCATTCGCGTGTTTTTTTGCAAAAATCAAAAACGTCAATTACAATTCTATAACCATGAAGCAGACACAGAAAGCACTCGCTGAAAAGTGGGGCACAACACAGAAAAACATTTCCCTTAAAATGGAAATGGGCTGTGACTTTACAGCATCAGATGACACCGTCGCGAGGTGGTGGCTGTCTCATTCTCAAAGAAGATCCAAGGCAATGAATGAAGCCATTGCCAAATACCTCAAGCCAGAGACAATCAAGGCAATCAAGGCAGAAGATCGGCGCACACTAGAACAGACGCGGGACTACTACAGTGACCAGCTCGACCAGGTCACCAACTCTGGCCGCAACGATCATGTTGAGATTAAGTTCTGGAATGACCTCTGGCTCAAAGCAGATGAGTCAATCAGAAGATCCCAAGCGCATGAGCGCAAGCTAGGACTGGAGCAAGGCGAGACGTTACCCAAGGAAGACGTCGAAGCTATTCTGAAGAATGTCATCTGGGCTGGCAACGCGTGCTGCAACAACTTCAGCAAGCAACTAGCGCAGAATCTCAGTGGCAAGACACCGGCAGAGGTTCACAAAGTTCTCAAGCCAAACCTGCTGGCAATGCTAATCTTTGAAGGCTTCGACAAGCTGGCGAAAGTGCCTGGCGAGATCAACATGCCTCAATGGGTAATTGACTGCGTGAAGTCTGAAGAAAAGCTATACCTTAAACCATGAACGAAGAGTGGCGCATCAGAGAAGACGTTGACCCAGTTGACTGGATAGAGAATTGCGTCCAGCTCGACTATGGCTACTTCAAGCGCCACCATCACCCGCTCATTGTAGAACCGCTAAGGATGGCAGCAGCCAGCCGTGGCATTGTCGTTGGTTTAATCGGTAGTGTGCAGCACATTAAGACGCTCACCGCCCAACTCTTACACCTCTACGGACTTGCAACGTCACCGTGCAACGCTGCATTCTATGACTTAACACAAGACGCACTGCGCGAGTTCTCAGATGATAAGTGGACGCCGCTGGTTGACTCAACCAACGCCATCACTCGGCTCATACCAGAGCAGACGTATCGTAAAACAAAGTTTTACACATCAACGCCATACGGATACGTGCGCCTGTTGTCAGCGGGCGTCATGGCCAACCGTAACTCGAAGACGCTTGAACGTATCACAGCAGACGAGTCGTGGGCGTATAAGGATGACGAAGGCTGGTTGTCACAGATACGCGACCGGCAAAGCTCATTTAACTGGCAGTGGCAGATGTTCTTGCCATCATCAGGACAAACAGCAGGCAGCCAACTCGACGAGATGTGGACTCGATCAACACAGAGAACGTGGCACATTAAATGCGATTGCTGCGGTGAGGAGATACCATACATCTGGAAGCTGCCCGCCATCAACGGCAAGGTGCCTCCAGGTGGCATTCGTTATGCATCTACCAAAGAGATCACAGATGAAGAGGGCACGATTGACTGGGTGAAGCTCAGAGAGTCAGTGTATTACCAATGCCAACTCTGTGAAGGGCGCATGGACTGGAACGCGGCAGATCAAGACAGGCGCAACCAGTCAGGCAGATATATTCAGATGAATGAGAACGGCGACCCGTCGTATGAGTTCTTTAACTATAACGCCATAGCCCATGCACCATGGCCCGAACTGATTACCAAGTGGAAAGAGGCAACCATCGCCCGCAGCCGTGGCGACCTCAGCAAGCTTGAGAACTTTGTGCGTAAGCAGCTCGCTGAAGCATGGAATGAATCCGACTACATGTCTGACGAAGTGCAAGAGAACGCACGCGGCGGGTATCTACTCGGAGAGAAGTGGGAACCGGAAGGCGGTGGCGAGCCTCTGCTGTTTCTTACATGCGACGTTCAGAAGGATCACTACTACGTCGTGGTGCGAGCGTGGTGCGTCATCAACGGCGTATTGCAATCTCGCCTCATTGAACGTGAGAAGGTGGTCAGCGTTGGCGCTATTCGTGACCTTGCTGACAAGTGGCAGATAACACAGAACGGCATACGAGGCTCGCGCGTCTTTATGGACGGCAACTACAACACAGGTCAGGTGCAACGCATCGCAGCCGACAACGGGTGGATGGTGTTTCGTGGCGACAAGGCAATGGACTTCCGACACCAGGACGGGCTGAGGCGCATCTATTCGGATGTGCAATACATCGACATCGGAGAAGGCACGCGAGAAGCAAAAGGTGGACGCTATGCTGGGCAGGTGCGATTCAGTAAACACTCAGCGCTCAACAGGCTCTCACTCATTCGCTCGATCAAAACAGAAGACGACAAGATGGTTTGGACGTATGCCGACAACGCCGGCTCAGTCTATGAGCGCCAGATCAATGCTTGGCATCGCATCAGCAAGACAGCGCCAGACGGCAAGCGGTTTTATGACTTCATCAACCGCGACAGCAAGGATGACCACTACGGCGACGCAGAACAACAGCAAGTGGTATGCGCGGCAATGGCTGGCTTAGTTGGAGTGAGCGGCGCAGACAATAGCGAGGACGATGTGTAATTCCACTATTGCAAAATAAGTTACCTTGTGTAATCTGAATCAGCATGAACATCTCGAACGCTTCCGCAAACCTTAGCCTCACGGCAACAGGTAACACCACGCGCCCAGGCTACGTTGGATCAGTCTCTATTAACTCAGGCGTTAAAGCTAGTTACTCAACAGCCGACCAAGCCTACCAAACCTTTTTCTTACTAGCTGGCACGACAACAGTTGGAACGCTTAACATGACAACGGGTGACGCAGCCGGCGATGCTTGGACAGCACCAGTGCAGCAAGTCGAGACAGCAACCGCAGCAGGCACCGTCACCGGCGCAGGCAATGGCAAAGCTACTATCACAGCGGCAGGCTTAACAGGCTCACCGCTTGACATCACATTTGCCGTCACTGATGAGGTGGCAGCAGACTGGGCTGCACTAGCTAGAACTGCCATTGCAGCCGACACCGATGTGGCAGCTATGTTTGATATCAGCGGCACAAGCACAGCCATCGTGCTGACTCGTAAAGCAGTAGGCTCTTATGTCGTCGGCAGCGAGACAATCGTGGCGGCATTCGCTAACGATGCCACACTTAATATTGCGCTCGACAACGACACCAGCACAGGCATCACCACGGCAGCCACATCAGCCAACACCACTGCAGGCGTGGCAGCAGACGGCGCATACATCTGGAACGATGACATCGACTTTGAAGGCTTCGCGCTAGCATCACCAACGGCGGTTTATGCAGTGGCTATTGACCACACCACAGAGGACGCTAACGGGCAAACGATGAACTACACCATCGGCACGGAATACAGTGGCAGGATGACAGCAAGCACAACGCAGTCATCGAACCTGGTTCTTAGTTACCCAGACGCAGCAACCATCCTCGACACGCTCACCATGACCGGCACATCAGACACGGGTCTGGTCACGGTCACCGTGGTAGCCGTTGAATGATAATGGTTGACAAATTATAAAATTAAGGCTTTAAATAGTTCCACAATATGCGTGCATTGCTCTTCACAGTCTGGCTACAAGCCGACAAATCTGTAACCGCTACACTGTCACTGCTTGAGCAGCTAACCGCAGCACAGCTTGAGACGGTGCAACAGGGCGGCGCTCGCATGATTAACGCCTCATTAAGCGGCAAGAGTTTCAGCTATGAACTGCCACCTAACTGGGGCGCATTTGATTTTACAGAGATGATTCGCCTGGCATATAAACGCATATCACTTGGCGGCGCAACTGGAGGGCAAATGACAGACGCCGAGCTTCAGACTTACGTGCTTGATGCTAACGACGAGGTGACCGACACAATGACGGCACGCATCGCTTTTTATAATAACCGCAGTTAATCATGGCAGTCTCCCCACTTAAATCGACATACGGCAGAGCGAGCGCACGCAACACGCAACAATACCGAGGCGGCAGCAGCGAGTTTTACAGCGGCGGGCGTAACGACCAGCGCAGGCTCAACACCAACAACTTGTCAAACGACATTGCCGACATGATGACGGCACACCGTCACAAGATGATGCTTGGTGACAGTCGATACATTTACCAATCATTCAGCAGCATTGCCGGCGCGGTTAAGCAGAAGGCTAACTACGTTTATGGTGGAAGTTGGCGGCTGCAATCACTTAGTGCTGATACTGACTTTGCCCTTGCAGTCGAAGAGGATTTTAAAAAGCTCGATCAAGCGTTTGACTTGAGGGGCAGCAACTTTGGATTCAGAAAGAACATTTGGCGCGGCAGCAAGTTGCTCGACGTGGATGGTGACTTCTTTGTTATCCTCACCGAGCAGCCAGACACGGGTTTCCCTAAGCTGCAATTCCTAGAAGCTCACCGCGTTGGCGACTGGGGCGACTGCCGTGATGGATACATCAGCGACAACCCAGCATACAACGGGCGCAGGATTCTTACAGGCGTTATTGTCGATGACTACATGGCACCGATTGCTTACCGAGTTAAAGACGACAGCAGGGCCAAAGGCTTCCAAGATATCCCAGCAAACTCAGTGGTTCATTTCACCGACATGGAATGGTTTAGCCAAGGACGTGGCACGCCAACCATTGCAGCGGCAATCCTCGACTGGTATGATTTATCAGAGACGCGCGACGCGCAGAAGATGAAACAAAAAATAAACAGCATATTAACGCTTGTTGAGTCAACCGAGTCAGGCACTAGAGACATCGGACGCAATGCACTTGGCATCGGTGGCGGTTCAAGCACACCAGCGACAACCTACATGGACAGCGGCATGATCCGCATCATCAAGAATGGTGGCTCACTCAAAGCACACACAGCAAACGACCCACCAGAAGGCTGGTTAAAGTTCACTCAGCTTGTCGAGCAATCGGCATTCTACGCCCTTGGCTGGCGCAGAGAAATGCTAGACAGTTCAGCCGTTGGCGGTGCTGGCGTGCGTGGTTTCAGCGCAGACATCAACAAAT
>Ga0206126_10004337_pt1 | contig 13701 bp, 14 predicted proteins | sample Helgoland_Spring_5_FD_148621 | JGI IMG/M metagenome (GOLD analysis project Ga0206126, IMG submission 148621) | Pelagic subsurface seawater microbial communities from Kabeltonne, Helgoland, North Sea - Helgoland_Spring_Bloom_20160412_1 | ecosystem: Environmental > Aquatic > Marine > Epipelagic ...
TTCTTGGACAATTGTACTTCTCCTGTGTATTTGTTTGCTTAAAAGGTAGATTGTTATTGAAAGAACTGGTAATGGAATAATGGTATACCATGCAAGTGTTGGGGCTTTATTAAACATATAAAACATAGCCACTATAAAAAGGGTAATCATATTTAACGAATACATGATTGCAGGGCCAACATACATGCGAACTTTACCTACATCTTCACTGATACGATTCATTAAGTCTCCTGTCCTATTTTTTTTGTAAAAATTTAATGACAATCTTTGATATTGCTGATATACTTCGTTTTTAAGGTCAAACTCGACAAGTCGAGATACCTTAATGATGGTTTGTCTCATTAAAAAAGTGAGTATACCGGCGATAACTGTCGCGCCTATGAGCAATAAAATATTTTGAAGAAGTGCTTTTCGGAATAACTCATCAGATAACTGACCATCAATATTTTGTGAAATTACGGTGATAGATTCACCAATAAGTCGGGGAGTAAATAATGCGAATATTTTGGCACCAATGGTAATTAATACACCAAATAAAATACTGAATCTATACTTGTAAAAGTACTTATTAATGTGTTGCAATTCTTTCATTTACAAAATTTAGTTCCTTTACTATGTTGTTGTTGATTTCGTAATTTATAATCTATTTTTTTGTAAATACTACAATAAAATGTTAATTTTGAAACCTAATATTATCGTATTCTTAATTTAAACTTTTTTAAACCATTTCAAAATAATGATAGCTGACGTTATAAATGCCACAGAATTAAAAAAAATCGATCCAGTTTTTGGTCAATTATCTTTTGATAATCATGAACAGATCGTTTTTTGCAATGACAAAGATACAGGTTTAAAGGCAATTATTGGAATTCACAATACCGTTTTAGGACCTGCATTAGGAGGAACAAGAATGTGGAATTATAATAATGAATGGGAAGCTTTAAATGATGTGTTAAGGCTGTCTAGAGGAATGACATACAAAGCTGCGATTACTGGCTTGAATCTAGGAGGTGGAAAAGCGGTTATATTAGGAGATGCAAAAACTCAAAAAACTCCTGAATTAATGAAACGATTTGGAGAGTTTGTTCATACACTTAGTGGCAAATATATTACAGCTGAGGATGTGGGAATGGAAACGGCTGACATGGATTTAGTGCGTAAGGTGACTCCCTACGTAAGGTGACTCCCTATGTCACAGGTATATCTGAGTCTATGGGGGGTGCAGGTAATCCTTCTCCAATCACAGCTTACGGTGTGTTCATGGGAATGAAAGCTGCGGCAAAATTTAAATTTGGTAGTGATCTTTTAGAGGATAAAGTAATTTATGTGCAAGGTATTGGTCATGTGGGAGAAAGTTTAGTTGAGCACTTAACCAATGAGGGCGCGAAAGTTGTTATTTCAGATATTAATCATGAACGATTGGATCAGGTCAGCACTAAATATGGCGCTTCGATATATACTGGAACTGATATATACTCTGAAAAAATGGATATTTATGCCCCATGTGCTCTTGGAGCAACGATTAATGATGATACTGTGTTCAACATGAAAGCTAAAGTCATTGCTGGTGCCGCAAATAACCAATTAGCTACAGAAGAGAGACATGGTGTTTTGTTGAGAGAAAGAGGCATCGTTTATGCTCCTGATTTCCTTATCAATGCCGGAGGTATTATCAATGTTTACGCCGAACTAGAGGGTTACGACAAGCAAGAAATAATGCGTAAAACAGAAAATATTTATAACACAACTTTAGAAATTTTAGAGACTGCAAATCGTGAAGTATTAACAACAAATCGAGCTGCACTAAATATCGCAAAACAAAGAATAGAAGACCGAAAAAAAGTAAATTTTAAATAATCATTTAAAAATAATCTTATTTTTGCAGGCGAAAGACACATGTTTTTCGCCTTATTCATTAAAAATGTTCTTTAATATGTTGAATAGACGCCATATTCGTATCAAAGTAATGCAAATTATATACTCCTTTAAAGGTACTGAAAGTGATGATTTGATGAGGTATGATCGTTTTTTACTAAAGAGTATAGACAGCATGTTAGATTTATATTTTGTACTAATGTCATTAATGATTGAAGTACATAAACAAGCGGAATCTTTTATTGATAAATCTCAACAAAAGCATTTGGCTACGAAAGAAGACAAGAATCCCAATCGAAAATTTTTAAATAACGAGGTATTGTTACAATTAAAAACCAACGAAACGTTGGTTGATATTATTAAAGATCGTTCTCTAAATTTTTGGGAGTTGGACAATGAATACGTTGATTTAATTTTTAAAACATTATTGAATAGTGATTTGTATAAAGATTACATGTCTACAAAGACATCAACGTTTAAAGAAGATAAGGATTTTGTAGTTGATTTTTTTAAGGAAATAATTGCTCCTAACGATAAACTTTATGACTACCTCGAAGATAAAAACATAACTTGGGTCGACGACTTACCTGTAGTAAATACAGCACTCGTGAAATTATTACGAAAAAATAAATTAAATGTTTCTAATCAGTATTTTATACCAACCTTACTAAAAGATGATGAAGATAAAGACTTCGCGTTAGCTTTGTTAAAGAAAACAATACTCAATCTGAGTCTTTATTCTGAGGAAATTGAAAATAAAACACAAAATTGGGATAAAGATAGGATTGCAAATATTGATTTTGTTTTACTTCAAATGGCGATATGTGAATTTCAGAAATTTCCATCGATACCAGTAAAAGTAACAATTAATGAATACATTGAAATTGCAAAAGAATACTCAACTCCTAAAAGTAGTATTTTTATTAATGGCGTTTTGGATAAAATTGTGAAAGAATACACTGAGAAAAGAATATTAAATAAAGTAGGTAGAGGATTAATGTAATAAATTTTTTAGTACATTTATGCCTTCAAAAAATAAATAATAACCCAACTACTCATATTTAATGAGTCAAAAAAATGAATGACATGAAAAAATTAATTTTAGGATTATCTGCACTATGTATGATGACCGTTACCTCATGTAAAGAAGATGCAACAACAAAAATCAAATCAGAAAATGTTACTGAGGCAGCTGATAGAGACGCCGTAAACGTAGATTTCCCGGTATTAGCCTTTGCTGAAACTGAACATGACTTTGGTGAGATTGCAGACGGAACTCCAGTAGAAACAGTATTTTCTTACACAAATGAAGGAAAAGCTCCATTGGTAATTACAGACATAAAAAGTACTTGTGGTTGTACTGTGCCTAAAGACTGGAGTAAAGAGCCTTTAGCTCCAGGCGCATCATCTCAATTTACAGTGAAATTTAACGGAAAAGGCAACGGTGTTACATCCAAAACCATCACAGTCACTTCAAACACAGAATCTGGATCTGATAAAGTAAAAATAAAAGCGTTTGTGAAAAAGGACGGCAGTACTGCAGTTAATAAAGCGGCATTGCCATCTGGTGCAACTCCTGCAGTTAAATCAAGTACACAACCTGGCCATGAAGGTCATAACCATAATTAATAACTAATATGGAAGGATTAGGGCAATTTGCACCCTTTATTTTAATGTTTGCTGTTGTGTATTTTTTCATGATTGCACCTCAAATGAAACGGGCTAAACAAGAGAAAAAATTTGGTGCCGAATTAAAACGGGGAGATAAAGTTATAACTAAGAGTGGGATGCATGGAAAGATATTCGAACTCACGGATTCTGGATGTGTGATTGAAACACAAGCAGGGAAGATAAAATTTGAACGCTCGGCCATCTCCATGGAAATGAGTAAAAAGCTCAATGCACCACCAAAGAAAAAATAATTGTTATATCAAAAGCAGCTCATTGAGCTGCTTTTTTATTGGTTGTATTTTACAGCTGTTATCTCGACAATTTTACAAATAACATCAACGGCCTTCACCATGCTTTCAAGTGGTACGTATTCATACCTTCCATGGAAATTGTGTCCCCCTGCAAAGATATTTGGACATGGTAATCCCATGTAAGATAATTGAGAGCCATCAGTACCACCTCTAATAGGTTTTATTAATGGTTTAATGCCAAGTGTCAGCATTGCTTCTTCAGCAATATCAACAATATGCATGTTTGGCTCAACTTTTTCCCTCATATTAAAATACTGATCGTTGATTACTATTTCAACTACATTCTTATGATATTTGGTATTCATGTCATGAACAATTTTTTTCATAAGAGCTTTCTTATTCTCAAACTTATTAAAATCATGATCACGAATGATGTATTGTAAATTGGTTTCTTCAACGTTACCATTCATACTGCACAAATGAAAAAAACCTTGATATCCCTCTGTGTTTTCAGGTGTTTCCTTTCTTGGTAGGGCATTGATGAATTCTGTCGCATAATACATAGAATTTATCATTTTTTCTTTTGCATATCCTGGATGTACTATTTTGCCATTAAATTTTATAAGAGCTTCAGCAGCATTAAAATTTTCGTATTCTAGTTCACCAATTTGACTCCCATCCATAGTGTAGGCCCAATCAGCACCAAACTTTTCAACATCAAATTTGTGAGCGCCTCTTCCTATTTCTTCATCAGGTGTAAACCCTACTTTAATGGTGCCATGCTTAATTTGTGGATTCTTAATAAGATGTTCCATCGCTGAAATTATTTCAGTGATTCCAGCTTTATCATCAGCACCGAGAAGTGTTGTGCCGTCAGTAGTAATTAAGGTTTGGCCCTTGTACATCAATAAATCACTAAAATAGTCTGGTGATAAAACAATATTTTGCTCTTTATTTAGAATGATATCTTGACCATCGTAGTTTTCAATTATTTGAGGCTTGACATTGGCCCCTGTGAAATCTGGGGAGGTATCAAAATGTGAAATAAAACCTATAATTGGTACTTTATGAGTCACATTACTAGGCAGTGTCGCCATAATATAAGCGTTCTCATCCATAGAGACGTTTGACATTCCAATAGACTTTAGTTCTTGATATAATTTATTCGCTAATTCCCATTGTTTTGATGTACTCGGTGTAGTGTCACTTGTGGGGTCACTTTCAGTGTCTACAGTGACATAGCTTACAAATCGATTAAGTAGATGCTTTTTATCAAACATGTTTCATGACTTTTTTCAAAAATAATGAACACATTTTTAAGTGACAAGAGTTCAGTTATATACTTTTGTATTAGTACATTTTACCTTATTTTTGCAACCAAATTGTCACTATGTACAAAGCGATTATTAGGCCGATACTCTTTTGCTTTGATCCTGAATGGGTGCATTATTTTACATTTTCATTAATTCGATTGTTCTCGAAATTTCCAGGGTGTTCAGCTGTTCTTCGAAAAATATATTCTTTTCATGACAAAAAACTAGAAACTCACTTGTTTGGATTGACGTTCAAGAATCGAGTAGGATTGGCAGCAGGTTTTGATAAAAATGCAGTCCTCTACAACGAATTAGCTAATTTTGGATTTGGATTCATTGAAATAGGGACAATTACTCCAAAAGCACAAACAGGTAATCCTAAAAAACGATTATTTAGATTAAAAAATGATCAAGGTATTATTAATCGTATGGGGTTTAATAACGATGGAATTGAAGCAGCTGTTACACAGTTAAAAAATAGAAAAGGCTCCCTTATTATTGGAGGAAATATTGGTAAAAACACACTTACAGCGCCCGAAGATTATACAAAAGATTATTTGGAATGTTTCAACGCATTACATCCTCATGTTGGAGGAAATATTGGTAAAAACACACTTACAGCGCCCGAAGATTATACAAAAGATTATTTGGAATGTTTCAACGCATTACATCCTTATGTTGATTATTTTGTGCTTAATGTTAGTTGCCCAAATGTAAATAGTCATGCAAAATTAAATGATCGAGATTACTTAGAAGATTTAGTTAAAACAATACAGAACTCCAATGAAAACTTTAACAAGCAAAAACCCATTTTGTTAAAAATTGCCCCAGATTTAAATCATGGTCAGCTTGATGAAATTATTGATTTGATGAGTGTCACGAAACTCGATGGAGTCATAGCGAGTAATACCTCTGTTGACAGATCAGACTTAAAAGCATCTCAGGATTTATTAACACGGATTGGTCATGGCGGTTTAAGTGGTCAACCCATAAAGGATAAAAGTACTAAAGTAATTCAATATTTATCTGACAGGAGCAATAAAGCCTTTCCAATTATTGGTGTAGGAGGGATACATTCAGCGCAAGACGCTCTAGAGAAACTACAAGCAGGTGCTGATTTAATTCAGCTCTATACAGGATTTATTTACGAGGGACCAAGTCTTATAAGTAAAATTAATAAAGCACTTCTAAAACAAACCTAATAATGAAACGAATAGAAGTTGAAATAGGCGACTTTGTTTAGATAGTTAAGAAAAGTTTTACCTAAGTTATTTTGACATCAAGCTCTTCATGAAAATTATAAAAAGAATACGTAAGAGGCTATAATTAATATTGTATTTTTAACTATTGTCTTATTTAATACCATGATTAATAACGTAAAAATCATAGAATGCCCAAGAGATGCTATGCAAGGTATAAAAAGATTTATACCTACTGAAGATAAAGTGCATTATGTCCAGGCATTATTGAGGGTGGGTTTTGATACCATTGATTTTGGTAGTTTTGTATCTCCGAAAGCCATTCCTCAAATGATTGATTCGGCCGAGGTTCTAAGACAGATTGATTTAGAAAATACAGCCAGTAAGTTACTTGCGATTGTCGCTAACACAAGAGGCGCTAGGGAGGCAGCACAATTTAAAGATATTGATTATTTAGGATATCCTTTTTCTATTTCTGAAAATTTTCAAATGCGTAATACCCACAAAACTATTGCACAATCAATCGTTATTCTACAAGATATTTTGAATTTGGCCGCGCAAAAAAATAAAGAGGTTGTGGCTTATTTGTCAATGGGTTTTGGAAATCCTTACGGAGATCCATGGAGTGTAGATATAGTTGGCGAGTGGACAGAGCGATTAAGTAATATGGGTGTTAAAATTTTGTCATTAAGTGATACTATTGGAACATCGACTCCTGAGATAATTGATTATCTTTTTACACATCTTATTCGTCATTACAAGAACATAGAGTTTGGAGCACATTTGCATACTAATCCGCTCACTTGGTATGAGAAAGTTGAGGCAGCTTATGCTTCAGGATGTCGTCGCTTTGACGGAGCAATTCAAGGGTTTGGCGGCTGTCCCATGGCCAAAGATGACTTAACGGGAAATATGCCTACCGAAAAACTATTATCTTTTTTCACATCAAAAAACACTGCACACCACCTAAATCCTCTAAGCTTTGAAAGTGCTTATAATGAGGCATCTAAGATTTTCCATCAGTATCATTAAAATTATTTAAAATAATTCTAAATAACATTTGTTTTTTTCATTTTCATGTTTATTTTTGCAGTGAATTAATTCACTATTTATAATAAGTCTAAATTAAAATAAATCGAAAATAATGAAAAAATTAATCGTTTTAATAATTTTGGTAATGGTCTCTGTAGTGGATGCACAAACAGCTCAGGATACCATTACATTTGACCCACAAAAACAATTGAACGCTGCACGTGAATTAACTCACTATTTATAATAAGTCTAAATTAAAATAAATCTAAAATAATGAAAAAATTAATCGTTTTAATAATTTTGGTAATGGTCTCTGTAGTGGATGCACAAACAGCTCAGGATACCATTACATTTGACCCACAAAAACAATTGAACGCTGCACAGCGATTGCTCTCTGGTAATTATGGAAAAGCTGTTACATTAGGTGCTTATGGAGAGATGACCTACAACCAACCAGAATCAAATAATGGAGAATTAGACGTTCAGCGCTTGGTTTTATTAGTAGGGTATAAGTTTTCTGATCAGGTGCAGTTTGTTACTGAAATTGAATTTGAACATGTTGAAGAAGTGTATGTTGAGCAAGCGTTTGTAAATTATGCAATAGCACCTAATGTCAGTTTAAGAGGAGGGTTAATGCTCGTTCCAATGGGAATTGTTAACGAATTTCATGAACCTACAACATTTAATGGTGTCGAACGACCTGCTGTTGATAATGTTATTGTTCCCACAACTTGGCGAGAAATTGGTTTCGGAGTTACGGGAAGATCTAATGAATTATCTATAGGATACCAAGCCTACGTGTTCAACGGATTTAAATCAACATCTTTTGGAGGTGATGGTGGTGTTAATGGCTTTCTAAAAGGATCTAATGGATTGCGAAGTGGTCGTCAAAAAGGAATCAAATCAACAATTGATAGTCCAACGTTGTCCTTAAAAATTGACTACTATGGTATTCCTGGTTTACGTTTAGGTGTCTCTAGCTACTTTGGAAAAACTCAAGCTGAAGATGACGTAGAGGCAATCGATGGATCTAATATTGGTATTTCGATGTTAGGTCTTGATGCGCGTTATGCTTTTAGGAGGTTTGCTGCACGAGGACAATATATTCATGCATCATTATCAGATACAGAAAATTACAATGATTTAACTGGTCGTGACTTGGGATCCGCTTTAAAAGGATGGTACATAGAAACTTCATATAATCTCTTGGCTCAAGAAAAGAGTCAACGTTTATTTGCCTTTGCTCGCTATGAAAAGTATGATACTCATGCTGATACAGAAGGTGATTTGCTCCGAAACGATAACTATAATAGGAATGATTTAACGATGGGACTAAGTTATCACATTGCACCTGGTGTTGTGTTAAAGGGAGATTACCAATTCAGAGATAATGCCAATGCTGATAATGATGTTCAAAACAGATTAAATATGGGAATAGGTGTCTGGTTTTAAAGTAATTAGCACATGGCTACTAATGCATTGAATTTGTCTTTATAAAGAGGTGAAACAAACGTTGTTTTGCCTCTTTATTATTGTTATTTAGACTAATTCTAATATATTTGCACTATGAAAATAAAATTGATTATTGCTGTCTTTTTATCCTTTAATTTTTTTGGGTTCGAAGTTCCTAACCCTTCACTGAAAAAGGTAAACAAAACAATACAAAACACTTACAATATTGAAAAATTCTCACTGAAGTCAGTTTCTTTAAGCAAATCGATAAATGAACAACTTTCAAGGAAAATAAACAATGAAAGTTTGTTTAAAATTATTTCAGATAATGAGCTTATTGGTTACGTTTATTTGGACAACGCACCGAGTAAAACAGCAACATTTGATTTTTTTGTTCTATTTGATGCCAATCTCATCATAACCAAAAGTAAAGTCCTTAGATATCGAGAGGAATATGGCGGAGAAATAGGGAGTAAGCGTTGGTTAAAACAATTCATTGGAGGTACTGCAAGTGATGCGTTTATTCCAAATAACAACATTATGGCAATTGCTGGTGCTACAATTTCTGTAAACTCCATGACGAAAGCTATTAACGAGATACTAGTAAACATTGGTAAGCTAGAGGAATTAAACGTAATCTAATGCAGTTAGATGGCTTAATATACCGTGCTCCAAAAGAAATTAAGGTTTTGATAGGTGCTTTTATTTTTGTCTTGAGTGTTGGGTTTTACACAGGACTTCTTTTTGTGAAAGAAACATCATCAGCAAATCCAAATGGTATTGAGGAACAATATCTAGGAAATGAAAACCAAGAACATATTCAAGTCATGAAATTTAAAAAAAGTGATCGTGAAATGTTAACGATGATTCATGGTCATATCTTATCCATGTCGATAATTTTCTTTTTAGTGGGATTAATTGTAAGTATCACAAGGTTACCCATTAAATTAAAATTATTTTTACTTATCGAGCCTTTTGTCTCTGTAGTTTTAACTTTTGGAGGTATATACCTTTTGTGGAAAGGTATACTTTGGATGAAATATGTTATTATGTTTTCAGGAACTCTGATGTCTTTAACCTACACCATATCCGCTGTTCTTATTATAAAGCAACTATTTAAAAAGCCCTCAAACAATGTTTAAGGGCCTATTTACTGTTAGTCAATAGTTATATTGTTCACTTAAGCTGTAATATTTGTTAAACTTTCACGTTTCATTCGATTATCATTTTTAATGATTCTGTAGCCTATATATATAAATATTAGACCAATAAATTCTGTAATGAACAGAACTTCAACATGACCTAATCGGGTAAATGTGCCTCCAATTCCTGGAAGTAAAGCACCAAATGCAATAAAAATATTACCTTTAAAATGAGCTTTTTTATCTTTACTCCCATAATATTTTGTAGCACTATATATAGCACCCCCAAATAGAAAAATGAACGAATAAATATTAATGATAGGCGAAAATTGTCTTACCCAAGTCCATTTAAATACGCGTCCTGTTAATTGATAATCAAAATCCAAAGGAACTTCAAATGGTGTTTGAGTGACATAATAGGAAGCAACAAGTATCAATACAATAAAAAATACAGAGCTGACATGTGCGAACCATCTACTCATCAATAGATAAACAGAACCTTGTGCTAAAGGAAAGCCACCTAGTAAAGCACCGACTATATACCACAACCTTACATTGACTTCATTCCAGCCAAATAAAGCGTGAATACTTTCTGCAAAGGTTCCAAGACCGAATGCAAAAACACCAATAGACCACCATAAAAGATAAGATGTATTTCTTTTTTTATAGTGACGGGTTATTTCAACAATAAAATAGATGGCGAAAACGGTTGTAAAAATAGGTATGTATGCTACTATTGGTTGCATTCCTTTAATTAAAGCTCAATTCCCCTTCATTTGGTTGATACACATAATTAAACGAGTAGTATCTCGAGTCATTGATAGCAATTTCTGGTGTGATTTCAGTTGGTGCATCTTTGTAATAACTTAAAATTTCAACTTTTGCATAGCGTCCGTCACGTGTTTTGAATACCAAAATTTTGCCGGGTGTTGGGGCAATGGTGTTATTCGCAGGGTTGTAAGTATACCACCCATTACCACTGCCTGTTACAATAGCATAGCCTTCTGTCGAATCCTGAGAAATTAAGGATGGATTAGCAGTCTCTATGTCTGAAAGCGTTCCTGCAGCAACATACGCCCCTCCTTCACCTGACCTATCAGGCTCATCTGTAGCGCCAAATGAAACACCTCCATTTACAATAATAGTGGATCCTCGGAATGCAATGTCCCAATCTGTTTCACTTGTTGTTTCATCTCCCAAGTTAAAATCAAATTTAGTAAAAGCTCCCGATACGGGAAGAGGTTGACCTGTATTTGGATCAATACCTCCTTGTTGTGGGGCAAATAAATTGGTAATCGTGTTCGTTTCAATCGCTAGTGGTGTCGGTGTGTTGTCATCATCATTTGAACATGAGCTAAATGAAATAACAAGTACGATTAGTGTAATTAAATTAAAATTTTTCATAGTTTTTGTGTTATTGATTTAAAATTGAATATTAAGTTTTCCGTATATAATTCTTCCCGCTATATTGCTGATGTTTTGTGAGTCTTTAAAGTCGAATAGGTTGTCAATGCCAAAGCCCAATTGATAGTTGTCTAAAAAGGTTTTATTGATAGCAAAATCAATAACTACGAAGCCGTCAACAAAGTTGTCATAGGTGTCTAAAAAGGTGTTTCCGTTGGTGTCAATTAAGCCGTATTTACTGCGATAAGTGCCTCTTAAACTCGTATCCATTTTCAATGGCTCAAAAGAATAAAACATTTTTAAATTAGACATGTGTCTTGACCTGTTGTACAATCCAAAATAATCTTCCTTTTTTAATCTGAAAGATGGAGAACTTGAGTTGAGTCTTGCATACACTTCTCCATTTTCAAAAGCTTTAATCGCATTTTTATCGAAAGCATATAACAACTGATACCCTCCTGAAATCTTAAGATTTTGCGTGATTTTCCAAGAAGTATTGAACTCAAGCCCTTGGGTGTAAACTTTATTGACGTTGTAATAGCTGAATATGTTTTGTCCGTTTGTTTTATTGGCAATGACACGTGTATCAATTAAATCATCAATATTATTTCTAAAAAGATTGACACTGAATTTAAGTCCTGAGGGTAAGTTTAAGTCAACTCCAAAATTAATACTTATCGAATTTTCAGGATTTAACTCATTATTAAACTCAGATATAGGAACTATTATATTGGCTATTTGTCCTTGTTCATTTAGTTTTGGAATGGCTGTTACGACAGCATTATAACCGAGTACAGTATAGCCAACGGTTGCGTTAGTGAAATCAAAATAAAGCTGTCTAAAGTCAGGTGCTTTAAATCCATAACCAACAGAACCTTTAATGGCTAAATAATCACTTAGTTCATAGCGTGCTGCTACTTTTGGACTAAATTGAGATTGATATTTATTGTGGCTATCTAAACGAGCCCCTACAATAAGATTGAGTTTTGGAGTAATGTGACCATCATACTGCAGATAAACATAAGGTGAATTAAATTCAGGGCTTTCGGTGAAGTCTGTTCTGTTTAATGTTTCATGGTTAAATCCAATACCACCGATGAAACTGTTATTATCGTTTAAGGTAAAGGTGGCACGCGTTTCAGGTCTTACAAGTAATTGATTAAAAAAACTTGTACTAAAGCGATTTCCATCAAGATTATTTAGAAAATCCTTTGCTTTATATCTCGTTGCATAAAATTCAAAATAACTACTCCATTTGTCACTGTAACGGTGGCGTAACTTTAAATGTGTATTCCATTCATTGACGTCACTTTCTCCAGCTAAACTACTAGAAGCGACGTATTCTTGATTTTGAGAAAAATACTTTCCTGCCACCAAAAGATGTGTTGCTTCATTAAAATCGTAAGTAAATTTTGAATTTAAGGTATAATTACTAAAAGGCTCGACAGTATTTAAGGCATCAGTTGTGTTTAAATCGTAACCATTACTTCGATAATGATTAAAAAAAGTTTGAATACTTAGTTTGTTCTTTTTAAAATTTATGTTATTGTTAAAATCTGTGGTATTAAAAGATCCAATTCTGTAGTTCACATCTCCTTTAAACCCATTTTTAGGACGTTCTGTAATAATATTAATAACTCCACCAAGAGCTTCACTACCGTATAAACTGGAAGATGCTCCTTTAACAATTTCTATTTGTTTGATATTTCCAACAGCAATTCTCGTGATATCTAATGTGCCGGCTGATCGACCAATTAAAGGCACCCCATCAATTAGAATTAAAGTGTATTGTGAATCTAACCCTTGCACTTGAATGCCTTCACCACCACCAAAATCAGGCACAGTAATTAAACCCGTTTGCTCGTTTAAAATATCATTTAATCGTAGTGAATTAGAGCTTTTAATATCCTTTGATGAGATGATTTGGGCAGGCATCGGTAATGACGAAAGTTGTCTTAGTGTTCTGGTTGCTGTAATAATAACTTCGTTTAATTCCTGAGTTAGAAGGCTGTCCTGAGCACGAGTGTTATTTATGTAAAATAACGTAATAAGAATCAGTATTAAATTTTTTATAAACACTTGATATTGTTTAAAATCGGGGCAAAATTAGAAGATATAAAGATGAATAAATAACGCTCAAAGAACTTTTAATAACGCAAGGAGAACTTTGTATTTTTTTTAACAAATTCACTTAAGGGTAGGACTTTTAAACTTTTACTTGTTTTATTTATATCTGCGCACAATTACATAATATCATGTCACATATCTTGGTATTTGGGTAATACACATAATTCAACAACTATTCTATTAATACATTAGTTTTATAACCACCTTTTTTACTGTGATATCTTTAGTGATATCC
>Ga0206126_10004338_pt1 | contig 13699 bp, 6 predicted proteins | sample Helgoland_Spring_5_FD_148621 | JGI IMG/M metagenome (GOLD analysis project Ga0206126, IMG submission 148621) | Pelagic subsurface seawater microbial communities from Kabeltonne, Helgoland, North Sea - Helgoland_Spring_Bloom_20160412_1 | ecosystem: Environmental > Aquatic > Marine > Epipelagic ...
TTCCGTTAATAGACAGTTTTGAGTCTAGACCATTATTAATGGTCATGTTTTTGCCATCTAAGTTTATTATCATAGAGCCAACATCAGATACCGTTCCGTCAGCAAGGCTGATACTAAAAATGCGAGGTCCACCGCCAAAGCTGCCGTATCGTACCGCGGCATATCCATCTGTGTTATCATTGTGATCGCCGAAGTATATATATTCTCCGTTGCTGACTTGAACATCTCCAGTGAAGACTGCTCCTGCTAATGTAGCATAAGATGATAAAGTTGTACTTAAGTCTGAAATGTTAGCGGATGTGTGAGTGTGACTATTATTTGCTACGGCAGCTGTAATACTAATATCACCACTACCATCAAAATTAGCAGAACCCTCAACATCTCCTGCTATTGCAATAGCTCTAGCTGTAGCAAGAGTAGTTGCTGTTGCCGCATTACCACTTGTGTTTTGTGTAAGGGTAGTTGGTAGAATAGAGTTATCTATTTTTAGATTCTGTCCAGTTAACAATGCAGTTGCACTGTTAACACCAGTAGAATCTATTTTAAGATTTTTAGCGCCACTACCAGTTCCTGTCTGTATCAATAAATCTGTGTGATCTGCACTAGTAGTAAAGTTCCAAGTAAGAGCTCCAGAGTTATAGAATCCTAGAGCTACCTGACCAGATTTATTAATCTGTAGATCGCCATTTAATTTAAAATTAGCGTTGGTTGTTATTAGATTACCAGAACCGAGAGCATCTAAGGTATCAGTCTTAACGAAGCCACCTGCGGTGACATTGCCAGTCAATGCAATATTACCTGTGTTAGTTGAGGCTGTATCTCCTAGAGTTACAACAGTAGCTAGGCCTGTAATAATCGAATTCGTTCTATCTTTCCATATGCCGAAAGTATTGTCGTTTGTAATTTGTGATAATGCTATGCTCATTTCGATTTCTCTTTACATGTTTGTTGTAGCGATTCTACCGCACACTCTAGTTTATATATACGTTGCTCCATAGATTTAATTAGATTTGTCTGTGCTGATCTAGCCTTAGCTGAACGAAAAGCAGAAACGTCCGTGTTAATTAATCCTCCATCACGCCTTTCAAATGTTGTTGTATCTATCATGTCAATGCAATCGCTCTGTAATCATATAAGTGCGGGAAGAGATTTACTGCAGGAGTAACCGTTAGGTCATTTGCATTTAACTCTACACTAGTAGCATGTCTTAATACAAACTTCAATTGAAAAGTGCTATACTCATTAGTTGATCCTGATGGAGCTGAAGCCTCTGTAAGATTATATTCAAACTCTCTATAGTCTTTAGTGTTAGACGGATTAGAGTACATATCTGGATAAGCGTTAACTAGCTGTATCCAATCACTCTGCACATCAACGTTTGTAGGATAAACAAACCTAGAGTACACTTCAATAATAGTGCCTGCTGGTCTGAATGCACTCAAGAGTACTTTCAATCCTACTGCATCTAACTTCTCTGCTAGAACAACTTCTTTTGTGATCCAATTAGATGAAGTGGATGCTGTGTTGGTTATGTTATACTTATATGCATTCAGTATAGATAAGTCTGCATCTACTATAGGACTTGCTGTTTGGAATCCATTGTTAGTCATAGCAACTCTAATCTTAAAGTCTTGAACGTTAGGAGCTACTCCTGAATTAACAAGGTTACTCAAACTTCGTAAACTTCTCACTTGATTAGTAGTGTATACATTTCCATTAGATTCGATAGTCTTGTCTACAGATGATCCATTGTAAAGAGTCAAAGACGTAGAAGTCTTGATTGAGTTATTCGTGAACACTTGTGGTTGAAAGTATGATATTGCTTCGTCATCAACAGTCGTAACAGTTGCATATGCTCCAGTAGAGTATCCAGTGATTACATCAGTAGGTACAATATAATTAGTAGATGTTGCAGAACTCTTACGTAAGAAAACTCTCTGAGAATTTCTAGTGTTGTAATAAGAGATTCTACCAGCTACCGCAAAGAATGCTGTGGCTGAAGTAGTCGCTGTAGTATTATAAGGTGTTCTTAAGGTTAAGTTAGCACCACTATTAGTAGCTCCTACAATCTCTGACAAAAACTTGTTTGTCCCATCTTCAAGTAATACAAAGTCTCCTATAGCAAAAGCACTGCCGCCCGTGATTGTCAAAGCTCTACCAGTTACTCCAGCAGAATATTGTCTTGACGTTCCACTCATGTCCGTAGTCTTTTTAACGTATGCCAATTCATCATTTCTGAATGACAGTGTTGTTCCACTCACTGTTAAAAATTCCATATCGTTAGGTTCTAGGTCTACATAGCCTGCCGCTGATTGGAACTGATATCTCTTTAGAGTGAATTTGATATCTTCGTCTTGATAAGATTTCCATGCACTGTCATTAGTAGACGTGAATAGTACTCCATCTCCCCAATCGTTAGTGATTGCAGAACCAGATGCTAAGTCATTTGCGCCAACTTTAGAAGTGTATATTAAATAGTCCGGAGAATTCTGATCTGGAATAACAACGAAGCAATATTCTTTTTCTACTTGAAGCTTGACAGGGTTTTTAAACGTAACAGTAGTTGCCGCAGTTCCGTCATTTGAAACTCTAACTTGACTAGAACGAAGATGTTTTCTACCAAAAGGCAGAAGTGTGCTAGAAGGATATCCATTAACAACTTCTCTGATGTCAACTGTAATGCCCGTGGTTGTAGATTTACTATTGAAGTATAAGTCTAAGTCGCTAATAAAAGCAACTGATGCTCCAGATGTTTGTGACGCACGTACAACAAAAGTTTGTGCGATAGGATCAGAATTTATAGTCCTCTGAATACTACGTCTCGTGATACTTGTAGCTGTATCAAAATCAACTGTACGAGTAGTAGTGCTTAATTCAGATTTACCTATAGAGAAGTTATATGCTCTATAGACTGCTTTACTATACGATGTCTTAGCTGAAGAGATGCTAGTATATTGACTAACATCTGCAATCTCTAATGTGTTTTCTCCGACAAAGAAAGTACCTGCAGGAATAACAAAGACTGCTGATAGTGTGCCTTCAGAGTCAGTACGTATTGCTGTACCAAGAGTTCCTGCAATCTCAACATCAGATACATTGTACTCTGTACCTCCACCAGAAACCGCAGTAGAAATAACTCCACCTGGATACACGTGTGCATTCACATCTGTTTCTTCGAAATAAAAGTAATGTCTAGTATTAGGTCTTAAGCCTGAAACAAGAATTTTGACTTCTCTAGACTGAACATAAGGCTTCATTGAGATGTCTGTGACAAAGTTGCCAACACTCTCAGTAAACCTTTGGGTATCAGAAGTTAAAGAAGTTGAAGCAGTAGTTGTTGTTGTAGTTAATACATCTCCTGAGATACTATTAACAGAACTAGAGCTTTCTCTAGTAAGAGGAATAAGTTCTTGAAGATTGTCAATAAGGTCTAACATAGGTCCAGCAACATCGATCTCTATATTGATTGCTGGGTTTTGTATGACATCATATCCCGCATCAAACGGAGGCTCGATGGCAGCCTTACCCTCAAAGCTCCAATAGTTAGATACACAGTTTCTAAAGTTAGTTGCGAATGGCTGTGTAATCATACTCACTCTTGTGCCCGTGTCTGCTAGAGTCACAATATCTTGAAAAGTGTTTGCTCCGCCAGATGTAGATACCTTTAGATCAACAGGGAACTGTATCACTGAAGGAGAAGCAATTGTTCTGGTCTTATCTACTGCTGCCTTAAATTCTGGATCTTTTAACTCAGCAATTTCCACTCCCTTAAAGGCATCAACTAAGATACCATTCTTAAATCTATTATTGCCACTACCGTCATCTATATAAAAGTCTTTAGCTTGAGTTTCCAATAAGCTCAATGATACAAGGTCTGTGAGTCTATCAATCTTATCTTCAATACCAGCAATCTCTTTCATTGTATAATTTTTAGTAGATACATCTGAAAGTTTAATTTTGTTATTGCCAGATACTGTAGTAATATTTCCTGGTACAAAAATATTGTTTATAGAATATAATCCTTGAAGTTCTGGAATACTGGGGTTCTCAGCTTCGCCACCTTCATATAACGCAATATCTCCAAACTCATCAATAACTACGCTATCGATTCTAGACATAAAGTATGCATGGTTTGATGTTATCGAGCTTTCATTAGAAGGAGAAATTCCTAAAACTACTGTTGGAGAAACTATTGAAACTGAGGGCGCACCTGAGATGCCGATAGAATATGAAACAGCAGGAGTAATGTATGGTCTGAAGTCAAAGCTATTAACTAAGTCATACGTAATTCCATTTTTGCCTGTAAAGTTTTGAATAAGATTTCTACTAGCCAGTCCACTATAGCTTGAAGCTGTGATATATCCGCTGCCCAAATTAGAGGTTCTCTTAAGTACCTTAACTTTAATTCTAAGATTAGCATTAGATACAGTTGCTCCTGCTTTGGCAGTGATGTGAGATATTCCGTAATAATTATCGTTTTGATTATTGACAAGTCTAAAGTTTCCTGTTACATCAGCACCGTTACCGTTATCATCTATAACCTCTAATAGCTTAATAGCATTTGGTAGACCTATAGATGCCATACCATTAGCGTAAACTGATTTAACATAAACGTCTAGTTCTTGTAAGTCATCTTGGCTTGTACCAGAAATTATTGCATCGTAATAAATAAATTGAGCACCAGTGGCAGCCAAAACGACATCTACTTCACCACTCCCATCATTGACGGCTGTGGCAGAGGTCAATTGTATGACAGTGTTATCTGACTTAACACCAAATATCGAACTATTAGCTAAAGGTTGATGTGTGTTTGTTTTAGCTAAAGTGTGAGTTTGGCCACTAGATACAGAAAGTCTGATTCTTTGTGTATACTTAACACCAGTTACTGCACTGAGTCCAGATTTACCTGCATCAAATATTTTACCACCGCTGTTTGCACCGAATAGCTCGCCTGTAGCAGTTAACTGAGTATTACCAATATGCGTAGGAAGAACTTTATCTTTATTTGGAAGTCTAACGATTGCATACACAAATATTTTACCAGGAGTGATGTTACACACTGAACACGATCCGATAATAGTAGAATTATTTTTCAGATTATACCTTTTACCATCTAATTCAAAATAATCTAGTGCTACACCAGTCGTGTGGTTGTATGTGTAATACTGTCCATAGGTAACGCCAGTGTGTTGATTTGTCTTTGACTGTGTGAGCGTTGTAGGATTAATTAGAAGTTTTCTAGATGAAATGTTTTGAATCTCGCTACCATAAACATATGCTTTACCAGGAGAAACAACGGCATATGCATCACTGCCTACAGTCTCTAAAGATACATTCAATCCTCTAGTAATGTAGTTTCCAGATTCATCGTATGTTCTACGTGCCATCTCTTCAGAGATAGAATTGAATTCAGTCTTATCACGAATACGTACAGGTTTACCATCTACGTATCGAATGAGAGCAAAGAACTCTTCTGGTTCAGTTGCGCTATTATGAGTTATAAGAGTTGGTACTAATTTTAATCTGTCTGCACCAGGAGCATTTTCGTTGTTGAAGCCTGCGGCATTGTCTAGTAGACTTGAGTCTAAACCAGATGAGATAATATTTTCTCCGATTGTGAAACCGACAGATACATTACCAGGAATAGTAGAGTACTTAGATACGATAATAAACTGAGGCTGAACAAAGATGAAGTGTCCCTTCTGATAGAGAATACCTTCTTCACATGTTACACCGAACGATCTACCTGCATGGGCATTTACAGAAGCGACAGTAACGGTTTTAACAGTTGTGCCTACAGCACCATAAGCGGCCGCAGATTGAGCGTCCTCTACCTTATAGACTTTAACAGTTAGAACTTCACCTTGCAGAAATTCTTTAACCTCAGTCGTAGCAGATTGTGTTCCATCATATCCAATATAATTGAGATAAAAAGTTTTAAGGTTGGGGTCTTGGGTTTGAAAACCATTCTCACCTTTAACGATCTCAGCAACAAGCTTAGACTGTGCGCCTGTGACAGTGTAAGAAACTTTAGAAGTCTCACTGAAGATGCTAGGATCTGTAAAGTCTGCTTGGTCGTTTAGCTTAACATAGAAGATGTCTGGTCTAGCAGTAAGGTTAATACCACTGACAACAGTACCCTCTTTATAGATGTTTGAGCCAAAGCGTTCAACCTGCTTTTGGAGAATTGTTTGTAATTGTGTTAATTCACGTGCTTGAACTGCCTTAGCTGGTTTAAACAGAATACGGTTAAACTGTTTTGTCTCAGCAAAGTCATCATAGTACGGATCAACGTTTAAGTCTGTGTTAATGCCCATGTATTATACTCTTTTCCTTAAAAGTCGAAAATAAACTTTATTTTTTCTTTACGATCTTGTCGCCGCTGAATAGGATCAAAATCTACGAAGTGTAGAATTTCTCCAGTGTATGGAGAATAATTCCCATAAACAACATCATTACTAGCATTATTTATAGAAATTGGTGACGATGCTGTGACGGAAGTTGGGTTAGCTCTTACGAATACATTTCCTGTCTGATAAATGTTCTGGAAGTTACCAGAAACATCAACAAGATATATCTTCGTATTACTGCTACCGTCATAAACTGCACTGTGTATTCTGCTTACAACTGTCTCGCTCTCTGTGCCATTACCACCTGATAGTGAAACCTCTTGGGTCACATAGTGACCAACAATAGCTAAAGAAGTCTTATCTCCTGCTACAGTGATAACGGCTCTATTGTCAAACTGTGTTGGTTTGGTACCATCTACAAATATAGGATTCTTTAAAAGTGCTACCTTAGTATAGAAGTTTGAATCCGGTATAGGTAAATCTTCACCACTGAAGTTCGTAATAACAGCTAATCTACTCATCGACATTTCGTTAACAGGATTAGATCCATGTCCTCCGGTAGGTGATACTACTGCTCTCAGTACTGTTGGAGTTAAAGAACTAAATCCAGCAGCCGCTGATACACCAGGAGGTAACTTGAGTTCTGCTGTTGCAAACTTATACTTACTTCCTTTATCTATAAAAGAAACCTTGACAAGTGTCCCAAATCTATCAATCACTCCATAAGCGATACAAGGAGTGCCTGTAGAAACGCTTCGACTCACTTCAATTTTTGGTACAAGCATATAAGTTCTTGCGCCATCTGTGAATGATGTTTTCGTGTGTGTTGTGTTTATAGTCACATCGATAATATCGCCTGTTGCACTTGACACAGTAGATGTTATAATGTCATATACCTCTCCGTCATTTCTCCATAGATATAGATTTGTATAAGCATTAGATGCTGTATCTAAGAACGCACCTGATTTAGGTGAAATTTTTATTCTTATATTCTTTGCAATGGGATCAGTAAGAGTATCGCCAGTCACAGCGTCAAGTGTTACCGTAGAAGATGTCAATGTACCTGTAGGATCAGTATCAGTAACAAGACCTGGACCAAACACGCATTTAGAAAATAAACTATTCGGTGTATTTGTTATCAGTACTTGTGATATAGATTCCTTTGCCGCTGACTTTACTAGAGAATCTCCGTAAGCAGGATAAGGTAATGGTAAACTATCGCTTGTAGAATATATCTGAGCATCAGAGTTTGTCACAGAGAACATGTATTTCCAGACATAGCTGTCACTAGAACTTACTGATTCATATGTATTCGGGTCAACACTGCCTGCAACGCCTACATTAATACTAGGAGCTACTGTAGATGGACCACCGTTATTGTTCTCTAAACATTTAAATATATAATGATTGCCTTCACTATTCGTGATAGTGACAAACATATTAAGAAGACTAACGTCTTGAGTATCATCAAAGTCATCATAGATCGTACCAGAAGTCCAAGTAGTAGACTTAAACATGTATCGAACATCATCATCAGTAATCTTATTACCAAAGATAACTCTTCTCTGAAAGTCACGTTTCTCGTGTTGTGTGTTAGAAATATTATTTGCTTTATCAATACTAGATCCCATGATGTAGTAATCAGACTCGGGTTTCAACGAAGCCAGCTGAGTGTCTACAAACCCTTTGATTGTTGTCTGTTGTGTAGACGAAAGGCTCAGACTACCAGTAGTATTATAAGTTGCTAGAGATGTTGCGAAGTTAGATCCAACGGTTGCATTAGTATTAACGAAAGAGTTGAATAGCTCATTCGTAGTCTCTACTTTAAAATTTTCAGTAATAATTTTTGCCATTATTGTACCCGTTAAGTTCCTATCGATGTTGTTATTGAAGCACTCGTTGTTGTGTCAAGCGTTATTATTGTAGCTACCAGTCCTGTATTCTGTTCAGTATTAATAGTCTGTGTTCCTTCTTCGTTCTGAAGTCCATCTTCTGTTATATCCCAAACCTGGAACTCGACATCAAGCGTTGACGATAGATCGTTAGTTGTATTTATAAGAGGCGTACTGAATAGTTTTGTACCAGCAACACCTACTATGTTGTCAATGAGAGGAGAGTACTTCGCTGGATCAATAATAGATCCTACTTCATATGAGTACTCTTGATAGTAATAATTGTCGGAAAGTCTTTTAGTGTTCTCGCTTAAGAAAGATGTAGTAGTCTTCCATGTACCTTCTGTTAAGCCAGGTCCCTGTGTTCTTATTTTTGCTGTAGCGACAGTTAGATCATTTGTGTCAAGTAAGTTAACTGACTCATTGTCAGCATATCTATAACCAGTGTTCAGTAGTGTTACTGATTCAATCTGTCCTGTTTGATAACTAGCTGGTCCATCGATGACTGCATTGCGTCCCATAGGTAAAGAATATACATCTCTACTCACCGCAGACACCATTTCATTATTACCACGAATAAGAGCATTTACTCCTGCTTGAAAGTCGTAGAATGATAGTTGCTTGAAGTAGAAGTTATTACCCTCTCGCTTCAAGAACCTTCCTTTACAAACATATGATATAGTAGCAGTAGAAGAAGTGAGATCAGGATTCTCAATAGTAACTGCCTGAGTCACAATGTCACCCACTTCTAGTAAGAAATCCGGAGCATTGAAAGTAAGAATAACATCCTTCTTATCAAATCTTGATACGTCACTATAGTTTGCTTCAGTGAATACATTGCTTGTGTACTGAGAGCCAGAACTAGAGACAGTAATATTATCTATTGATCCAATCGTAACAGTAAGAGGAACAAAGGCATCTTTGAATTTAGTGTTAAGTGTTTCTTCTGTAGGACCACTCATTCTGAAGTTAGTATCGACTACATCGATAACAGTACCCGTACCAGTTCCAGCACCTGTTGCAGTGAATCGAGTACCGACATTATTATTAGCCGCACCAAAGTTTGTGAAGACTGTATTACCTACTGTTAAGATTTCGTATACTTTTGGATTTACCATAGCAGTAGCATTTACTGAAACTTGTAATGGAGTGTTAACAAAGTCGCCAATCAAGTCAGTGATAATACTCACTGTCTCACGATCAGTAGCAGATACAGAGTCAACAGTGAATGATGCACTCTCATTAAAAACACCAATACTTACTGCATTCAATGTTTGACCTGCTACAATAACATCTGCTTGCCCATTCGTTGGCAACACATTAAAGTCATGTCCATATCCAATAGCAAAGATGTTAGGTAATAATATGTTTTCTATCCAAGCAGTCTTAGCCGCTGAGAGAGTTGTGCCATTCTTATATGAATTCATAGCCGCAACATCAGTACTCGTAATATGTCTATCTTGGGCCGGAACATATCCTGAGTTACTAATATCACCTAGCCTGATACCATTAGTATGATTGCGGTTAAACACTTCGCTCATCTTAGGATCAATCGATGGGTCTTTGTTTGCCGCTAAAGTAATCTGGGCATGAACATAGGTAAGAAACTGGGCACGTGTTCTATCTATTGTTCGTACATAAAGAAGGGGGTGTTCATATCCAACGATTCGCCCGCCACCTGTGATGTTAGCCGCTCCAGTTACAGACGCCGCCCCAGAGGCCGTACTGATCTGACTTACAGCCGAGGAATGATTTTCTGCGTATACCCAGTCTCCGACATTGACAGTAGGCGTTAAGGACTGCTGGAGTACAACAACTTGATTCGATATTAAGACATCGTTCTGTGGTCCGCTAGAAGCTGGTACAATATATCCGTATCCTGTATCAGAGATGTTGAAGTCTATTTGTCCTGTACTCACAGTAGATACTTCTTTTACTGAAGCAGTACCAGATATGCCATTCTCAGAAGATTTAATCTTTAGCTTATCACCGATTTGTTGGCCTGCTATTCTACCAGAGGAATTAATAGAGACATTACTAATAGATCCCTTTATTAGCTTACCTATATTAAAAGGAGAATCTGTGCCACGTGTTACAATAATACCATCATCGCTTGTGAATGTACCTGATATATTAGAGAGATATACTATAGGAGTGATAGCACCTGTGAAATTAATAAAGACGATTTCATCGACAAAGCCTATAGCACCCGAGATATCACCACCTAGCTTGTCACCTCTTGAGATAGGATATCCTATTTCGGAGTGAACAGCATTCAGTTCGAGGTAAATAGAACCACCCCATTTTGAGTCCGAAGGCCTTAATATACTCGTACTAGGATAGAATACTTCGATCTCGCTGTCATAAAACATTTGAAAGAGTAGACGTAATGATTCTTCAGAACCTTTTCTCTTGTATAAGTCTTGAACATGCTTTATAATAAACTTAGTATCGACAACAGTATCAAGTGGTAACTCAACAAGAAACTTCTTCTTAAAGAAGATAAGAAAATTAGCAAGTGTCGTATCAAGGTCTCGTAGCTTATTAATGTCCCTATCCATGATAGAGTCATTGTAGTCGTAGTATGCTTTCGCAAACTCTACAAGAAATTCACCATCACCATCACCTATGGTTCTGTCACCGTCCCTATATATCGAAGGGAACTGTTCGGGTATGAATGATGATATTTTTTTTGAAACTCCGCTCATCCTACTATTCCGTTAATTGCGTTACGTTAACTGTGATATCTTGATTACGTATAGAGATGATTCTGTCCTTAGGAGACTTGATATCTTTATTCACTGTGTTAGCAGTAAACTTAATAGCGTCACCTTCGTATGAATCGAAAATAAGATTTGACAACTTGATAGCACCTGTAGTATAATCAATAGTACCAACAGTACGTTTGAATACACCTTCGACAGTAGTACCTGCTGTCACAGCCATGATAGCGCCCTTGCCATCGTCTTGTAGTGTGACAAGCGTTCCTTCTATCGTAAACTTAGTAGTCTTCATAGCTGGTGTGAATGATGAGAAGCCTGTCGTAGCATCAAATGCATATGGCTGTACTAGCGTAGACTCATAAGAGAATGCTGGATTCTGTACAATAGATAATGTAGGCTTAATCTCGATCACAGGCTGTGCAAAGATATCACTAGAGATGATAGAGTTATCAAGAGCATCGAGTGTAGCAGATAGCCTAGACTGGCGCAATGTCTTATTAAAGTCATTGAGATTCGTAGTCTGGTATGATATAATAGAAGCAATAACTTCGCTTCGTATCTGAGCCGCACTCTTTGTAGTAATGTTTGGATCGTACACTACATTCACTACTGTGTCAATGAATAAGAACTTAGCCGCTACGAATACTGGCTCGATAGTCAATGGTGTCTTGTCTTTCAGATACTCTTTAAAGTCAGCGATCTCAAAGTCTGCCGCACCCTGTCCACCAGTAACGTCTACAGAGATGATTACTTTACCATATTGTGGTGGTATAACTTCATCACCACCATATACAGATATAGCTTGAATGTTAGGAAATCTATTTCTTAGTAGTACTTCATAGTCGCTCTTTGTAACAGCACGATCTTGTACTTGCAACGCCTTAGGTGCGAATGTTCGTATAGAGTCAATAGTCTCAGCAAGGAATCCACCAGTAGAAGGAGTTGTTACAGCAACAGAGATACTTGACGCACCACCGATGTTCTGATTAATCGTAAATGACTTAACGCCGTCTGCATCATTACCATTACATATTCTGTATGAAGCAACAACGACATCATTACTATCAGGCTGAGCACCAAACTTGTTCTCACCAAACTGTAGGCTATACTTACCATCTTCTTCGGGCTGGAGATAGAACACTTTCTGAGTAGCAGTCACACCAAAGATATCACTCTTCTGTACGTACTCTTCACCATTCACTGTAACATACAATGAGCGTGTATCAATCCATGCATTAGAGATAGTCGTATCTGACATAGGCAATGTCTCGTTAATAATACGCCCTTGAAATACATTCAGTCCTGTGATAGTATATGTGTTCGTATTGGCATTACGTATAGCAGTATTTGTCTTGTCTGTCAAGAAAGTAAATGTAACATTACCACACTTACCTGTGAGTGCAGTGTTAGCAGGAATAGTAAAGTAGTTTGAATCTTGTGTAGCTGTGATGTTCAATGTAACCGTAGCCATCGATGATCTACGTGAACGTGGTAGGTAGTTTAATTCCTTGGCATGTGATATAATACTATTACGTTGTTGTGCTGAGTCAAGAAACATCTCGCTAATAGCCATGTTATAATAGTAGTTGTTATAGAACGTATTATATGATAGTACATCGAGGAGAACATTCATGTTTGATCCTTCGAAGTCGTAGTCAGCAAATCTATCCTGGTTCTTAAGAAACGTCTTAAGTGCTGTCTTCGTAGCGAAGAAATCTAAATTCTGTACTGGTGATATGTTTGCCATTTATCTTACCCTGTCGATGCCTATTGAAATTGATTGTGGTGCTTCACTATTTATGACGTTAAAAACAACGTTAACCGTGATTGCGTTAGTGTCGATATCGCCTAATACTTCTACGTCTAATAGATTACATCGTGGTTCGTATGCGTTAAGTACCTCACGTACTTTGTCTTTGAGTAGAATGATAGTAGTAGGTGTGACATTCTCGAATAGTGATGCACGAATATCGCTACCTAAGTTAGGCTGAAAGAGTCTTTCGCCTCTATCTGTGAGTATAAGGTTCTTGATAGATTCTCGTACAGCGTTCTCGTTGAGTCTACGTGCTATATCACCCCTGCCTGGAATAGGCGCAAGATCCTTATGGAAGTCTGAGTATACAGCTTCGAATCTAGTGCGTGGTGTTATCGTCTCTGCCATTAGTAATTACCTTATGTTATATCTATTTATGCTGTCTTCGTACGGAATAAATCTTTATCGTGCTTTGTTACATGTGCTTGCCATCGAGTCATCTGTGAATTAGGCACAGGGAAGTCGCTAGGATTATATTTCTCACCCCCAACCCAACTGACTCTAGAATCACGTATATCTAGATGTATGAATGATGAGTATACACCAACACCAGTAAAGCCTGCTCGACTCGCTGCCACAACAAACTCTGCTCTCTCTTCATATGATCCTTTTACTTGGACGTCAATGGCCTTACCAGTCATGTGCTGTGACATCTTTGCACCACCAACTGACTTGTTCTTCTCAGGCGATCTATATCCTGAGTTGATAACGTATGACTGTCCTGTCTGCTCACATATACGTAGTAGCTTACCTAGTACGACTGGATCTATCTTCTTATAACCAGCGCCCTTGAGTTCTTTACCTTCAAACTCGTTCTGATTAATGACTTGACTAGCGTATGTGAACTTGCCTGGTACACCAGATTCTGTACGATTATCGGAAATAGTTTTAATTTCTACTTGACTTAATTCATCACTTGTG
>Ga0206126_10004345_pt1 | contig 13680 bp, 9 predicted proteins | sample Helgoland_Spring_5_FD_148621 | JGI IMG/M metagenome (GOLD analysis project Ga0206126, IMG submission 148621) | Pelagic subsurface seawater microbial communities from Kabeltonne, Helgoland, North Sea - Helgoland_Spring_Bloom_20160412_1 | ecosystem: Environmental > Aquatic > Marine > Epipelagic ...
ACGTCGCGATTTACAGACGCTATAAACGGTGTTGGCGGTGCCAGTGGAAATGAGAGCTGGAACCTATTTGATCCTCTCGCCAATAGTCAGGCACTTATCGATTACATATCGGTGGAGCAACAAACCGCTATAGATACAGCGTTAACCGTTTTTGACTATGTCATCGATGGCGAAATGGGTGGATTCGACTTTGCATCAGGTATTCAATTTCGTAATGAATCACTGGAAGTTAATCGCAACGACATCAGTCGCGTGGAATTCGACGCAGCAGGCAATTTGACCAAACCCGCAGATCTCTTATTCTTAGGCGGTGGTGTCAATGTGGATGAATCCCGATCTGCCTGGGCAATCTTCAGTGAATTTCAGCGTGAACTCTCTGATAAACTCGAAATCGGTTTTGCTGGTCGCTATGAAAGTCTAGATTCAGGCTCTACCTTTGATCCCAAGGTATCCATGCGCTACCAGATGACAGATAATTTGGTTCTTCGTGCATCAGCATCGACATCCTATCGAGAGGCCTCCTTGTTCCAGCTGTATAACAGTGCGGTGAGCCTTCAGGGTATCCAAGATTTTGACTCAGATGGCAATGCAAAAGGAGGAACCGCATTTATTCGGGTAGCTCAGAATGCTAATGAGAACTTGGAAGCAGAAGAAGCTGACAACATTAATCTTGGAGCAGTATGGAATGCCAGTGATAATTTGCAGGTGACCGTCGATTATTGGGCTGTGGATTACACTAACCTGATTACCATTGAAAGCGCGCAAGGAAAGGTTGTCGCTGATCCGGACCAGTCCGATATCAAGCGCACTTCTGACGGGACTCTGTTTGGCATAACCACCAACTACTTCAATGCCGCGTCGGTGAACACGGATGGTATTGATTTGGAGATAAGCTATAACTTCCCTGAAAACGGGCTCGGTGACTTGAATCTGCGTTTTGATGCCAGCCACTTCTTGAGCTATGAGATCCCCATGGGTGGCCAGACGACTGATGTAGTAGGTTTGTTCAACCATGATAATTTCGCACGCTCACTGCCTGATACCAAAGCTAACACCTCGTTGTCATGGGAGAGCGGGCAGCATCAGGCATCATTGACAGCCAGGTATATTGCTGGGTACAAGACAACTCGCGCTGCACCACCTGCGGGTTACTCGCAAGATATTGACAGTCATCTCACTTGGGATGCTCAATACAATTACGAGATGGAGATGAACTCAATGGCTACTCAGGTCACTCTGGGCGTTTTGAACCTCACTGATGAAGAGCCTCCCTTGGTCTGGGACGCAGCAAACTTCAGCTATGACTCACGACAGCATGACGCTCGTGGGCGTATGGCCTACGTGCGACTGAAGTTCGCCTTCTAAGTTAATTTTTTAGAAGCTAAAACACAAGAAAGCCCCGCATGAGCGGGGCTTTTTTTGTTTTGGAAATATGTTTTTTACTCAGTCACCTGAGACATATCTTTTGCTATACTACTCGCTCATTTCAAAGCTAAGATAGACAAGCAAGTGACTACAATTTACGGCATAAAGAACTGCGATACCGTCAAAAAAGCTCGCAAGTGGCTCGACCGGAATAATATTGATCACCAATTTCATGATGTTCGAAGCGATGGTTTGTCGCTGCAACTGATCGAGCATTGGATATCAGCAACAAATTGGGAAATAATCCTCAACCGTCGGGGTACAACTTGGCGGGGGCTGTCTACCAAAGTCCAGGAACAAATCAGTGCCGATAATGTGGCTCAACTGCTACTGGACAATCCTGCTATGATCAAACGCCCAGTTTTAGATCAAGATGGCGCTATTATAGTTGGGTTTAAACCCGACATTTATCAAGCCCTTTTTAATCCTGATTTAAATTAACAAGGACAAGTTTATGAGAAGTCTCTATAGCTTTGGTATCGGTGTGGGTAGTAAAAATTCCCGCGAAGAATGGTTAGAGGTGTTCTATCCGAATCCATTGGTTAACCTGAGCCCGCAACTAAGTAATATAATTACCGCTGTCTTCGGTGATCAATCTGAGGACATCAACGTCAGTGATGCTCAACTATCAAAACTCAAAACGGCTTATTCAGAGCAGGGTTATAGTGATCTCAGTACCTCACTAGAGGCACTAAAAAAAACGACCAAACCCATCGTCGCAGTCATGTTGGCCGAGGATAAACCCCCAAAAACTGTCCCCCAGGGGTATCTAAAACTGCAACTATTATCTCATCGACTGGTCAAACCTCACAAAACTGACTTGAGCGGCATTTTTGGGGTGCTTAAGAACATCGCCTGGACCAGCCATGGACCCATTGATATACAAGAGTTGCCTCAACGACAAGTAGAAGCACGCAGCGATGGTATTCCACTGCTGGTAGACTCAGTGGATAAGTTTCCCAAAATGACAGACTACGTGGTGCCTAGTGGTGTTCGCATCGCCGACACCAGGCGAGTGCGTCTGGGTGCCTATGTAGGCGAAGGGACCACTGTGATGCATGAGGGGTTTATCAATTTTAACGCCGGCACAGAGGGTCCTGGCATGGTTGAGGGGCGTATCTCGGCTGGGGTCTTCTGTGGTCCAGGCTCAGATATAGGTGGCGGTGCTTCCATCATGGGAACTCTCTCCGGTGGTGGAACTGAGGTGATATCTGTTGGCAAGAAATGCCTATTGGGCGCCAATTCAGGTATTGGCATTTCACTGGGAGACAACTGTATTGTCGAAGCAGGACTTTATATTACCGGCGGCACCATTGTTGCAAAACTTGATCATGAGAAAAAAGAAGTCGAAAAAGTTAAAGCCCGCGTACTTTCAAAGCATCCAAATTTACTCTTTAGGCGAAATTCAATTAGTGGCGCGGTGGAGTGCCTTCCAAACAGAGCCGCCATAGAACTTAATGACGAATTACACAGCAGTAATTAACGTAGAACTGCGCGAAATAACATTTAAAGGAGAACAACTTTGCATCTTATCATAACTCTTATTCTGGTGATTTTTATCATCGACACCTCAGCCAGTGTGGTGAAGCAAACAAAAGGAAACTATGAGGATAAATTTCGCCAAATGGACGAAATATTACCAACACCCAATGTTTATCGCGCAGCATCAGGTGAGCCCGGCCCTGATTATTGGCAGCAAAGTGTCGATTATAAAATAAAAGTGACTCTGAACGAGTCTGAACGATCCCTGGACGCTCAACAGACTATTGTCTACACCAATAATTCTCCGCAAAGTCTGAAGTATCTCTGGCTGCAACTAGAGCAAAACCGTTTCAAACCTGATTCAGTGGCAGAGACCTCTGGTGATTTTGGTGGCATCGGCCGACGGGGGCCCAGCACAAAGAGTGGCGACGGAAGTAAGCCAGCCGGTATCAGTTTTGGCGAATTGCGTCGCCAGCACTACTACGCAGACAACACGCCAGGTTACACCATCAGTGATGTTACTGATGGAAAAGGTCAATCACTTGATTACATTATTAACAGTGCGCAAATGCGTATCGACCTGCCAAAACCCCTAAAGTCAGGTCAGACTACTCAAATAAACCTGAAGTTTGCCTTTAATATACTTGAAGAAAATGCCGTTTCTGCGCGTGCTGGTTACGAACATTTTCCCGACGATGAGCGCTTGGGTGGCAACGATATATTCTTACTGGCGCAGTGGTTTCCCCGTGTATCGGCCTACTCTGATTACGAAGCCTGGCATAACAAAGAATTTCTTGGCCGAGGAGAGTTCACGCTTGAATTTGGCGACTATGAAGTGGACATCACTGTGCCTAGCGATCATATCGTTGCCTCAACTGGCGTGCTCCAAAATCCAAAAAGTGTACTTACTAAAGAGCAACGAGATCGACTCAAGCAGGCAGAGACCGCCCAGCGTCCAATCTATGTAGTCACCCCTGAAGAAGCACTTGAAAACGAAAAATCAACTATTGAAGGTAGTAAAACATGGACATTTAAGGCAAAAAATGTTCGAGATTTTGCCTGGTCGTCCTCACGAAAATTCATGTGGGATGCAAAAGGCTACCAACAGGGTGGTAAAGAGCAGCCTCTGGTCATGGCGATGTCCTTCTTCCCTAAAGAAGGAGGTGATCTATGGGCGAAATATTCTACCGAAGCTGTGGTTCACACCATGGAAGTCTACTCCCGCTACTCCTTTGACTACCCCTACCCTGTAGCTCAGAGTGTCAATGGTCCAGTGGGTGGGATGGAATACCCGATGATTACATTTAATGGCCCCAGAACTACCTGGCAAGAAGATGGAAGCCGCACCTATACACAAGCGGAGAAGCGCTTCCTCATTGGTGTGGTAATTCATGAGATTGGTCATATTTATTTTCCCATGATTGTTAACTCTGATGAACGTCAATGGACATGGATGGATGAAGGGCTAAACAGCTTCCTCGATGGTGTCGCCGGTCGTGAATGGGATCCATCTATTCCTTGGGGTGTGGAGCCCAGAGATATTGTTGACTATATGAAGTCTTCAATCCAAGTGCCCATAATGACCCAGTCCGACAGTGTCCTGCGTCTCGGACCCAATGCCTACACCAAGCCAGCAGCCGCGCTCAATATCCTACGCGAAGTCATTATGGGACGTGAGCTGTTTGATTTCGCCTTGAAAGAGTATTCTACTCGATGGAAATACAAGCGTCCCACACCCTCAGATTTTTTCCGTACCATGGAAGAAGCTTCTGGAGTGGATCTCGATTGGTTCTGGTATGGATGGTTTTACACCACAGATCACGTGGATATTTCCATTGATCGAGTGTTTGAGCTGCGTCTGGATACTAAAGATCCTGATATAGACTATGCTCGCCGGCGTCAAGAAGAGGCCGACAAACCCACATCTCTGTTTGTCGAGCGCAATAAAACCGAAGGAAAATCACTCTGGGTTGACGAAAACCCAGATGTGAGTGACTTTTATGACGAAAATGATCGGTTTACTGTAACCAACAAAGAACGAAATAAGTATCAACAGATGCTAGCTGATCTCAAGGAGTGGGAGCGAACCGCATTAGAGCGTGCGATTACTGAGGACAAAAACTACTATGTTATGGAGTTTTCGAACATCGGTGGACTGGTCATGCCCATTCTACTGCACTTGGTCTTCGAGAATGGCGACACTGAAGATCGCTATATACCCGCAGAAGTTTGGCGCCGAGCCCCTCATAAGGTGAAAAAGTTAATCATTACCGACAGAAAATTGAAGAAAGTTATAGTTGATCCTGGATGGGAGACCGCCGATGTAGATGTTCACAACAACCATTACCCGAGAAAAATAATTCCCTCGCGTATTGAGGCCTACAAGGCAAAACGGAGTACTGATTTTGTCCGTCGTGACATCATGCAAGACATCAAAGTCGAAGTAAAAGAAGCAAAAGCTAAACCACAACGGAAATGATCTCCAAAGCCCTGAGTTTATGGATAGCCTGCGCTGCTGCATTAGTAACCAGCAGCGCAGCTGCACATCAGCAAAAAAGTAGTATTTCTATCATTCAACTCCAACCTCAGAGCCAAACAATAGAAATAAGCCATCGATTTAACATCCATGACGTTGAACATGCCCTGAGACAGTTTGGCAATACGCAACCAGATGTACTAGGGGATGCCCGCGCACAACAAGAGTTCAGTTCCTATGTAGAGCAGCACTTTTTGATAAGATATGATAAAGATCGACCTATTCAACTAGATCTGGTAGGTTTTGAGATTGAAGGCAACACATTCTGGGTGTATCAAGAAGCACCCATAAATGGTGATGTCAGGCAACTCGATGTAGCGCACAAAGCGTTGCAGGAAATATGGCCTCAACAGACAAACCTAGTCAATTTTGAGGGCTTCGGTGAACTTCGGTCACTGCGTTTCGCTAAGCAAGATAAGTGGCAGACAATTATGATAAAAGTTCCTTAGAAACAATATCTTTTAGCTATTACTTACAATGACACGCTATATTTTTTGTAAATAATCAGTCTGTACGACGTTTTCCATCAATTTACCTGAAAGCCCTCTTATTTCCCGATCAAGTTTTACAAAGGTGCATAAAGCTTGTGCTTTACTGTATACACACGTAATTCGGGAAAACTACAAATGCATAATAAAATCTCACCGATCAATCCATTAAAAACAACTGACAACAATATCGATATTCACACCGCTGAGAATAAAACCTCGAGTTCCGAGGATACAGTGGCACCTTATAGGCATAAGAGAAAAACTCAGGCCCGATCACTAATAGTTCGTGAAAAATTGGTTGCTGTTGCAACCCCTCTATTCTCCGAATTTGGTTATGACGCAATCTCGGTTAAAGATATTGAAAGCGCTGCAAACCTAAAACGCGGAAGCCTCCTTTATCATTTCCATAGTAAACAAGAATTTTGGAAAGCCAGTGCCGACAGTTTATTTAACTTAATAAAAGAGCAACGCCATATTCGAATGGCCGTTCTTCGTGATGTCGCGCCCCTGGAGGGAGTCGCCATGCTAATTAGATTCAACATACGTATGGCTGCGCAATATCCCGAAATTGGCCGATTCATTGCCCAAGAAGCTCGTACTAAGTCATGGCGTCTAGAATATATCGTCGATACCCATGTGAAACCTGGGTGCCAATCTCTAAAAAAATATTTGTCCGACGCACTTCAGTTAGACGATACGCAATTTGTCCACTGGTATTACATTATGTTTAGCGCCGCTGGTACCATCTATACCTATGGACCCGAGTGTCAACTACTGTTTGACTTGGACTGCCAACAAGAACATATTATCAACGCACATACAGAGATATTGGTGGATATGTTATTGGGTAAACATCGTCAAGTTTAAGATAACCGTCGGCTATTATCGGGCAAGCCATACTGGGCAACCGCGGTGGTATCAAACGGCGTAATATATTCTTTGTGTAGGGGCGAATAAAATGTAAAAATTCGTCTCTTCTATATCACCTACTGGGAATTGATTTATGCGCCAAATTCAACTTAAAAGTCCTGGGGGACTGAATAATCTTAAGCTGGTAACTACGTCAGAACCAACGCCGGCTTCAGACCAAGTCATCATAAAGGTTGCTGCGAGTAGTTTAAATTTCCATGATCTCTTGGTGGCCCTCGGTCAAATTCCGACAGAGGATGGTCGTGTGGTTTTATCTGACTGCGCAGGAGAAGTTGTCTCTACCGGTGCGGGTGTCACTCGATGGAAAACAGGCGACTCAATCATGAGTTGCTGCTATCCCCACTGGGTCGATGGTCCACCACAAGCAAAACTTCTCAGCTTTATCGGTGATAATGAAGACGGTTATGCTACCGAATACATCGCTATTGGCGAAAGCTCAATCACTTCAATACCTACTGGCTGGAGTTTACCAGAAGCGGCAACACTGCCCTGTGCTGGATTAACTGCCTGGCGTGCACTTGTTGAACAGGGGAATCTTCAAGCTGGACAAACGGTATTAATACAGGGCAGTGGTGGAGTCTCAATCTTCGCGCTTCAGCTCGCTAAATCATTGGGTGCAAAAGTAATAGCAACTACCTCTAGTGAAGAAAAAGCTGAAAAACTTCGAGCACTGGGTGCAGATGATATTATCAATTACAAAGAGCAACCCGCCTGGGGAAAAGCCGTGCTATCCAAAACCGACGGCGAAGGTGTTGATCATGTCATCGAAGTCGGCGGAGGTGGTACCTTTGGTGAATCGGTTCGAGCCGTTAAAATGGGTGGCCATATTGCTCTTATCGGCGTGCTCAGCGGTCCTGCCGTCAGTGAGATCATCCTACCAAGAATTTTTATGAAACAAATCAATCTCAGCGGAATAGCCATGGCCAATCAACAATCACAATTGGCTATGGTTGAATTTCTAAATCAATCTTCTATTCGACCTGTGATCAGTGACACCTATGACTTGGCTGACTTAGCGAGCGCCTTCGAGCATCAGATTGCAAATAAGCATTTTGGCAAAATTTCCATCAATATGAATCATTAACATTGTCTGCCCCGCCAATGTCAGCGGGGCAACTGACAAGGCGCCTAATATCCAGCGGCATGGCCGTCTTTGCGGCTTTCCGTGGCACCCCAATAAACATCGTTGTCAGCGCGATAGATGGCCTGATAGCCACCGTAAGGGCCATTGGCATACTGTATCTTGTGACCCATTCGCATCAGTTGTCGTATGGTAGCGAGGGGATAGCCAGTCTCAAGGTTGAGAATTCCTCCATCCATCATTTTCTCTCCCGTGGGTTCCGATGAGCCGCTGTGATGAATCCGCGGCGCGTCTCCGGCGGCCTGAACATCGAGACCAAAATCCACCATATTAATAATGATCTGCGCGTGGCCCTGTGGTTGCATAGCACCACCCATTAAGCCAAAACTCATCCAGGGCTTGCCATCCTTCGTCACAAAGGCCGGAATAATGGTGTGGAAAGGCCGTTTGCCACCCTCAAATTGATTGAAGTGGCCCTCTTCCAGGCTGAACATTTCACCTCGATCCTGAAGAATAAAACCTAACCCCGGAGGCGTCATTCCAGAACCCATTCCACGATAATTACTCTGAATCAGGGAGACCATATTGCCCTCATTGTCCGCTGTAGTGAGGTAAATCGTATCACCCTCCTCTAGAAGTTTTCCTGCCGAATATGCCCTGCTAGCGCGTGTCTGGTCTATTAACTTAGCTCGGCTCTGAGCATAGGGTTTGGAAATCAACTGCCTCACGGGAATTTTATTAAAGTCCGGATCGGCGTAATACTTGGCACGATCTTCAAACGCCAATTTTTTAGCTTCAGTGAAGAGGTGTACAAACTCAGCTGATTCTCTGCCCATATTCGCAACATCGAACTGCTCAACAATATTCAGAATCTGCAAGGCTGCAATACCCTGACCATTGGGTGGCAGCTCCCAGACATCATAGCCACGGTAATTAGTACTGACTGGCTCGATCCAGTTACCCCTGTGATCAGCTAAATCTTGGAGTGATAAAAATCCGCCGTTGTCTTGCATATAGGCAGCGATGGTCCGTGCAATCTGTCCCTGATAGAACGCATCTCTTCCACCCTTGGCGAGCGCCTTCAAAGTGGATGCAAGTCCGGGATTACGCCAAATATCGCCCTCAGCGGGTGCCCTACCATCTTTAGTAAATTGGTCAACAAATCCTGGCCATTTTTCCAAGATTGCCACCGATCGCTGCCAATAGTAGGCGATTAACTGTGAGACGGGAAATCCCTTCTCAGCGTAATCAATAGTCGGCTGCAACAATTTAGGCATTGGCAAACGACCAAAACGATCGTGCAACATGTACCATCCATCTACGGTTCCGGGCACACTCACTGGTAGAGGGCCATGGGACGGAATACTGGTGTAACCCTGATCAATAAACCACTGCCGACTGAGCGATTGTGGCGACCGACCAGAGGCATTTAAACCATAAAGCTTCTCAGTTTCGGCATGCCATACAATGGCAAACAGATCACCGCCTATGCCGTTGCCAGTAGGCTCTACCAAACCCAAGAGAGCATTAGCTGCAATCGCAGCATCAATGGCATTGCCACCACTTTTCATCACGTCCAGAGCGACCTGAGTAGCCAATGGTTGAGAGGTTGCTGCCATGGCAGAGGTGGCCAATACAGGTGAACGCATAGCGAACACCTCACCAGTAACCCGGTCTGCTGCTGTGACCAAAGATGGTAAGAGTGAGAAGACTATTATTACGATAAATGGTTTATAGTTTAGCATCCATTGTTCTCCAATTAATTATGTCCCTCTACCTAAGAAGTGGAGGTCATGTTTCCGCCTGACGAGCTGTTTCGTCGATTAAATCAACAAAAGTCTCTAACAAGGCTGCGGGCAGAGTGTGCCCCATGCCTTCAAAACGAACCAATTTGGCATGAGGAATATGTCTTGCTGTCTCAATACCGCCACTGACGTTCACCAGCGTATCCTGATTTCCGTGAATAATCAGAGTGGGCACTTTAATCGTTTGCAAAAGTTTTTTTCGATTGGGTGATATCCGAGCCGCCGCCATCTGACGTAGATACCCGGCGGGATAATTGGAACGCTCAAACTCCTGCTGTACTTCGGCTGCGACCTCCTCATCGGTTTGGGGATAGGCGGGGCTGGCAAACATTTGGCGCGTATTCACCGAATTTTGTAATGCTGAAACACCTTTAGCAATGGGTTTCACCATTTGCTTCGCCACAACGGGAGATGCCTGACCAACACCCAGAGCACCCGTAGTAGACATAATTGAAGTCAAGGATAAAACCCGGTGCGAATAGTGGCCGGCCACAATCTGACTGATCATTCCACCCATGGACATACCGACAATATGAGCACTTTCGATACCCAATGCATCCATCAAACCCACAGTATCATCTGCCATGTCATTTAGTGTATACGGTGTTTTCACTGGGATGCCCAGTAACGATTTTAGAGCGATACGAAAAAAACTCGGCGCCCTCTGTCCGTGCATCTTGTCGCTGAGACCCACGTCTCTGTTATCAAACCGAATCACGCGGTAACCACGGCTCACCAGCAAATCGCAGAACGCATTGGGCCAGCGAATCAACTGGTTGTATAAACCCGCCACCAAAACAATGACGGGGTCTTCCTCGGATCCCATGGATTGGTAGGCTAATCGAATATTATTCGCTTGGACAAATTTAGTTTCCGACACACAAGTAACTCCCGTGAGACAACAATAAGTTATGATAGCGGCACTGTCTAACCGCCATTATTTTCTGTCTAACAATCCTATCACAGAGTAAATCCAACGAGAGGAAAATCGCACGTGCATGGTATCCTCGTCCTGAACCGATGAATGGTCAAAAGACCATATAAATTAACACATAAAGCGCACTGAACTCACGTTTCTGATGACGAATGCAATAACCAGATTACAGGACAATATAACTCCATTTACAATGAAGTTCGAGTCAACATAGCAGTCGCAGCATTAACAATTTAATGGCATAACAGCATTTCAAAACCCCTAGCGTTCGAACAAAAGATAATCAATATTGGGCCGACTCGTCGATCAACTCGTAAGAGTTTTGTTCTGATAGTAGATTTCACCGATGAAGCCAATAGTCAATATAATCTGGTACAAACGCGACTTACGTGTGTGTGATCACCTTCCGTTGTCGCGAGCAGCTGAGTCCGGTATACCAGTTTTACCAATTTATGTGGTTGAACCAGACTACTGGCAGCAACCTTTTGCATCCCGACGGCACTGGTGCTTTATCCGCGATTGCCTGTTGGATCTGCGCCAGGATACCACCGAGCTCGGTCAACCTCTTGTCGTATCTGTGGGTGATATTTGTCACGTCTTCAATGGACTCAAACAGTGCTACAGTATCCGGGAAATTTTTACCCACCAAGAGTGTGGTAATGGTTGGACCTATGAAAGAGACAAAGCGGTAGCCGCTTGGTGCACCAACAACAAAATTACCCTCCATGAATTTCCCCACAATGGCATTGTACGTGGCCTCAAAAGTCGCGATGATTGGTCAAAACTGCGCAACAAGCATATGGCACAACCTGTCGTAGAGCCTCCGATGCAGCTTCAAGCGGTTGAAAGTTACCCCATTGGCGAGATTCCATCGGCCACTGATCCAATGTTTGGTGATGCGCTAGAGGGATTTGTTCAGCCTGGGGGACGAATTGCCGCACTCCAGACTCTCGATAGTTTTTTACATACGCGATCGGTAAACTACCTCTACAACATCTCAAAGCCCGGCAACTCCGAATATTACTGCTCCCGTTTATCCGCTCACTTCACTTGGGGCTCGCTGTCGGTGCGCGAGGTCGTTCAAGCAACTAAGACATTTAGAGAATCTGACAACTTTGGTCAAAAAGGCCCACAAAAGCGCAGTTTTGCAGCGTTTAACTCGCGGCTGTCCTGGCGCTGTCACTTTATGCAAAAACTGGAAGATCAACCAGACATTGAATTCAAGTGCATGCACAGTGCCTATGAGGGAATACGAGAAGACAACAAGCAAGCGTTTTACAATGCCTGGGCCGAGGGAAGAACTGGTTACCCGATTGTTGATGCCTGTATGCGTAGTCTCATACACAGCGGTTGGATTACCTTTCGTATGCGCGCCATGCTGGTGTCCTTCGCCAGCTACCATTTATGGCTAGATTGGCGCAAAACTGGCTACCATTTGGCACGACTATTTACTGACTACGAGCCTGGTATTCACTATAGTCAGTTACAAATGCAATCCGGTGTCACTGGTATTAACACAGTGCGCATCTACAACCCCATCAAACAATCGCAAGATCAAGATCCCAATGGTCACTTCATCCGAAAATGGGTGCCAGAATTGAGAGAGGTTTCAGATAACTGGATTCACCAACCCTGGCTGATGGATTCGAGCCTGCAGCAAGAGGCAAACTGCATTATCGGCGCGAATTATCCCCAACCCATTGTCGATCACGCCACCGCAGTAAAGTCGGCCCGGCAAAAATTGGCGGTGGCGCGACAAGAAAAAGGCTATCGCGATGAATCCAACAGTGTTTTCAATAAACTGGGCAGCCGCAAACGTCTCAATAAGCCCAAAGCTGTGAAAAAAGACCGCGCTCAGATGTCTCTTTTTGGTTAACCGGCCTGCTCCCTAGAAGCACTACAACGACTACGGCAAGACAATATTAAAGTTGTCGTTAGACTCGCCAAACAGGGAGAAAAAAGACACCAACTTCAACATACTTCCATCTATGGACACCTCGTCAGAGGTAATAATATCCGACGCTCCCACAGCGCCCACCAACATACCAACAAACATCGATTGGGTGATATTAATACTGGCATCTGCTGTTGGATCAATCGGTAACTCAGCATAGTGCATCACCGAATTTCTGATGGTAACAACAAAGTTCTTTTGTTTGTCAGTGAACGAGAGATTGATTTTAAGCTGCTTCGATGCGGCCTTCTCAGGGTCCAAATTGACCGTCATCGCCTTAACAAACTGATCGAGAGGCACTTCGCTGAGAAATGCACTGGAGTTCAGTTTATTTTCTCCCGCGGCCTGTTTACCATCAATCAGCTCACGCGCACCAGACAGGTAAATATCGCGCCAGGGTCCCGACTCCGCCTGATAAGCCATCTGTTGGTAGGCCTGCGCTAGCATTTCTCTAGCAGCCGCATTATTCGGTTGTGCAAATACCAAATGATTGAGCATTTCCCCAACCCAGCGATATTCTCCTCCCGCGAGATATTTAGCGGCAGCCGTCAGCATGGCATCAGCACCGCCCATGGCTTCAACGTAACGGCGGGCAGACTGCTCCGGTGGCAGTGGATTTAAATTGGCAGGATTACCGTCATACCAGCCAAAATAATACTGATAAACTGCTTTGCTGTTGTGGCTTAAGGTTCCGTAATATCCTCTAACATGAAACTCATTGCCGAGACTCTCCGGCAGCTCGAGCTGCTCGGCGATCTCCCGAGGGGTGTACCCTAGGTTTGCTAACCTCAGAGTCTGATCGTGGATAAACTTGTACAAATCTTGTTGCTGCCGCATTTGAGTGATAATTCTATCGTGGCCCCAGGTTGGCCAATGGTGACTGTTGAAGAAAATTTCCACATCCTCAAGCCGATCAATTGATTGCCCTATATAGTCACTCCACAACAGAGCATCTCTCACTTTTGCACCCCGCAAAGTGAGAATATTGTGCATCACGTGAGAGAGAATTTCAGCCCCACAAAATGCTTTCGATTCAGGGAGA
>Ga0206126_10004347_pt1 | contig 13679 bp, 14 predicted proteins | sample Helgoland_Spring_5_FD_148621 | JGI IMG/M metagenome (GOLD analysis project Ga0206126, IMG submission 148621) | Pelagic subsurface seawater microbial communities from Kabeltonne, Helgoland, North Sea - Helgoland_Spring_Bloom_20160412_1 | ecosystem: Environmental > Aquatic > Marine > Epipelagic ...
TATTAGCTGCACCACTTAACAAAGAAGTACCATTACCTATATAACCTGCAACCGTACTAGTATTGTAAGCAAACTCAGTGTAACCAGAAGTTGCATTTGTAGTAGCAAAAGTAGTAATATCAGAAGATGAAGATGTTATTGTTGTAGTTGTGCCGTTTAAAGTTGTTGCTCCAGTTACGTTTAAATCAAGTATGCCAGCATCAACTTGTACTATAGAACCTGCGTTTGCGTTTGCATCTAAAAGAAAAGCAGTCCCAGCTGTATGTGCGGTTGATATAGATATATCACTAGCTACGCCAGCTGCATCTATAGTGATAGCACCCGAAGTGTCAATATCTAAAGCTGCTGAATTTACATCCATAGTTCCAGTAGTGGTAAGATCTAACTCACCTGATCCGGCTCCAATTGCTACTCCAACAGCATCTATTGTAGCTGCAGCTGTAACATCAATATCTAAAATACCAGCATCTATATCTACTATTGAACCTGCATTTGCATTACCGTCAATGTGTATTGCTTGACCAGCTGTATGTGCTGAAGAAATCAACAATAAACCATCAGCAGAACTGGTTGCTAAAGAAAGATTATCTACTGCAGTAGTAGTAATATCATCAGCACCATCAATAGTTATATTTCCACTTGCATTTAAATCAAGTATACCGGCATTAATTTCTACTTCTGAAGCTGCGTTTGTGTTAGCATTTAATTGAAATGCCATACCTGCTGTGTGAACGGTTGTTACAACTATATCACTTGCTGCTCCACTAGTAATTAAAGAAGCTGCTCCACTAGATCCAACTGCTACACCTACACCATCTATAGTTACTGCACCTGCTGCATCTACATCAAAAGCCCCATCTACAACAAATCCAACATTAGCTGCTGCTGCTGCTGTATCTACAGTTGTAATTGTAAAAGCCCCATTAGCCGCTGCTGCAAGAGTGATAGTGTCATTTGCAGATGGCGTAAACACCAAATTAGCCGCAGCATCATTGCCAATATTTAATCCATCTAAATAAGCTGAAGACCAAAATTTACTTGATGTTCCTAATTGACCTTCACTGTCGGCATTAGGTACTATGTTTTTAGTTGCCATGTTTTATTTTTTTTATTCACTAATATATTTTCTAACAACAGTTGGTGTTGCTTTTTCTTGTATTACTTTTTCAATTATAGTTTTATAACTATTTATTTCATCTGTACTAAGAGAAGTTTCAACCCAACCAGTTACATCAGATTCTTTTAAATCTGCAAACTCTGTAAAACTAGAAAGATCTGAGGTATCTATTTCTTGAGCACCAGTTAATGATGATGAATTTTTTTCTGCTGTATCATCTACACCTTCTAGCTTCCAATAAACTTTAAATATTACATCTGATTTACCACTTTTTGTTGGGTAGGTATCTACAGTTTTTGTATCCCATGTATATGTTATTGCCATTGTTTTATTATTTTATTTTGGTGTTAAATCTCCGTTTGCATCTACGTTCCAATAACCTTCTTCACCGGGTGAAACTGCAGGTGTTAGCTCTGTACTACTTACATCCCATGAATCACTAAAGTCATAAGCAATACTAGGTATTGGAGTTAGATCATTACCACTAACACTCCATACATAATCTTCTATTGCAGCAGCAGTTGTACCACCACCAACCATAGAAGATAAATCTATACTTAATCCTAGCCCCGGCATTAATATCCTAAGTAAGCAATTACACCACCATCAGCATCTGCGTCAATACTAAAGCCATCCCATCTTCCAAATATTGTAAGACCCTTTGGGAAAACAGTTAAATTACTATCACCACCTGCGTTAATAATTTGACCTCCAGCTGCACTCCCAGCGTTTGGTGTATTAGATGTGCCTGCTCCACCTTCATCTGTATCATCACCAACACAAATACCTCCAGTTCCATCTGTTGGAGATAATGTATTAAATGTTGTGTCAGATAAAAATTGTATTGCAATTATTTTACGATCATCTGGCGGAACTACATCTGTAGTTGTATTTGTAAATATAGATCCGTTTTGTCCGAAGTCATAACCTGTTCCGAAATGTACACTCATTTTGTTTTTTGTTTTATTTATTGTTTTTATTTAGGATCAAAACTACCTAAGTTAAAATTACCACTAAGTATATCATTACCTGATGACTCGAAGTTTTTAGGTGGTTTCTCGTTTTTTCTTTGATCAATTAATTCAGACTGTTGAGATGCTTGTATTTTTGTTCTTTCATCTTTACGATCTTCTTTTTCTTTTTCCCTGTTTTTAAATGATTGGACCTCCATTTGTTTTAACTGCATGTTCATTTGAAACTCAAGCTGCATTAATTCTTTCTTAGCTAAAATTTCTTGTTGCATTTTTTGAGCTTCTAGTTGAGCTTTTAATTGCTCCATTTGACTTTCTATTTGAACAAGTGATTGTTGTTTTTGAACTTCGGCTTGCGCTGCAACTTGTTGAGCTTGTGCATTTGCTTGTGCTTGTGCTTGAATGTTTTGTTGAGTGACTAACTGATCTCTTTCAAACTTCTTTTTTCTTTTAACTTTTAAAAGTTGATTAGCAAGTTTTACATTTTTTATTTGTCTTAAATCTATAGCATCTTCAAGATCTATACCCTTCTGAGCAATAGCTACTTGTATGTTATTTTCAAGCATAGCTTTTTCTTCTTCGTCTGGCTCAAGCTCTAAGAATATACCAAAATCATGTATATGTAAATTTTCTAGTTCTTCTAACGTTGCAACATTATGTACTCCAATACTTTGTATAAAAGCATCTTTTGTTTCCGAGTATTCTATTATATCAGATATTCTAAGTGATAAACACTCAGCAGTTTCTGCAGTTAAAAATAATCCAGATTGTAATATATGCCTAGTAGCTGTATTAGAGTTTGCTGCAGCTATTTTTTGAATACCTACTAAAGCATTTTTGTCTGGTGCACTACCATCTCTAGCTTCATTCAACCCTGTAACATCTCTAATCATTTGCAAGTAGTAATTGTAGTTTGCTATTAAACTTTGCATTTTAGCTCCACCACTACCACTTGCTATTTCTTGAATAGGTACTTTACCGGGATTCATATCACCATCAGAAGTTAAGGACCTACCTATTACACTACCAGTTTGAAAAAACATGTTTAACGCTTCTTGCGGATTGTAATTAGTACCGTTACCAAGATCAACTTCTGCTATTCCGTCAGCATCTAAATACACACCATCAGGAATCATTCTTGACATAACTTGTTGCAACTTTAAATGCGTTAATTGAATCATGTCAGCAAATCCTGTAATTCTACCAACTAAAGATTCTATTCTACCCCTGTACATCCTTGGTGCAACAATAGCATAATTCATCTTAACTTTACTATTATCACTTTTGGGTCTCATCATATTAGTTGCCATCTCCCACTTCAATAACTTCTTAGTACCAAGTATTAAAACACCTTCATAAAGTACTTCAATAGATCTAGATATTTTTTCAAAATTAGAGTCTAATACTTCTATAGGTGGGTTGAATGTGTCATCTTTTATAATAACTTTAACAGCACCAGATCCTGTTTGTTTTAATTTGTAAACTTCATTCATATATGTCTTGTAATTAAAATACAAAACATCTATTTGGTTGTTGTCAGTTTTATCGTAAGAAGATCTGTTATTTGGTATAGCTACTGTATTTGGTTGATCTGCTATTTCTTTTAAATCTTCATTAGTAAGGTTTGGAAATTCTTTTTTTAATTCGTTGATTGGTATTGTCTTTACCTCACCAACATAATAAATATCTTCAAAATAAGGTGATTCAGTGTAGGAGTAAACCAAGTTCATAGGATCTACATAATCTACTTTTACACCTTCAGATGTATTAAATGTATTTTTAACACACCCAATACCCAATACAGTTAAATCGTAAAAAAATCTTTTCTTTGTTAGTTCGTATTTATTAGATTCAAACAAAACATTAATTGCTTGTTCTTCTGCTATTTCTATTGCTTGCTTATAAGATAGTTGCATGTGTAATGCAAGCTCTTCCTCTGAATCTGGAAGTTTATCTTCTGGAGTTGTTGAAAGATCTAATCCAAATGCTTGCTTTGAAAGTTCGTTGAGTTCTTTAGTTCTCATGTCTTTCAATATCTCATCCATGTATTTAGTTCTTTTACTAATTCCATAAGGATCTTGAGAGAAAGCTTTTATATCATAAGTTCTTTCAGCAATACCATTAACAACAATATCTACAAACTTTGGTATTATAGGTACAGGTCTCCAATCTAAATTAAGGTAAGACAAGTCACCGTTTATAGATAATTCATCCTTATATTTTTGTATAGACTGCTCTCCTCTAGCATATAGCTTTAATCTATGATAATTTTCAAAGTTAGTTCTAAATCTTTGCGTTCCATAATCTCCATAAAACCATTCACTTTCAATCGCTTTAGCTACTTTAAGACCGTAATCTGAACTCATTTTTTCAAGATCACTTGCTACTTGACTAGGAAAATAATTCTTAATGTATGAATCAGCCATATTGTTCTTTTATTATTTTAGATGCTATGCCTTCATTTTTATATCTAGCAAATCCAATGTTTATTTTTTGTTTTTGTTTTTGCACGTTAGGTGCATATAGGTTTCTGTTGCAAGCCATAACAGCTAATCCACTACTTATAGATGCATCAAACTTTGTTCTATTGTTTATATCAAATCTAGACCAGTCATTTAATGTTTTATTGAAATACATATTACCATAGTCACCATCTTGTTTAGAACCTACATGATTTTGAATATACATTTCAATAGCAGCAGCGTGTGCTTGCTTTATGTCTTCACTTGAGTTTGGTATACCACCTATCTCTTTTTCTGTCGTTGATAGTTTGTTCCAAACCTTATCCGGTCTATTCATTGAATATCCTCTATACCCCCTTCTTTTTAAATAATAAAGAAGTCTTGGTTTGTTGTTTTCTGCTAGTATAGGCATACCGTAAAAAATAAGTGCCATTAACACATCTTCAAAAAATATTTCAGCAGTTTGAGGTCTAGCTATATATTCTAGAAAAAAATGATTTGGTGGTGCGTCTTCCATAGAAAACTTAGTTAAGCCATGCAAAGCACCTTTAGATCCTTGACCGTCTACAGTACCTGATATATCATAACTGTCACATCCAAAAGCACCCATATACTCATTTCCCGGTTTTTTACCTTGTGGTGTTTGTATTATTTTGTTTTGCAAATGTGATGGTGGTATCCAACTAATAGTAAATCTACCTTTTGGATCTGGATAAAATATTACTTTAGAATCCTTAATACCATTAACCCATTGAAAATTTCCAGATGTTACAGCAGAGCTATTATTAACACCTTCATTATAATCTATTTGCTCGTATATTTTTGTTAAGTTAAATATACTATTTTTAGTTTCATCTCTAAAAGCATGTTCTTCTGTTCTAGGAAATTGCCTGTAAAATTCATTTAATGCATCAGGATCATTTTTTAACCCATCTACTTCATTCTGCCAATGTTCAAGTATTCCTATGTCTATAATATCTTCATAAGATCCTTTAACTTCCGTTTCAGGTGTATCAAATACTGGCTGACCATACTCATCAATAAACCCTTCGTAATTCCATTCCATAGGAATAAAAAGGCTATAAAGCCCAGAGCTAGTTTGCCCATTTCTATTTCGTTTAGTAACATCGGAATCTCTGTATAGTTTTTTAAAATTTCCACCACCTTTGTCTAATGAGTTAGATGTACTACCCATCATGCATTTACCTATTATTCTACTACCTAACCTTAATGTTGTTTTTGTGACCCTCCAGTTGTTGAGGATATTGTTTGGTCTCTCCCACTTTCCGGATTCATCATGTACCAGTAGTTTGAGTTTCTCTCCATCATAGGAGTTATCCCCTGTATTTTTCCAATCGATTGTGGTGTCCAAACCTTGAAGATCTTCACTTCTTTCTGTACTTGTAATACTGCGTCTTGTAAGCTTTGATGCTGGAACTCTAAAAGCGAGTTCTGTTTTTGGTCTATCCATACCGTCTTGTATTGGTTTGAAGAAGAACGGATAGTTGACGGATATTGGCACCACTTTGTCGGTGAACATTTTCTTAGCATCGGGACCGGACTTGGACAATATTCCGTACCTCGCATCACTGGATATGGTTGCAAGGTTGACAACCTCACCTGACGCCATGAATGAGAAGCCGGATCGTCTGTTCTTAAGATAACACATCCCGTAAGATCGAACGTCAGCCTTACAGGCTTCCCAAAAGATGTAGAATAATCTATTTGCCTCCCTAAAGTCTGGCTTCCCGACATCAATCTTACTCCACTGCAAGTACATGTAATGAGTACCAGTAATATAAGTAGGATCATCGTTGTTATAGTACCATAAACCTTCATCTCGAATTTTGAACTCATTCTCTATATATTCTATATATTTTTCTTTAAAATCTTTAGGGTATTCTTTCCAATCAAATATTGTTTTTATCTTATTAAGCTCTTTAGGGTATTCAGTATACTCCCACTTGTTGCTCTTAAACTTAACAATATTACTTTGTTTTGGTAAAGCTATTTTAAGATTTTGTATCTCATATATATCACCAATTTGTCCGGTCTTACTAATTACAACAATATCATGTTCTTTGTTATAACCGTACCTCCATTTCTTAGACTTATTAAGTCTTGATATTGTATTTAATTTAATTGGAGTTACAACCTTATATAAGGTTTGTTTGTACATATATTAACCTTTAGTAAAATACCCATATTCAGCAACTATTGAACCACTAGAAGCTTGAAGTTGAACACCTAAAGAATGACCTCCCGATGGGAAAAAAGCAAATTCTCCAGCTGACAATTTTCCAAATACAACATCACCAGTTAATTCTATGTTTAATGTTGTTGTTACTGCAGTTGACCCATCTGAAGTTCCAGTATGTTTTATATACATATAATAAGTTTGACCATCTGTTGCTGGTTGAATTATGTTATTAGCACCAGTAGTTGAAACTGTTGTTTTTGCAATTCCTATATGTGGTGACACTATAGTTAAAGCATCAGTTACAGAAAAACTTAAAGTATCTGAACTTATGTCTGTACTAGATAATGTTAATGTGGGTGTTAATGTTGCCATATTTTTTTATTTAGATCTTTTTTCTGCAAAGCCACCAAACGACACACTTTTGTCTACATCAACTGGTACTTTGTTTTCTATTATGTTTTCTTCTTCTTCTATTCTTTTGAGTATCTCAAACGCATCAAAGATAGCTAATTTTTTTGTTGCTGCAGCATTTTTTAATCTGTCTGCCGATATATCTTCATTTGAATCTACAATAGCTTCTTTAGCAACTTTAATTAATTCCTCAACTGCTACTTGCCCAGCTTGGATTATATTCTTCTTCGTTTCCTTGATATTCATATTTAATTGTAATTTGACTAGTTAAAACTCTGTATAGTCTTTCACCGTCAATAATAAATTCATAAGTGCTTGCAGGTGTAAATCCAACTAAGTCACCTTCCTTTAATCCAAAATTTAAAAGTGCTTTGTTACTTTGTTTTAAAACACCTACACATTCTTTTTCTTGATCTGAAGAAAAATTATCTGTAGATTTTACAGGTTTTACAAAACAAAACCCATCTGTAGCAATCCACTTATCACCTCTTTTGTAAGAAAATATTTGATCTTCTTTTACACAGTAAGTGTTTTCATCTATATAACTTCTACTATTCTTCTCTTCTTTTTTTATATTTTCCCATCTCCTGAATATGTTATGATGAACTATTACTTCATCTCCAACCTGTATTTTAGTAGGTACAGCTATAGGTGTTGATTTTACTATAGCTTTTCTACTAACATACTGATGGTTGTATATTTCAGTATTAAGTATAAGTGTTTTACCACCTACTTTTTTACTGTTGTTATATCTAGACTTTTTAGGTGATATGATAAAATCATATATACTTTTCATTAATACTCTAGATTGTATTCAACAGATATAGCCATATTCTTATTGAAGTTTTTCCAGATAATAACATCTTTATTTTTTTGTATGTAGATGTCATACCCTTCATCTTCTTCGATTATGTTACAAATCTTATGCCCTCCGTAGACCTCTTGACCTACGGAGTAATGCATAGATTCGTTTTTATAATCTTTACCAATACTAATCTTACGTATCAGCTTTGACATCTCCTTCTTCTTCTTCTTCTATTGGAGTTATGGTACCGTCTGTAATATTTACATTAACCTTACCATACTCTTTTTCTAAATTATCTTGAAAGCCTTTAAGACCTTTTTGTATTTCAGCTACCTGATGAAGTATCATGTGCTTTTGAGTTTCAAGCTGACCAATTTGTATTTGACCATTGTTTATTTGTTTTACCAAATTTTGAATCTCTTCTAACTCTTCTTTTTTTATTTTTTCTACTTTTTCACTCATTGTTTTAAATTTAATTTAATTATACTTGTTGATATTACTATTACATATATAGTTTATTTTTTAATTTTTTAAGTGTGAGTACCATCACCATCTGTGATTGTCCATCCTCTACCAACTAATGTTGTTCTAGCAGCTTGACCTGCTGAGTCTACTAAATTTGCAGAACCAAAGTGTGCTGTTACATTATTTTGAGTTGATTGTGCTGCCCAACCTATAATTGTAGATTTATAGTTAGCGTCTGAAAAACCAGTATTTCTTAAAAACATACTTGTCATAGTTGTTACGTTTCCTATGTCCCAACTAGCAAGATTTTGATTAAAAGTAGTAGATATAGCCGCATTCCCTTCAAACATTTCACTCATATCTGTTACATTGCTAACATCCCACCCACTAATATCTTGATTAAAAGCAATGCTAATCTGAAACATACCTCGCATATTGGTTACATTACTTACATCCCAAGAACTGATGTCTTTATTAAAAGTACGAGCGTGTCTAAACATATCTATCATATTAGTTACACTACCAACATTCCAGCTAGTTATATTGCTATTAAATGAACTAGCACCATCAAACATACTTTGCATGTTAGTTACACTACTAACATTCCAAGAATTTAAACTTTGATTAAAAGCAGATCCACCGCTAAAAACACTATCGTTTAAATTAAAATTAAACATGTAAGACATGTTTGTGACATTAGCTACATTCCAGCTATCTATATCTTGATTAAAAGACCCAGCACCAGAAAACATACCAAACATGTTAGTAACATTCCCAACATTCCAACTACCTATATCCTGATTAAAAGCTGTGCTTGAAAACATATTGGACATGTCTGTTACACTACTTACATTCCAATCACCAACTCCCTGATTAAAAGCAGTTGCAGTTTGAAACATTCCATGCATATTAGTTACACTACTAACATCCCAACTACCAATACTTCCATTAAAGGCAAATGCTCCATTGAACATATCTGAAGTATTTGTTACATCTGCCATATCCCATCCATTTAATGTCTGATTAAATGCTCTAGCATTTTGAAACATAGAAGAGGTATTTGTAACACTACCCATGTTCCAAGAATTACAGGGTTGATTAAAGACAGTTGCTCCTTTAAACATTTCTCTAGTAGTAGTAACATCTGCCATGTCCCAAGAATTAATGCTTTGATTAAAAGCAACTGCATCTTTAAACATATGAGTTGTGTCTGTAACTGACCCTGTATTCCAGCTATTTATGTCTTGGTTAAAAGCAGAAGCTTCATTAAACATTCTACGCATATTTGTAACATTACTAACATCCCAAGAGCTTATGTCTTGGTTGAAAGAGGTTGCCTGCATAAACATTGACGACATATTTATTACATTACCCACACCCCAACTAGAGACATTGCTATCGTTAAAATTTGTTAATGCTTCAAAACATGAATTTAACTGAGCACTACTTTGAAATCCCGGTGTATCACTAGCACTTATGTTTAAGCTTGTACTTGCACCTTTTAATTTTAAAAATTTCCATTTTGTATTACCCCAAGCAGTTATATCTGTTATATTAAAATTATCAAGATTTAAAAACCCCGGAAATGATGAAGGAACTGATGGAGTCATATTACCATTATATGTACTCACTGATGCACCACCACTATTATCTGCTATAGTTCTAGTAAGATCGCTGCTACTAGTTACGTTTGTTGTAGCACCATCACCCCAAGTCCAAACAGCATTATAATCACTTGAACTACCTGATAAAGATATATCTGCGGCATAAGTGCTGCCGGCAGGGAAAGTATAAGTGAATGAAAATGGTGTACCAGAAAGTGGATAGCCTCTATACTGATCAGATTTTGTTATCTGGTTTAAATTAGTTATAGTAGCACCTGCATAATCAGGGTCAAATAAATCTACATCCGAAGCTGCAATTAATTGAGAAAACTGAGTGTCTCCATCTACAGCCCCATTATTACCTTGGTCTATTGCACCTTGTATGGTAGTAGTGTCACTACCATCTGTAGCACCAAACATACTAAAATTTCCACTAGTAGGTACACCCATGTTACTTAAGTTTTTCTTCTATAGATGTTAATCGTTTTTCAAGTTCAAGTATTGCTTTGTGCATGTGAGCTACAACACTTCTATCACTCATAGATAAATAACCTTCATTGTTTTGGTAAACCGCATGAGGGATTACCTCTTTAACTTCTTGAGCAATAAATCCCGATTCTTTTTCACCGTCTTTAATGTAGTCGTAAGATGAAAATTGTTTTATAATTTCTAAACCTTCTTTAATAGGTTCTATTTCAGACTTTAATCTTTTATCTGATGTGGTTATAAAATTAGATGCTGTAGCTGTTGAATGGACAAATAATTTTTCAGCTATACCTACACCTCCATCAACAATTAAAGCTCCTGTAGTTTTAGATGTAGTGCCAGTGGTGTCATCTATATTTAAAACACCTGTAACCGTTAGATTATCACTAACTGTTGTTTGTGATGTTGTATGACCTATTGTCACAGCTGTACCAGATGTTACACCTAATAATATAGATCCAGCACCAGAACCACTATTTAATGCATCTATAGTTAATGTTTTAGCACTACCACTATTAGCAGTCATTGTTATATTTGTGGTATCAGTTGAGTCTATAGATAAAGTCGTTGCATCTATTGTTGCTGCACTTGAATTTACATCTAAACTACCAGTGGTAGTAAGTTCTATAGTTCCAGATCCAGAATTAATATCTATACCATTTGAATCAATAGTTGCGGCTCCTGTAGCATCTAAGTCAAACGTTGTTCCAGCACTCATAGCTATACCACCAGCATCAGAAAGTAATTCTACACTATTACCAGCTGTACCTTGATCAGCGTGTATTTTAATGGTTTCTGAAGTACCACCGTTAGCGTGAAGTTTTATTGCATTAGCTGCATTTTCTGTAGAAGAAATATTAACTGAAGATCCAGTGGCTGTAATGTCAATATCTTCTCCGGTTGCAGCACCCGATGCTAAAATATCTATACCACCTGCTGTAGATTCTATTTTAATTGAATCTGAAGTGCTTTCACTAGAAGTTATATTAACTGCTGACAATACACCAGATATATCTATATCTTCACCTGAAGCTCCTCCATTTGTAATATCAATTCCACCAGCTGTAGTTACAATTTGTAAGGCATCTGCTGCTGTTCCTGAAGAAGATAGTATTAACGATGAATCTGTTGCACCTGCTAATGATATTGTAAAATCTTCAGCTGCACCATCTGTTGTTGATGTTATGTTTGCTGCTACTCCAGCATTATCAATAGATAATCCAACACTATCTATTTCAACAGCACCGTCAGTATCTACATCTAGCTTTAATGCTGCATCTACATTTATACCTCCACCAGTTGATCTTAAATAAATAGCATCTGCGTCACTTTCTGTAGATGTAATATTTACTGAAGATCCAGTTGCTATTATATCAATATCTTCTCCTGCAGCTGCACCTGAAGCTAAAACATCTATACCACCTGCAGTTGCTTCAATTACTATAGCATCACTACCATTACCTGTAGCATCTATATCTATTTTAGCAGAATTAATTTCAATTTCATCATCAGCATCAATATCTAATTGACCATCTGCACTAGCATGTATAGATCCTTTAGCACTATGAAATTGCAACTTAGAACTAGTATTAATAGTTAGGGCTGCAGCACTATGAGTTACAGTTACATTACCATTATTAAAGTTAACTACCGAGCCGGAAGCCAAGAATAAATCTGACCACATTAAGGATGATGTACCTAAAGCTGTACCATCACTAGTTCCGGGTGTTAATGAATTTTCTGCAAGTATTAAATCTAAAGCGTTGTTTACTGTAAACCTTATTTGATTATCTGTTGTAAAACAAATCTTATCTGTAGAATCTCTACCTACACATAGACCAGTATTTAATATGCTTGTAATTGTTGTTTGTAGGGGATTTACTTTTATTGTGGGGGTTGCACCTTCTCCTGAGTTATTTAGGAGTTGTATTCCATCACCAGCTACTAAGGATTCAACGTAGCTACCTGAAGTGTCGGTACCTAATGTTACATCTGGGAAAGTTACACTTGATACACCTGATGAATTTATTGTAACAGGACCAGATATACCTGAGAATATAAATTCTTTTAAACTTTGGAGTTTAAAGTTTTTTGTAGTTGTGTTACTAGAATCTGTACCAATTACTTTATCTGTATTAGAAATAGTACCATCTAAGTCGTAAGTTGATATTCTAGCCATTTATTTTTATTTTGCGCTTGTTCCGTAATAGTAAGCAAATATGTTACTTATAACAACACCTTCTACCATACCCATAAGATGTACAAACAAATCGTTTTCAACTACAGAGGGTACATACACAACTGCATATATTATAAAAGCAAATGACATTAAACCAACTACTCCGGTCAATGTCATCATAAAATCTTTTTTACCAGTTTTAGCTACCTCTATCTCCCTGTTTCTAGCAGAGTCCCTGTCAGCAACTTCTAGTTTGTACATTTCAGCATGCTGTTTGTGTAATACTTTTTTGTCTTCAGGTGAAATTTTTGGGTCACTGTCAATCATTTTCCCCACCATACTAAGTACCCCAGCGTCAGGTAAAAGATCACCAGCAACATCTAATATTTTAGGTGCTAAACTTTTTAATAAACCACCTAGTTTGGTGTCTTTAAACTTTTTCTTTTCACTACTCATCTATCTTCTTCTTCGTTTACCGTTTCTGTATTTTCTTTTACTAGTTTTTTCGTAAGCTTCAGCTTCCCAAGGTAAATTATCTGCCCCTTCTTTCATTTTTTTTCTTGAGTACTTTTTACCTTTCCAGTATACATTGTCATCATCATAATCAAGGTCACCTCTTTTCATTTGGTTAAGGTGAACTTTCTCATGTGCTATAGCCTCTTCTTTTAATTCAGGATTGTTTTTTACACTCTTATCTAAGAATATACTACCATCCCTATTAGCCTCACCCAATATGTTTTTACCTAAGTTTTTATGAAGAATAGGTGTACCAGAGCTATGAAACCCTGCTACACCTTTCATTTTAAATGCCATTACATTTGTCTGTTTTGTGATTTTGGAACAATTATATTTCTAGCACCTTTACCTTTTTTCTTTTTATTTTTCCCCTTTTTATCTTTTTTATTTTTAGGTTTATTTTCTTCTAACTCTATTCTTTTTAAACTTAATTTTTCCTCTAGCTGCTTAGCACCTTCTTTTA
>Ga0206126_10004348_pt1 | contig 13677 bp, 19 predicted proteins | sample Helgoland_Spring_5_FD_148621 | JGI IMG/M metagenome (GOLD analysis project Ga0206126, IMG submission 148621) | Pelagic subsurface seawater microbial communities from Kabeltonne, Helgoland, North Sea - Helgoland_Spring_Bloom_20160412_1 | ecosystem: Environmental > Aquatic > Marine > Epipelagic ...
GGGTAGCGTAGAACCTATGGCTCCTTTAAGTCAAATTAAGATACTCTCATTTCGTGAGAAAGATGAATGGACATTAGAAACAAAATATAATATCGGTAAGAAAAAAGAAGACTAATGGGAAAGTTTGTTGAATTTCTAAAAGAACAGAATGGCGAAGAACCTTATAAATTGATTGTCTTTCAAAACTCTGGTGATGAGATAAGAGATGTCAAAGATACTGCTTTAGGTGAAGTAACAGAGCTTCTTAAAAAAGCAGCAAAGTCTGCTAACATAGAAATACATTTTGTAGATTTTACAGGCCTATATGTTTCAAAGAAAAATAAAAAACAATATATTAATGCATTTCCATTTGATGATGATGGATATGTTAATTTACCAGATTCTAAAGATAAGAACGCAAATATATATCAAAAACCCATAGAAATTAATACAGAAAATACAATTATTATGCCAAGAGGTTTAGGAACTGTTGGTATGACTAATAATCAAACTTGGACAGATACAATTAAAGATTTTGAAGAACAAGGGTTTTTAACAATACCATCTGTGGAAAATTGGATTAGTTGTAGTAGTAAATATTATACAGATATACTTTGTAGAAAAGCAGGACTTAGGACACCTAAAACAGTTCCAATTACATATTCTGAGGATACTGAAAGAGTAATTGAAGAATTAGATAAAAAATTTCCTGTTATATTAAAAACATCAACAGGTTCTCAAACTGGTGTTGGTGTTGTTATAGTAGAAAGTATGAGGTCACTACATGCTGCTGTGCAGATGTTAAAGTTGTATGAAAAACACATGCCTATTCTTATTCAAGAATATATAAAAACAGATTATGATGTTCGTGTTGTAATACTTGATGATAAGATTTTAGGTTCTATTAAAAGAGAAGTTATTTCAGATAATGATTTTAGAAGTAATATATCTTTGGGTGCAGAAGCAAAAAACATAGAATTAACTGAAATAGAAAAAAAGGATTCAATAACGGCAGCAAAGGCTGTTGGTGGTAGATTGGTTGGTGTTGATTTTATACCAGCAAAAAACAGAGAAAAAGAACAACCTTATATACTAGAGGTAAATGCTATGCCTGGTTTTGGTGGTATTGAAAAACTTAAAAAAGGACTTACACAAGAAGTACTCGAACATTTTAAAAATAGAAATAACTGGAGAAAATAATGAGTAACTTAATAAAAGCATTAGCTGCAAAATACAATGCAGACATTTTAAATGCAAAAGCAAACATTGAAGTTTATGTGACTAACCCAGCAGGTATAGGCGAACACCCAGACCTTGCAGCGGCGATTGACACACAAGTAGATGTGATTGCACATTCTGAAGATAAACTTGGTGTTCTTGATAGACATTACAATTCTGAACAAGAAAAAGAAATGTTAGTTGAAACACCTGACGCACAAATGTTATTAAATTTATAACTACTTGACAAATCTTTTATATTATGGTATATTTATATTATGAATTTCTATACAAACGTAACCCAATGGGGTAATAATCTATTAGTTCGTGAAGTTGTAGATGGTGAGAGGATGCCTCCGAGAAGAGTCAAATACAAACCTACACTATATGCACATTCTGATGAGCAAACACCTTTTAAAACTTTAAAGGGTAAATATGTCAAACCTCAAGTATTTAATTCTATAAAAGACGGTAAAGCTTTTATAGAAATGTATCCAGACCAACCAGACTTAGCATGTGGTCAAACAATGTTTGCATATAGTTATATTGCTGACCAGTTTCCTAACTTTGTTAAGTGGAATACAGACAATATTCTTATTGTTACGATTGACATAGAAACAGAATGTGAGAATGGTTTCCCAGACCCTAAACTCGCTGAAGAACCTCTTATTTCTATTACACTCAAAAACCATCAAACTAAAAAGATTATGGTGTGGGGTGTCGGTAAGTTTGTTAACAATCGTGATGACGTTACTTATGTAGAATGTAAGACCGAAAAGGAACTAGTGCAAGAGTTCCTAGTGTTCTGGCAAACAGATTGTCCAGATGTTATCACAGGTTGGAATACAGAGTTCTTTGATATTCCTTATATCTGCAATCGTATTGAAAACTTATATGATGAGAAAGAAGTTAAACGACTATCGCCTTGGGGAAATGTATTCAGTAAGAATGTATTTAGTATGGGGCGTGACCATCAAATATATGAGATACAAGGTGTTGCAGCTTTAGATTATTTTGATTTGTATCGTAAGTTTACATACACCAATCAAGAGAGTTATCGACTAGACCATATTGCATATGTAGAGTTAGGTGAACGTAAAGATGGTAATCCCTATGAAACATTCAGAGAATGGTACACAAAAGATTATCAGTCATTTATTGAATACAATATTACAGATGTGGAGTTGGTGGACAAACTTGAGGACAAGATGAAACTGATTGAACTGTGTCTGACTATGGCCTATGATGCAAAGGTTAATTATGTAGATGTACTCGGTTCGGTGAAGTATTGGGATATACTCATATACAATCATCTTCGTAAGAAGAACATTGTCATACCACAAAAGAAAAAGAATACCAAGGCTGAGAAGTATGAGGGTGCGTATGTGAAAGACCCTATCGTGGGTATGCACAATTGGGTGATGTCATTTGACTTGAACTCATTGTATCCACATCTTATTATGCAATACAACATATCACCAGAAACACTTGTATCACAAAACAAAGTTCCAAAAATGAAAGTTGATAGGTTGTTAAATAAAGAGTTTGATACAACTCAATTAAATAAAAATCATACAATAACACCTAATGGTGCATTGTTTAAGACTGATACAAAAGGGTTTCTACCAGATATTATGGAAACTATGTACAATGACAGAGTGACATTCAAACGTAAGATGTTGGAGGCAAAACAAGAATATGAAAATACTAAAGACCCAAAACTACTCAAGGATATTGCAAAATACAACAATATCCAAATGGCTAAAAAGATTTCACTCAATAGTGCTTATGGTGCTATCGGTAATGTCTGGTTTCGTTACTATGACCTTCTGGTTGCTGAAGCGATTACTACTAGTGGGCAGTTATCTATTCGTTGGATTGAGCATGCTCTTAATGAATACCTTAATACATTGCTGGGAACGGACAAATATGACTATGTGCTTGCTTCGGATACGGATTCAGTTTACATTACATTTGACAAACTTATTAATAAAGTGTTTGGAGAAAGACAAGACACTACAAAAATCATCAACTTCTTGGACACAATCGCTACTCAAAAGATTGAACCTTTTATTGATAAGAGTTATTCGGAGCTTGCTGGGTACGTCAACGCCTACTCAAACAAAATGAGTATGAAGCGTGAGGTGATTGCAGATAAAGGTATCTGGACTGCCAAGAAACGCTATATACTTAATGCATATGATGTGGAAGGTGTGCGATACAAAGAACCACAACTTAAAATCATGGGTATTGAGGCTGTTAAGTCGTCAACACCTGCTCCATGCAGACAGAAGATTAAAGATGCACTCAAGATTATCATGTCTGGTGATGAGAAACAACTGAACACGTTCATACAAGAGTTTCGTGAGGAGTTCATGCAACTACCCCTAGAGGAGATAGCCTATCCAAGAAGTGTGAATGGTATCAAGAAGTTTACATCATCTAATGGACTGTTCGCAAAGGGTGCTCCCATACATTGTAAGGGTGCGATACTATATAATCACCTCATCAATAAGAATAACCTATCAAACAAATACGAACTGATACAAGAGGGTGATAAGATTAAGTTCCTACATCTGAAAGAACCTAACCTCTATATCTCTACAGCTATATCATTCATGACAAAATTACCAAAAGAACTTGACTTCACGTCTATAATAGACTATGATGTACAGTTCACCAAGAGTTTTGTTGAACCACTCAAATTTATTACAACTAAAATCTTGTGGAACATAGACGACAGTTATGGAACACAGGGTACACTAGAGGATTTCTTTACATGAGAAAAATATTTTTACCAGAGAGATTAGAAAAAAAACTTACAGACCCATTTCATAGTGTTGATGAACATAATGAAGAGCTCTATCAATTTCTATCTGAGAATCTAGATGAGGGTGGAAGACCTACCCTAGACGATATCCAATTTGTGAGGACAACTGACAAATACGGTAGGAATGTCTTTCGTAGAACTCTTGCAAACTATATTGAAAAAGAGAAACCAAAATTTCCTTTCAAGACTTGGAATAAAGAACAAGTCACTAACAAATTTCATACACTTAAAACATATGATTGGACGAAGTGGATATCCACTAGAGATAATAAAAACGTGTTAGAAAAGTATGATGACTACAAATATTCTTACAGTAAGTATGGGTTAGGTGTCATTGATGCACCACCATCATACAATTCTATTAGTGATTCGTTTATGAATCCTCTAAGACTTGCATGTGGTTCTTATGGTTTCAAATCCCCAGTTCAGAGATGGAATGAGGGTGATAACATATGGGGTGCATTTGGGCCTATATGGAGGGGTATCAATGATACTTGTGACTTGAATGCTATAACGTATCTGGGTGCATTTAGATTGGGTACATATATTGCAACACAGTTTAAACCTACTGTTGCAAAGACAATCTATCAAATGACAGATGCAAAGACTGTACTAGACACCTCTATGGGTTGGGGCGATAGGTTGACTGGGTTCTATGCCTCTGACGCAACACATTATATTGGTTGTGACCCCAATCCAAATACATTCAAAGTATACAAAGAGATGATAAAGTATTATAACAAATTGACTGGTGATAAGAAGACAACACAGATATACAACTGTGGTGCAGAAGATTTGCCTTGGGACGAGATTAATGATGTAGATTGTGCGTTCACATCACCACCATATTTCAGTACCGAGAGGTATAATGAGGGTGGAGAGAAGGAAGAACTACAATCATGGTCTAAGTACAATGAGTATGACAAGTGGAGAGATGAATTCTATCTACCAGTCGCAAAGAACAGTTTCGACTCACTAAGTGAGAATGGTGTACTCATGGTCAACATATTAGACCCTAAGATAAAGGGTAAACGATATCGTTCTGGTGACCAGCTGTGTGATATGTTACAAGATAACTTTCTTGGACAATGTGGGATGCGTATTCAGCAACGAAGTCAGGGAAAATCCGTGTTCAAGGATAAAGATGGTAACTTTGATAAGGTTGCAATGACAAAATTTATGGACAAGATGTATATAGAGAATGTCTGGTGCTTCAGTAAGAACAAGAATAGAGATATATTTAAACACACAAAATTTGCAACATTAGAAGGGTTTATGCAATGATTATGAAAAATGAAGATATGAGTAAGATGATTAATATAGAGGATTTTACAGTTCCACCTAATATACCTAAAGCAACAGGCATGAGAGTTATTGGTATATATCCAGAATTTGATTATAAAAATAAATTAGAAAATGCATATGGTCAAAACATTGCAAAATTAAAAGGTATTGAAGAAAAAATAAGAGATACAATCGCAGAGGCCATAAAGGAAAATAGGTGGTATCCATATTACTACCCTAAACCAGCAACTATGGAACGTGTTGAAGATGTAGCAGATATAATGAGACAATTGACTGGTTTTACAACTAGGTCTGCACATATAAAACAAAAAAAAGATACCATGTTTTTTTATCTAGTGGAATTTTTTGCTACGGCAGATGAACATGGTGTCATGCAATCAGCAGAGTATTGGAGAAGGGCATGGAGAACCCAAGAGAATGTTAACGGAAAATTTGATTATATAAAAACTGATGAAAACTCTAAAGATATTCTTGCAGGAGCTAAAGACCTTTTAATACAAAGTAATTATAAAAAACAAGATGATGGGACTTATTTAAGAGCAAATATCGTATCTGTGTTAAAAAGTTGTGGTATTACTAATCCTACTGATACTTGGATTAATGCTGTTAGAGAGTCTCTAGACAATAATGTTGGTGTTATGACAAACGCAGAAGATTTTGATGTTAGTGATAATGAAAAATTAGAAGATTCTGTTATAGTAGTTACAAAAACTTTTGGTCAAGTTAAAGATGCAAAAATGGACTCTCAAGTTTTAGATGACATAGAACAAAAGATTGTTACTAACAAAGATACAATCAAAGATAAACTAGAAAAGGAAGAACCTTATAATATTAGTGTTGTTGGTAAAACTAAAGATGCAGCTATAGAAAAGGCAACAAAAATAAGAGATGGAAAAAAACAAGTACTTTTAGATTTGCATAAAATTAGGTTTGACAATCATGAGGTCATTCGTGATTTAGTTATTAATCATGGGTTTAGTCTTGAAGATGCACTTAAAAACTTTTGGAGAGGTCAATATCCACATGAAACACAAGGAGAAATTTATGACAATTAAATCTGTTTATCCATTGATACATTTAAAGGTAGAAGATAAAAGAAATATTGAACTTTCTTGTAAGATGGCTTTTAAATATTTAAATGATAATAAAGAGTTGTGGGATAGTAAAGGTGAACACCCAGATGACCAATATTATTATCAACAAATTATATCTATGGCATTTTATAATATGGTTTTTAAATTTGGTTCAAACATCTCTGGATATTGTGAAAATGGTGCAGAAAATAATTTAGATGACCATTGGTTATCACCAAGAATGGGTTGTTATGCATTAATGAATCAAAAAAGAGAATTGTTAGATGACTATGAAAAATTTAAAGAATATTTTATGTTATTACGGTCAACAATAAAAATTAAAAAAAGTACTAATGACTCTAGTGAAATAAAATTTGTCAATGACGTTAAAAATGGTATCACAGTAAAAAATTTAACAATTGACAAGTATGATATGATTGTGGATACTTGGACTAAAGTTGAGGGTAAAGGAAAAAGAAAATCAGTTACAGACTTAGACCCTAAACTTGGGTTTCCATTAAAACATTTAGTTCCAGATTTCTTTACAGAGGAAGAAAGGAAGTATTATACTCCTATTGGAACACTAGAAGAGTTTGTATGATATACAACGAGGACTGTATAACCACACTCAAGAGAGATATTCGATACGACTATGTATTGACGAGTCCACCAGACTATGATGAGCTAGGTATAGACCCTAAGACACATGCATGGGAAGAGTTCCTAGACAGCTGGGTATCACACTTAAAACCAACAAACAACCTTGCTACTATCTGCACAACTGATAGAAAAGGTGACGGTAGGATATATCCCAAACATATCAAGGTAATAGACGCATTTGAACGAAGTGGTTGGTTTCTCAAGAAAACGAACATATGGGTGAAGTCTTATAAGGTCAACATGTTTCGTATGAATTACATGAATATACTCACATTTGCAAGGAAACCGTTCAAGGTAAAGAACCCACACATGGTAGACGTTATATTAGATGAGAAATCACCCATAGTGAATGGGTTTAAGTATGCCATGAGCCCATTGGTATGTAAAATGATGATTGAGAACCATACGAAAGAGAATGATATCGTCTATGACCCATTCATGGGTAGTGGTACAACTGCAAGTGCCTCCCTAGACGCTGGAAGACAGTATCTTGGTAGTGAGATAGACAAAGACACTTATGACCTATGTAAACACAGAATGGAAAAAACAAAATAAACCATTGACAAACCCCTAAATATTTGTTACTATGGTACATAGATAAAAGAGAAAGAGGTTTACATGGACGCATATACACATTCAGTAGTTGCTGGACTAACAATATACTTCGCATGGAAGATTGGTAGGACTATGCAAAAAAATAGCTTGATAGAACAAGTTGCAAGTGACACACTAAACCGACTTGAAAGGGGTGGTTTAGTTAAATATATTATTAAAAATGGTGAAAAAGTTTATCAGAGGGTTATTTGAATCTAATTAACAATCTTACATTTAAAGCATATAGTTATGTTTAAAATCATATTCTGGATTTTTATAGGATATATGATTTGTAGCACGAACTCTTGTAGCAAAATGAAAACATTTTTTATAGATTCTGGTGTAAAAGAAATGGTTATTGAAAAAATTGAAAACATTGAAAAATAAAAAGGAGATATATTAGTTTGAAATATAATAAACAAAACAACAGTTACAAAAAACCTTTTCGTAAAAAGTTTACGAGAGAAGAAAGACCAAAACAAGGTTTATGTGTAGAAGTTCGTGGTAACGATATCACAAAGGCATTACGAATATTAAAAAAACGTATGCAGACAGAAGGTATCTTTAATGAGATGCGAGAACGAACTTCATTTCAAACTAGAAGTGAAAAGAAAAGACTTGCAAAGGCTGCTGGTAGAAGAAGGTGGTTAAAGAACAAAGAGAAACAAATAGAACAAAGAGGTTACTAATGTCTGAATGGAAAGAGGGTAAATCAAAACGTCCTAAAAAACGTAAACCCATGACAGAAGAACAGAAGATGGCAGCTGCAGAAAGACTTGCAAAAGCAAGAGAAGCAAAAGGCCCGATACAATATAAAAATGTATCCCCAGATGTTATTGCATTACCTGACGACCATTTTCTTTCCTATAAGAAAGTCAGAGAGTGGATAAAACATAATAGAGAAAAAGCATCACCACTTCGTGCAGAGGTTAGAAGAAATGTTAAAGGTTCTATTGCTAAACTTGCAAGTATTGATGGATACATAAGACAGATGAATCATTATATTCAACATGGGGATTGGTGTAGTGATTATTATGGTAAAGACGAACAAATGAGGGTAAAATGGAAAACGACAGCACCAAAACAGCAACAGTAATAAAGGGGCCTTGGAAAAAACAATCTGCAAAGAAAGTAAAGACTCCAAAAGACCCATTACAAAATCAACTACAAGAAGACTTATTATTTGCAGATGATTTGACAGAGCATCTTATGGTGCAATTAATTCATACAATGGGTGAAAATGGTTTTGATTTAAAAGACCATAGGTTTATTCGTGATATTGGATTTATAAGTGAATGTTGTAAGAGTATAATATTTAGAGATATAGGACTTAAACACCCAGTCCAATCCATTATAGATAAACTAATGAATGGAACAAAAGGTCAACTATATCATTTTACTGAAAAAGAATTATTTGAAATGTTAAGGAAAGATGATGGCAAAAAATAAATCACCATTTAAAGGAAGAAAGAAATTCAATAGAGCTGTAATGAATTCTGATATGGATGGTAAAGGGGATAAAGCAAGTCATGTTCAAGGTAGTTCAGCAAATGCTGGTGAAGACCAAATAGAATTATCTTGGAAACAAACTTTTAGTCCGACAATATTAGAATCAAGAGTGCCACAAAAGTTTCTTGATATTATAAACAAAGCTGGTGATACTGTTTTAGCAGATGATGGTTTATCTAAGAAGTGGGATTTTTCAGACAGTCTTGTTGGTAAAGTAAGTAAAGAAGTTGCAATACCAATGCACGATAAAAAAGATTCCCAATATGCTTTAATGGTTTTAAGAAAATATTGTCAAGAATATTTAAAACAAATGCAAGCATGGGGTAGGTCATATGAATGGAATAAAATGACTGGTGGTGCAGAACCTAAAGAAGAAAATATTAATATTACCCAGAGTTGGATTGTAAGTCAATACAAGAATGAATACAACCCATGGCACAAACATAGTGGTCATTTTTCTGGTGTAATATATTTAAAGATACCAGATGGTATGGAAAACCATTTTGTAAAAGAAACGCAAGACCATTATCCAGCAAGTGGATTAATTGAGTTTGCATATGGAGAAGCTCAAGATATGAGAAGTGATACTCTAATGGTAAAACCAGAAGTAGGAATGATATTGGTATTTCCTTCATGGTTAAAACATAGTGTATATCCATTTTATTGTGATGGGGAAAGAAGGTCAATGAGTTTTAATGCCTATTGGAAACCACCAACTAAGGAAAACAAGTGATAATAATTGATATGAATCAAATCTCACTAGCAAGTCTAATGATGCATTTGAATATGACTAAACAAAAAACAGTTGATGAAGGTATGGTAAGACATATGATTCTTAACTCAGTTCGTTTATATAGGAATATGTTTAAAGAAAAGTATGGTGAAGTAATACTAACTTATGACTCTAAACATTATTGGAGAAGAGATTTCTTTCCACAATATAAACAAAATCGTAAGAAGGCTAGAGAGAATGACTCAAAAGATTGGGATAATATCTTTGGTGTTCTGAACAAGATTAAGGCAGAGTTCAAAGAGTATCTACCATACAAATACCTAGAGGTATATGGTGCAGAGGCTGATGATATTATTGGTACACTATGTAAACAAGAGAGTGAACCAACTATGATTGTATCTGGTGATAAAGATTTCATACAGTTACACAAATATAAGAATGTAAGACAATACAGTCCTATCCTAAAGAAACATGTAAATGGACATAATCCAGACACCTATATAAGAACACACATACTAAAAGGTGATTCTAGTGATGGCGTGCCTAATGTATTATCACCAGATATTACATTTACAGAAGGATTACGTCAAAGACCTTTAGGAAAGAAAAAGATAGAAACTTGGTTAGAATCTATGGATAGTATGCCAGAGGAAACCAAGAGAAACTATCAGAGAAATGAGAAGTTAATCAACCTAGATAAAATACCACAAGAACTAGAAGAACAGATTTTATCTGAGATAGATGGAGCTCCTCATGGAGATAGAAGTAAACTACTTAATTATTTTATAGATAATAAACTAAAAGAATTAACTGAATCGATAGGAGATTTTTAAAATGGCAGGTGACACATTATTATTTTCAGAGATACTTGATAAAGTACACAAAGCAAAGACAAAAGGACAAAAGATAAACATACTAAGAGAACACAATACAGAGGCTCTTCGTATGATAATCAAAGCATCTTTTGACCCAAAGATTGAATGGGTATTACCAGAAGGTAATGTTCCATTTAAAAGGAATGATGCTCCAGAAGGAACAGAACATTCCACTCTAGCATATGAAGCTAGAAAACTATGGCACTTCATTAAGGGTGCTGATAACGCAACTGTACAGTTTAAGAAAGAACAAATGTTTATACAGATGTTGGAAGGTTTACACGAAAGTGAAGCAGACCTACTTGTTGCAGCTAAAGACAAAAGATTGCACCAAGTATACAAAGGCCTTTCAGAGCCAGTAGTAATAGAAGCATTTGGTTGGACTGAAAATTTTACAGTTCCAGAAGCGCCAGTTTATCCACAGGCAAGTCGGTCTGCGAGTGGTATAGCTGAATAGGAGAATACATGCCTGAAATATTTCATGTGGCAATATTACTCATATGTTTTAATGGCAACTGCACAAGTTTTGAAAGTGTACCTTTCATACAAGAGACAAGTCAAGAACAATGTCAAAATATGTTAAGATGGACTTTTGAAACTCAAGCAGGGCCTTATTATGATGAAAAAATAGATTTTGAAAAAGATAAGCCAGAGGACATAGATATCGTATACGCTGGGTGTGACCAGACAGGAAGAACACCAGATAATTCTAATCAATGGAGAATTATTGAAAATATAAACCCAGACTTATATAGACCTTCAAACCCAGATGATACACGCTGGCAACAAGGTAATAGCCCACTAACTGATATGCCACCAGAAGACCCAACTAAGTGGGATTTAACAAAGTAAAATATATTAAGATTTTATGAATATTCTGTTTACAGTATTTGTTTTCAATAAATACTACAGAATATTTTATTCTATAAGGGAGAAAATAAATGAAATTATTCATAACACTTCTAGCAACATTATTTTTATTTACTGCTTGCAAAGAAAAAGAAGCTGAGGCTACTGACAGTAATTGGACTAAATCAGAGCATAACTATAAAATACAAAATGGTAATATGGGACTTGATATAAGAACTTATTATCGTTCTGATTATATGCATATTGAACCTTCATACAAACTTGATAAAAAGTGGTATGACGTTACAGCAGCTGTTAGAGTAGCTGAAGAAGATGGTGCAAGAGAGTATCGTCCTAATTTAACTCACACTCTAATTAAATGGAGTCCAGAGGATACAACCAACGAAGATGGTTCAGTATCTAAATCTAACACTAAGTTTTCGTTAGGACATAAAGTTGAGTTTAGAAATTATGAAAATGAGTCAACTGACGACAATTGGCGTTATCGTTTAATCGGTAATGTTTCAATCGGTTTAGGTGACAAACTAAGTGTTTGGGGTAAAGTACAACCTCGTTGGACATTTGGTCAAGGACAAACAGAAGACACTAAAATTGATGATATCAAAAATCAAGCTGGTATAAGAATCAATCTTGATGAGAATATGAGTTTTAGTCCGTATGTAGAAGTTATCGCAGATAAAGATATGAAACAACAATCTGCAATGATTGGTACTGCATTATCCTTTACATTCTAACAATACCAATTTTCTCTTGGTTGTTCACCGTAATGGTGATTGCCATTATCTCAACTTTTGGTGTGGACATTGGAGAAGATGCATTTGATGAATATCTAATTATTCTAGGTATTGTTTGTACTTATATTTTCATAAAGAAAATTAGAAAAAGGGGTTGACAAACCCCTTTTTTTATTGTACAATAGGTATATTGATTACAAACAAAGAAGGTTATATTATGAAAATATTATTTGAAGCTGCAACATTAGGTTTATGTTGGTTTACTATTATTCTTGCCCTAAACGCATTTATGGGTTAACAGTTTGGTTCGCATGACACACCTCTCAACCTCATCATCACAGTCATGCGAATCACTTCCTAGTGATTCGGCAACTTGCCATTTGGTGATGTAATATATGATGAGGTAAGTCATTGTTTTTACTAGGAATTTTTAGAGGGGTTGACAAACCCCTCTTTTTTTGTTATAATAAGGTATATTCAATGAGAGAGGAAACAAATATGAAAACAGTAACAAAACAATTTACAAACATTAAAGACGGTATTGAAAACTTAATTAAGGCTGCAAACGCAGATTATTGTGATGGAAATACAAATGAAAGAATGTGTGAAGAATTCAAGAATGGTTGGACTATCAAAGAAGGTAAAAAATACATTGGTATTTACAAAACACTAGGTTCACAACAATGTATCTGGGGTGGTGTCGTAAAAAAAGATAGTGCTAATGGTCTTTTGAAAAAAGGTGATATTCTAAAAGCTGCTGGTTACGGTGCATACACAATGGTGGGTGCTGGTAAAAGAGGTAATGTCCTAGAAGGTAATTTTGGTGTTGTTTGGACTGGCGCTAACTATTTATAATAAATGAGAGGAAAATAATATGAGTGATACTTTTTATAGTAATGATGATATAATGCAAGAGATAGATGACTTGCATGGTAAAGTTGACAATATAAATGAACAACTTGGTTTAATGATGAAATTTATGGAAGGGTTACAAGCTCAACTAGGTAACGAAGTTGATTCCCTTGCAAAATTAACAAAATTAGAAAATGCTAATTTTAAAGAGTCTATCGACATTTTAAATAAATTAAAAGTAAAGGTAAATTAATATGAGTAAACTAGTAGCAATATTAATAGTAGTAATAATTCTAGGTGGAATTACGTTATGTAGCATGGGAGTATAAAGATGACAGACGAAGAATATATTAAAATGAAAATGAATGAGAATGTGCTACAGAAAGTAACACCAACACATACTAAAGATTGGTATATAAAATGGACTGCAAGTATAATATTACTA
>Ga0206126_10004352_pt1 | contig 13674 bp, 9 predicted proteins | sample Helgoland_Spring_5_FD_148621 | JGI IMG/M metagenome (GOLD analysis project Ga0206126, IMG submission 148621) | Pelagic subsurface seawater microbial communities from Kabeltonne, Helgoland, North Sea - Helgoland_Spring_Bloom_20160412_1 | ecosystem: Environmental > Aquatic > Marine > Epipelagic ...
GATGTTTCAGCCTCGCTGTTCTATGAGGAAGCCACGATGGATCGCGCTGTCCGTTACATCGTGGAGAGTTTTGCGCCGCTGTCTGACGGCTCACTCGTCCGCGTGTTCGGGTTCTCTGACGAAGTCCACGAATTGGTTCCACTCGACACCTTCCAAGGCGTTGAAGACCTCGAAAACCAGATCCGGGACTCTCTCGCGCTGCTGGCTGAGGAATTCGAGCGCCGGCGACTGCTCGGATTGCAACCCGAAGGCATCGACATCTACGATGCTCTTGCGGAGACCCGCCGTTCGCTGGTCATGGCCGAAGAAGCCGGTTTTGAGCTTCCTGACGAGCGCCGAGTTCTGATCATCGCCGATGGCGGTGATGCTGACACGGGCGCTTATCTGTCTTGGAAAGTCGATGAAGACGGCATCTTCCAGCGCGACACAGCACCGTCGCTTGCCGCCCGCCTGAACAGCGATGACGACTTCATCATCAATGGCATCGCCATGGCTTACGGCGAGACCTCACTGCCCGACATCTATGAGGTGCTGAACAGCCGAGACCCCAGCCTGCGCCAGCGCGCCGGTATCGCGTCCGAAGGGTTTAACAACCTGTTCAGCGTGGCCGAAGCCGGGGGCGGTATTGCCTATCTCGACCGGTTCCAGATCCCTATTGGACAGCTTGCCCGGCGCATGATCAGCTATAAGGACGAGCGCATCGACGACCCCCAGTTCAACACGCGCCACCGCTTCCTTTACGACCTGCCCGCGCAGGAAATGGGGTTGGGCGCAATCAATGGCTACTCAATCCTTTCAGCCCGGGATGAAGCGCGCTTTATCATGGGGCAACAGGACTACCAGCCCGAGCAAGGCCGACCGCTTAATCTGGCACTGTGGACGGATTGGGTGCTTAAGCGTGAGCCGGACAGCTCGGCTGAGGGCTTTATTGAACGCGCGGCCGTTGGAGGACGGGTTTCGGTGCTGGGAACATCGCTGCGTGATGGCGGTCAGGATAACGCGCTGACGGCAAATGCGATCTTCCAGGTCGCGCTGGCCCGTGCTTTCGCCTGGGCCACGCGCACCAACCCGCGGGACGCCATCGAGCTTTCGCTGACGCGCGATGCGCGCAATGAAGTACTGCTCGCTCTGGAACACCGCTCGATTGACCCTTTTGCGCCAACGGGTTTCTCAGTGGAACTGTACGGCTACGAAGAAGCCGAAACGGACCTAGCCGAGGGGTCGACGCGGCCTCGTGGCACGCTGATCAATCAGTTTGAGCTGATTGGATCTGAATCCCGCTGGACGGGCAATCTGGGCAGTATCCGCGATCTTCCCGAGGTTTTTGAATTGGTCATAAGCGGCACAGGCACAGACCGGCAGGGGCGGTCACGGGGGTTTCAGAAGCCCGGCGTTGTTCGTCCCGCTTACCTGCATTTGGCCACTGAACCGCTAGCCCTCGACGCTGGGGCAAACCTGGTTGCGCTGCAAGCAATTGCGCGCGCCAGTGGTGGTGTCGTGCTGGATCCTGCAAACCTGCAAGTGCCTGGTGCACTGGTGCAGCTGGAACAAAGCGGTACGCGCGACAGGGTCTGGGATCTGACCTGGGCGCTGGTGTTGCTGATCCTGATTGCCCTGGTGGCTGACTATCTCATTCGCGAATACCTGTCCGAGGCGGAGGCCTGATTGATGCGCAGACACGCTCTAAGAACACTGCTGACTGCTGTTGCTATGACTCTGGCCGGTTGGTCAGGCACGACGGGGACCGCTGCCGCACAGGCCTTTGACCCACAAGACCCCTATCGCCGCGTGTTCCTCGATATGATGCTGACGTTCACCAGTGCTGCCGAGGTCTCCGAAGACTGGAGCGAGGATTGGGACAGCATTCGCGCGGCGCGCGACTTGCAGGAAGAGCTGCGGTTATGCGGAACGTTTTATCGGCGTGATCTGATCAACCACTTGCTCAAAATCATGGGTGAGGTCAAAGAAGACCCCGAGGTACTCTCAGGCATTGCCGACATCGTCCGGGCTTCGATCGCGTTTTCGAATATGAACGAAGACTTGGGTAAATTCTCTCTGGAAGCGGTTTCCGACGACATTTTGGCCCGAACCGATATCCAGGGTCTGATCGACCTGATGACCCGCTATTTTGGACTTGAGGACCAGTACCATGGAAACCTCTGGTTTGGCGAAGCGCTAATCCCGCGTGGGCTGGCCCCGCAGCGGCTATCGCTAGACCTTTATCCCAAGGCGGAATTTCTGGTGGGTGATATCCAGAAGTACATGAGTTTCGCGGAAAGCGCCTTTGGATCGAACTTCCTTGACTGGCCTATTACCGCTGCGATGCGTGCGGGTCGAGACGACCTCGCACAGCGGTTGCAAAGCGATTACGACCGCACCAAACCCACAAACATCACCAAACTGCTTTTCCTCGAAACCCCAACCGCGCAGGCCGCGCATTGTCAGGGCTTGTTGCAAGGGGTTCGTGATCGCCTGATGGAACAGGAGAACCTCACCGCGAAAGCAGAAGCCGAGACCACGGGCGTGCGTTTCGCCAGTTGGACACTTTTGTTGTGCGGACAGTTCGCCGACTCGCGTCGCTCAGCGCGGAAAATGGGGTGGGAGCGGATGTCGCGCAGCTGTGGCTTCAATCGCGAAACCTCCAACGTCACCGACTTCTACAACGCGATCCTGTCCGGCTCCTACCTTGCCACCGAGCAGCGCAAGAATGGCGAATTGCTGCGTTCTGCCTTCACACTGGAAGAAATCGTCGCAGAAGTGCGGCAGGTGCTCTACCTCGACAGCTTCACTGGCCTGGGTCACATCAACATCGTCGTCGATGAGGATATCGAGCTCTACATGACCCACCTACACGGCATGACGCCGGAATTGCGGGTGGTTCAGGGCCTGTTGGAAGAAGCACGGGGCAACACGTCGCTGGCCGTTGACGCTTGGCGAGCGGCGCTGACTGAGGATGAGCTGCACGAACGCTGGGTGATTACCTTGCAGGCCTGGGTGAACGCACGCAGCAGCCGCGTGAACCTTCTATCAGCTGAAGAGAGCTAGGGTCTGTTCCTATGATGACCCAGAGCCACGTTGCGATTGGACTGCTGTTCGCCGCGCGCAGTGGAAAGCGGGCGGCGATTGCCGGGGCTATCTTCGGGGGGGTCACGCCGGATTTCGGAATGGTGCCGATGATGTTGGTTTCCTATTTTCTGCTGGGGCAGGACATGGGACAGATTTGGGAAACCACTTATTACAGCGTGCCGTGGTGGACCATTGACCAAATCACGAATTCAGCCCCGCTCTACACGATTTTGCTGACAGCAGCCCTGCTGGCGGGGAGGCGAGTAACGCACTGGTGGCCGGGGTTTCTGTCCGCTTTCGCGCTCACAGGGTTGCTGCACGTCGCCTTTGACTTCCTGACGCACGCCAGCGACGGGCATATCCACTTCTGGCCCCTGTCAGACTTCATCTTTGCCAGCCCGGTTTCCTATTGGGAAAGCGATCATTTCGGTCAGGTGTTTGGCCTGCTTGAAGCCTTGGGTGGGCTAGGCGCCGCTGTGGTTCTATGGCGGGTCTATCGCGGCTGGCAGGTCCGGACTTTTGCCGGACTGCTGGCCTTGCTGTCGGTCGCAGGATTAACGATCTTGACCCTGTTTGCGGTGGGTTTCTGGGATCAACCTGCCAATTCCAATCCTTGACCCCATCCCATGCCGCGTGCCGCGGTGGTTCAGAGCCCCAGCAGGGCTGGAATTTCGCGGACATGCTCGATCCTGATGTCTACGCCCGCCCGGAACCGAGGATCAACATAGCTTTCTTCGATCACGCCAATGCACGAATGTGCCTGTGCGTTGCGAGCGAAGTTGAGGTCGGTCATGGTATCGCCAACCATCGAAACCTGCGCTGGCGTTAATCCAGTCTGGGCGCTGAAAGCCTGCATCATTTCTGGTCCCGGCTTGCTGCCGTGACTGTCGTGGCCATAAATGACAGTGCAGAATTCGGTGATATTCAGGTCTTCCATATCCCGTCGCGCGGCGGCCTCTGAATCGTTGGTGGCGATTCCGAGCACGTAGCCGGCTTCGGCCAGGGTCTGCATGGTGGGTCGAATGACGCCCAAAGCCACGGAGGCGCGTGAGCGCTGTCCGGTGCGCATTTCCTCAAGAAAAGTCACCATCCGTCGCCCCTGCTCCGGACCCAGGCGTTCCTGCCAGGCCTCAAAAATCGAACCCCAATCGCCTTGCGCCAGCTGGCTGTCAGCGGTGAACTTCTGCGTTTCGAGGTTGAAGCCCCCGATCTTGGCGAGATCCTCAGCGACCCGCTGCTCGCCGTCTCCTGCCGAATACCAGATCAAGTCATTGAGGACCGCGCCCCACGTTCCATGCAAATCCAGCAGGGTTCCATCCTTATCAAAAAGCAGACCCTTGACGCCACTCATGTCCATGTTCTTGGTTCCCCCATATTTTATGCGAATGTTCGTATATTGTTCTTGCGCACAAACCGCAACAGTCGATATGTTTATACACAGGAGCAGTTATTGCTCTTGTCCGTTTAGGTTCGTAAGAACGGCGTATAACAGATTTACGAAAGCTTGGTAAAAATGAGCGTCAACAAAGTCATTCTGGTCGGCAACCTAGGCCGCGATCCAGAGGTTCGGACCACCAGCAGCGGCAGCAAAGTGGTTCAGCTTTCAATTGCGACATCCGAGCGCTGGCGCGACCGGGCTTCCGGCGAGCAGCGTGAGAAGACCGAATGGCACCGAGTGGTGATATTCAACGAGCGTCTGACCGACGTGGCAGAACGGTATCTGCAACGCGGGCGGCAGGTTTACATCGAGGGCCAGCTGCAAACCCGCAAGTGGCAGGATCAGGAAGGCAACGATAAGTACACGACCGAAATCGTGCTCAGTCAGTTCCGAGGCGAGTTGCAGATGATCGGCGGACGCGGTGAAGGCGGCGGCGGCGGTGGCGGCGGCGGTGCTGGTGGCGGCTACGGCGACAGCAACTTCGGCGGTGGCGGCAGCGGCGGTGGTGGCGGCGGCAGCGCGTCCGGCGGCGGCTTTGGAGGCGGTTCGAGCGGCTCTGGCGGAGGCGGCTTTGGCGGTGGATCAGGCGGAGACTCGGGCGGGGGTTCCGGTAGCTTCGGCGGGGGTTCATCCGGCGGCGGCGGCGACTTCGACGACGACATTCCCTTCTAAAGTTTACCCCGGCGCGCAGGGGTGGTTTCCCTTGCCTCTCGACGCATAATTTTCTAGTGTAAGGCGGTACTCATCAAGGCCGCCTGACCCCAATTTCATTGGTGTATGTCCGGCAGCTTCACGCGGCGCGAAAGCGCCGCTTTTCTCGATCCTGGAGCGTACTGTGTCGGACAACGAAGACGGCCTCACCCCAGACAGTGCAGACGCCTCAGGCGGCGACGGTAACAACGGCGAAAATGGCGCTGCTGCCGGTGCCTTGCCCGACGATATTGCGCCAGTTTCTCTGGTTGCCGAAATGCGCAAGTCCTACTTGGACTATGCCATGTCGGTTATCGTATCCCGCGCGCTGCCTGACGTTCGCGATGGCCTGAAGCCGGTTCATCGCCGCATTCTCTACACCGCCAAAACCGGCGGCTATGAGTGGAACCGGGCCTACCGCAAATCGGCGAACCTCGTCGGTGAAGTCATGGGTGGCTATCACCCCCATGGCGACGGCGCGATCTATGACGCTATGGTTCGCATGGCTCAGCCGTTTTCGATGCGTGCGATGCTGATCGATGGCCAGGGTAACTTTGGTTCCATGGATGGCGATCCGCCAGCAGCCTATCGTTACACCGAGGCGCGCCTGTCGAAGCTGGGTTCCGGACTGCTCGAAGATATCGACAAGAACACCGTTGATTTCCAGCCCAACTACGACGAGAGCAAGCAGGAACCGCAAGTCCTGCCCGCGCCCTACCCCAACCTGCTGGTCAATGGTGCTGGTGGCATCGCGGTGGGCATGGCAACCAACATTCCGCCGCACAACCTCCGCGAAGTGATCAACGCCTGCGCCGCTTACATCGACAACCCCACGATCACCATCGATGAGCTGATCGAGCACATACCCGGTCCAGATTTCCCGACCGGCGCGATGATTTTGGGGCGATCGGGCATCCGTTCGGCCTATCATACCGGCCGAGGCTCCGTGATCATCCGAGCCAAGACCCACATCGAGGAAAACCGCAAAGACCGCGAAACCATTGTGGTCACCGAACTGCCTTATCAGGTCAACAAAGCCCGACTTGTCGAACGCATCGTGCAGCTCGCCAAGGATAAGGTCGTTGAAGGCGTTGCGAGTGCCAATGATGAATCCGACCGCCACGGCATGCGCGTGGTGATTGAGGTCAAGCGCGACCATCAGGCGGAAGTGGTGCTCAACCAGCTGTTCAAGCACACGCCGCTGCAAAGCTCCTTCGGTTGCAACATGCTCGCCATCAACGGCGGACGCCCGGAAATGCTGAATCTCCAGCAGATCATCAGTGCCTTCGTCGATTTCCGCGAAGAAGTCATCACGCGGCGCATGGCCTTTGAGCTGGGCAAAGCTCGAGACCGCGCGCACATCCTGGTGGGTCTGGCGGTTGCTGTTGCAAACATTGATGACATCATCAACCTGATCCGTCGCTCTGCCGATCCGGCCACGGCGCGTATCGAGTTGATGGAACGGGCCTGGCCCGCAGAAGACATCCGCTCGCTGATCGAACTGCTGGACGAGCCGGGCCGCGGCGTTTCCGAGGATGGCACCTACCGCCTGTCTGAAGAACAGGCTCGCGGCATTCTCGCCTTGCAGCTGTCTCGCCTGACAGGTCTAGAACGGGACAAGATCGCCTCCGAACTCGAAGAGCTGGCGGCCAAGATCAAGGAATTCCTCGAAATCCTGTCCAACCGCGACCTGCGTATGGACTTGGTCCGGAGCGAACTGCGGGCCGTGTCCGAAGAGTTCGGCGACGACCGCCGCACAAGCATTGAGAACCACGAAGCCGACTATGACATCGAAGACCTGATCCCGCGTGAGGAGATGGTGGTCACGGTCAGCCACGGTGGCTACGTCAAACGGGTCTCGCTGGATACCTACCGGGCGCAGCGGCGCGGCGGAAAGGGCCGTTCGGGCATGGCGACGCGGGACGAGGATTTCGTCGCCAACGTCATGGTCTGCAACACCCATACGCCGGTCCTGTTCTTCTCCTCGCGGGGGATGGTTTACAAGCTCAAGGTCTGGCGCTTGCCCGAAGGCACGCCACAGGCCCGCGGAAAGGCAATGGTGAACATCTTGCCACTGGAAAAGGGCGAGACCATTACCGCTTTCTTGCCGCTCCCCGAAGACGAGGAACAGGCAGACGACCAGTTCGTCATGTTCTCCACCGCAAGCGGCGGGGTGCGTCGCAACCGGTTGAGCGACTTCGTATCGGTGAAGGCAAACGGCAAGATTGCCATGAAGCTGGACGAGGGCGACAGCCTGGTCAACGTGGCCATCTGTAACGAAGGTCAGGACGTGCTGCTGTCGGCGCGCGAGGGTAAGGCAATCCGCTTCCCGGTCACTGATGTTCGGGTGTTCGTTGGCCGGGATTCCACCGGTGTCCGGGGCATGAATTTGACGGCTGAGGATCGTGTGATCTCCATGGCCATTCTGAACCACGTTTCCGCAACGGCCGAGGAACGCGACGCCTACGTCCGCCACGCCAACGCCATGCGACGCGCCGAGGAAGAAGGCTCAAGCGGGACAGATGTTGGCGCAGGCGGCCTGCTGTCTGAAGAGCGCCTGACCCAATTGGCAGCAGCTGAGCAATTCATCCTGACCCTGTCCGAAGACGGCCTGGGCAAGCGGACCAGCGCCTACGAATTTCGCACCATGGGCCGCGGAAATCGGGGCGTTGCGGCGATCGATATTGGTCGCTCAGGCAGAGAAGCTGCGGCTGTTGCGGCCAGCTTCCCAGTCCAACCGGGCGATCAGCTGATGCTGGTGACCAATGGCGGTACGCTCATCCGAACCTCAGTGGACGAAATCCGCATTGCCGGCCGCTCCACCAGAGGGGTCTATGTCTTCCGCGTGGCCGACGGCGAGCAGATTGTATCGGTGGCGAGACTTGACGATCCGGGCTCTTCGGAGGATGACGATAGCGACGACGCCAGCGATGGCACAACGGATGACGCAACCGAGGAATAGGCCCTGATGAGGCGAGTTGGACTTTACCCCGGCACCTTTGACCCCGTAACCAACGGTCATTTGGACATCATGCAACGGGCAACACACGTGGTCGATCACCTGATCATCGCTGTTGCCAACAGCCCGGGTAAAAATCCTGCCTTTACTCCGCCAGAGCGGGTGAAACTGCTCCGAGGCCTGATCAAAGAACACGACTTCGGCGATTGCACCATCGAAGTCCGCTCCTTCGGCTCACTGCTGATGCATTTTGCTGACGAAGTCGGGGCGCGCGTGATTATTCGTGGGCTGCGGGCTGTCTCCGACTTTGAGTATGAGTTTCAGCTTGCGACGATGAACAAGCATCTTAACCCCAAAGTTGAGACCGTGTTCCTGACCGCATCAGAAAACCAGCAGTTCATCGCCTCTTCGCTGGTCAAGGAAATTGCCAGCCTTGGCGGAGATGTCTCCGACTTCGTACCGGAAAAGGTCCTGCAGGCTCTGAAAATCCGCTACGCGGACTGAGCCTCTTGGCCGCTTGCCTAGTGGCATTCGTGGCACGCTTTAATGGCCCCTTCACCCGACGAATGGTTTAACCCCAGAAATGCTGTCGCGGCCTCTGGTGTAGAGGCGGAAACGGCCTATTGTTTCGGGTCAATTCGATCGATTCTGGAACCGATATCCCGGCATGGCTTCAAAGAAAACAAGCTTCGCAGTACACGAAAGCCCCTTCATCTCAGTGCGGGGCGCACGCGAGCATAATTTGCGCGGCGTCAACATTGATCTGCCACGAAACCAGCTGGTCGTGATCACCGGGCTTTCGGGGTCGGGCAAGTCCTCGCTGGCATTTGACACAATCTACGCCGAGGGCCAGCGCCGCTACGTCGAGAGTTTGTCGGCCTACGCGCGGCAGTTTCTTGAACTGATGGAAAAACCCGATGTGGATAGCATCGAAGGGTTATCTCCAGCGATTTCGATTGAGCAGAAAACCACATCGAAAAACCCTCGCTCCACCGTCGGCACCGTAACCGAGATTTATGATTACCTGCGCCTGCTGTTCGCACGGGTCGGTATCCCCTACTCCCCCGCGACAGGGTTACCGATCGAGAGCCAGACGATCTCTCAAATGGTGGATCGAACCGTCGTCATGGGCGAAGGCACCCGTCTTTACCTGCTCGCTCCAATCGTGCGCGGGCGGAAGGGTGAATACCGCAAAGAGCTGGCGGAGTTACAAAAGCGCGGCTTCCAGCGGGTCAAGATTGACGACGTCATGTACCTGATCGAAGAAGCCCCAGCGCTGGACAAGAAGTTCAAACACACCATCGAGGTGGTCGTGGATCGCGTCGTGCTCAAGGAAGGCATGGAACAGCGGCTCGCCGATAGTTTTGAAACCGCTTTGGAGCTGGCTGACGGTCTGGTGATCGTCGAGGACGCGAAAACCGAGCAGCGCACGACATTCTCCGCAAAATTCGCCTGCCCTGTCAGCGGGTTTACGATTGACGAAATCGAACCCCGACTGTTCTCGTTCAACAACCCCTTTGGCGCCTGTCCATCCTGTGACGGGCTGGGGCATCAGCTGTTTTTTGACCCTGATCTGGTGGTGCCGATCAAGGCCCTGAGTTTGCGCGAAGGGGCTTTGGCGCCGTGGGCAAACTCGTCCTCAAAGTACTACATGCAGACCCTCGACGCGATCAGCGCGCACTACGGTTTTGACCTCGATACGCCCTTCGATGAGATGAAACCAAAGAACCGCGACATCATCCTCTATGGCTCCGGCAAAGAAGCCATCACGATGATCTATGACGACGGCACGCGCGCCTACCGCACCACGCGCCCGTTTGAGGGGCTGATCAACAATATGAACCGCCGCTACCGGGAGACGGACAGCGACTGGGTGCGCGAAGAACTGGGGAAGTACCAAAACAGGCGCCCCTGTGAATCCTGTGGTGGCCATCGCCTGAAGGAGGAGGCGTTGGTGGTCAAGATCGACGATCTGCACATTGGCCGGGTCAGCGAGATGTCCATCGGTGAGGCCAACGCCTGGTTTCAGGCTCTGCCCGACCGCCTCACGGAAAAGCACAGCGAGATTGCGGCGCGCATTCTGAAGGAAATTCAGGAGCGGCTTGGGTTTTTGAATAATGTTGGGCTGTCCTACCTGACCCTGTCGCGGGGATCGGCCACGCTTTCGGGCGGTGAGAGCCAGCGCATCCGTCTGGCGTCCCAGATTGGTTCGGGTCTGACCGGGGTTTTGTACGTGCTCGATGAGCCATCCATTGGCCTGCACCAGCGGGATAACGACCGCCTGCTCGAAACCCTGACCCGATTGCGGGATCTGGGGAATACGGTCCTGGTTGTTGAACACGACGAAGACGCCATCCGTGCCGCAGACTATCTGGTGGACATGGGGCCCGGCGCGGGCGTGCGCGGCGGAACGGTGGTGGCAGAAGGCACCCCGGCGCAGGTGCAAAAGGTGAAAGCCTCAGTCACCGGTCAGTACCTCTCTGGCAAGCGTAAGATCGACATTCCAAGTGAGCGACGCAAGAAGAGTGATAAGTCGATCCGGATCGAGGGCGCATCCGCCAACAACCTCGATGACGTCACGGTCGATTTCCCGATGGGCATCATGACCTGCGTGACGGGGGTTTCAGGCTCCGGAAAGTCCACACTGACGCTGGAAACCCTTCACAAGGCGCTTGCCCGGCACCTGCACGGCTCCCGCGATACACCTGGCGCGCATCATGCGATCAAAGGGATGGAGCAAGTCGATAAGATCATCGTCATCGACCAGTCTCCCATCGGCCGGACCCCGCGCTCGAACCCGGCGACCTACACGGGCGCCTTTGGCCCAATCCGCGACTGGTTCGCCGGCCTGCCGGAATCCAAGGCACGCGGCTACAAGCCGGGCCGGTTCTCGTTCAACGTCAAGGGCGGTCGCTGTGAAGCCTGTCAGGGCGACGGCATGATCAAGATCGAGATGCACTTCCTGCCCGATGTCTACGTGCAGTGCGACGTCTGCAAAGGCAAGCGCTACAACCGCGAGACGTTGGAAGTGCGCTTCAAGGACAAGTCGATTGCCGACGTGCTCGATATGACGGTCGAAGAGGCGGTTGGGTTCTTCAAAGCCGTGCCATCAATCCGCACCAAGATGGAAATGCTGGCTGAAGTGGGGCTGACCTACGTGCGCGTTGGGCAGTCTGCAACCACGCTATCCGGCGGTGAGGCCCAGCGGGTCAAGCTGTCCAAAGAGCTTTCCAAACGGTCAACAGGCAAGACGGTATACATCCTCGATGAGCCCACGACGGGGCTGCACTTCCACGATGTTTCCAAGCTGCTTGAGGTGCTGCACCGTCTGACCGATCAGGGCAACACAGTGATCATCATCGAGCACAACCTCGAAGTGATCAAAACAGCAGACTGGATCATCGACATCGGCCCCGAAGGCGGATCGGGCGGCGGTCGCATTGTAGCCCAAGGCACTCCCGAAACCGTCGCCGCCAGCCAAGAAGGCCACACGGCCCGCTATCTCCGTCCCGCCCTGGAGCAAAAGTAAATCGGTGCACTGAGCCCCTTTTTCGCCGTTGCTTCCCCAGACGGGACCCGCGCCAATGGCGCGGAGGGGGGCAATGACGGAGGCGGCAGTCGACCGGCGGCGTAGCCGACGTCACCCGCGCGTGGCGCATCCGCGGCCCGCGCAGCGGGCTAGGATGTGACGCGCCACCCTAGCATTTCACCAGAAAAGACACCTGTGACTCGAATGGAAACCGCCGCAAATCCAGAGCTTCGGCGCCGATCACGTCAAGGACCGCACGCGTCTCACCCGGAAACTCGGGAAAGGCCAATTGGTCAAAAGCCAGCACGGACCCCTTGGGCATGAGCGGCCACAAGTGCTCAAGCGCGGTCCGCGTCGGGCGGTACAGGCAGAGGTCAACATAGACCATGGCGATCAACAGCTGCGGATTGGCTTCGATGAAGGTTGGCAAGGTCTGCTCGACGTCGCCAACAACCAGCTCCACCCGCGGCACCTGACCTAGAAAGCGATCCTCGTCATGCGCTGTGATCGACGCCCGCAGACGGTCGAGGTCTCCGCGCAGCTTGCCCGCCTTGACGTTTCGGGCTCCAGCAGCCCGGTCAACCGGGTCAACATCTGGAAAACCTTCAAAGGTGTCGAAACCATAGATCCGGCGCGCGACGTGATTGGGCTCAAGGTTGGAGATAATGTGCGCAAACGACATCAGCCCCTGTCCATGCTGCACACCCAACTCGAGGATCACACCGGGACGATCGGCAATCAGCTTAAACAGCTCATATCGCGTAATGAACGCCAGCATATCGCGGCGCTTGGCCGTCAGTGCAAAAGGGGGGAAATGATCAGGTGTCACGGGCATTTTCGACCCTGGCAAGGTGGGGCGACTGATGGGGTTCGAACCCACGACCCCCGGTACCACAAACCGGTGCTCTAACCAACTGAGCTACAATCGCCGTCAAGAACGCCTGAGTACGTCAAAGCGCTTTAAGGGTCAATAACTGCGGGTGGCGCGCCGTGCTTTGGCACCCATGCGGAAAACACGGTCACCGCGAGCGATTCGCATCCACGACAAAAACACACGGTCGCCTATTTTTTAATCACATGTAAAAAGCTTAGGCAGCATTCTGCGGCCGATCCATGCGTTTAAAACAAAGGCCTTTCGCATCTGCCTTTTTTTGCAGCAAAGTCTTTGCACGGAGCGAGAACCATCGGTAAAGCGATGGATGAAAGTTGAAAGGGTCCGCAGTCCCTTTCAGGCCCGTTTGTTCCAGGATCCGTGAAGTCATGAAAAAGATCGAAGCCGTTATCAAACCCTTTAAACTCGACGACGTTAAAGAAGCCCTCCACGCCATCGGCGTTGCGGGCATCACCGTCACCGAAGCCAAGGGATTTGGACGCCAGAAGGGGCACACTGAGTTGTACCGTGGCGCTGAATACGTCGTGGATTTCCTGCCCAAAGTAAAAATCGACCTGATCGTTGCCGATGGCCAGCTTGATGCCGCCCTCGACGCGATTGAGTCCAGTGCCAAAACCGGCCGCATCGGGGATGGCAAAATCTGGGTGACCGATGTCGTTGACGTCGTGCGCATCCGGACCGGCGAACGCGGTGACGCGGCGATCTAGTCGACGCCTCGTCACAGGGGTCGTTCAGGCCCCGCACATTTTTTCCTGAACACTTCAGAATTGACCGTAAGTTACGAAAGGATTTGGCATGACCTCCTATGCTGACATCAAAAAGATGATTGAGGAAAACGACGTAGAATACGTTGACGTCCGTTTCACCGACCCTCGCGGCAAACTCCAGCACCTGTCGATGTGTGCACACGCGATGGACGAAGACGCCTTTAACGAAGGCATCATGTTTGACGGCTCCTCGATCGCCGGCTGGAAGGCCATCAACGAGTCTGACATGCTGCTGGTTCCAGATATGGAAACCGCTGTGATGGACCCGTTTACGGCCCAGCCTCAGCTGATCATCTTCTGCGACGTTAAAGACCCAATCACCGGCGAGCTCTA
>Ga0206126_10004353_pt1 | contig 13670 bp, 9 predicted proteins | sample Helgoland_Spring_5_FD_148621 | JGI IMG/M metagenome (GOLD analysis project Ga0206126, IMG submission 148621) | Pelagic subsurface seawater microbial communities from Kabeltonne, Helgoland, North Sea - Helgoland_Spring_Bloom_20160412_1 | ecosystem: Environmental > Aquatic > Marine > Epipelagic ...
TGGTCGAAGGGCGCATCCGCCTGATCCAGCATTTCCAGCGCCGTCGTCCCCTGGCCCTCGACAATGAAGGGATCATCGAACGGCGGAACCAGGATCGAGCCGCGCTCGGCGGCGATGGCCGCGCCGATGGCCTCGCGGCTTTCGGCCCAGCGGTCGTAGAAGCGCACCTCGCCGCCGAAGCCGATCACGCCTTCGACCTTCACCCCAGGCGAATCCGACGGCATGACGATGATCGCCGGCGTCCCGACCATGGCGGCGGCGGCGGCGACGCCCTGCGCATGGTTCCCGGACGAGAAGGCGACGACGCCGCGCGCCTTCTCCTCGTCGGTCAGTCGGCTGATGCGGTTGTAAGCGCCGCGAAACTTGAAGGCTCCGGCGCGCTGCAGGCTTTCTGCTTTCATCAGAACCCGCCCGCCGACCACCGCGTTCAGAGCCGGGCTTTCGAGCAGGGGCGTGCGGACGGCGGCCCCGTCGATCTGGCGGGCGGCGTCGAGGACGCCTTCATAGCTGGGCAGTGGCGTCGTCATATGCTCCCCTTACCCAAGACGCAGCCGGGAGAGAACCATGAGCCTGATCCTCGCCATCGACCAGGGCACGACCTCGACCCGCGCCATCGCCTTCGAGGTCGCGCCTCAGGCAGCGCGAAGCGCGGTAGGCGAAGAAAAAGGGGACCTGAGGCCCGTCGCGGTCAGCCAGATCGAGCTGGCCCAGCATTTCCCGAAGTCCGGCTGGGTCGAACATGACGCCGCCGAAATCTGGGCCGCGACGCTGCAGACCTGTCGAGAGGTGGTGCGCAAGGCCGGCGGCGTTGCCCGCTTCAACGCCATCGGCATCACCAATCAGCGTGAAACGGCCGTAATCTGGGATGCAGCGACCGGCGAGCCGCTGCATCGCGCCATCGTCTGGCAGGATCGCCGCACCGCCGACGTCACCGCACGCCTGACCGCCCAAGGCCACGAGCCTAGGGTCCAGACCATGACCGGCCTGATCCTCGATCCCTATTTCTCGGCGACCAAGTTCGCCTGGCTGCTGGACGCCGTGCCCGGATTGCGCGAGCGGGCGGCGAAGGGCGAGGTCAAGCTGGGCACGATCGACGCCTGGCTGATCTGGAAGCTCACTGGCGGCCGGGTCCACGCCACCGATGCGACCAATGCATCACGCACGTCTCTGATGGATATGAGGACGATCAAATGGCGTGACGACCTGTGCGATGTGTTCGATGTGCCGCGAGAGGCCCTACCCGACATCGTCCCTTGCGCAGGTGTGATCGGCGAGAGCGATCCGGCGCTGTTCGGCCAGCCTCTGCCCATTGCCGGATCGGCCGGAGACCAGCAGGCGGCCCTGGTGGGGCACGGGGCGCTGAAGGCCGGGGACGCCAAGATCACCTATGGCACCGGCGCCTTTCTGGTCGCCAATGTCGGCGCGGAGCCCGTGGGCTCGACACGACGTCTGTTGGGAACGCTCGGCTACCAGGCCGATGGCCAGTCCGCCTATGCGCTGGAGGGGTCGATCTTCTCGGCTGGCTCGGCGATCCAGTGGCTGAGAGACGGGGTCGGGCTGATTTCGGAGTCGCGCCAGTCGGAGGCGATGGCGCAGACCCTCAAGGACAACGGCGGGGTCTATATGGTCCCCGGCTTCACGGGTCTGGGCGCACCATGGTGGGAGCCGGAAGCAAGGGGGACCATCGTCGGGCTGACACGTGATTCCGGTCCGGCCCATTTCGTACGCGCCGCGCTGGAATCCCTCGCCTATCAGACGCGCGACCTGCTCGACGCCTTGGCCGCCGACGGCGCCCCGCCGCTGAAGACGCTGAAGGTGGACGGCGGCGTCACCGCCAACAGTTTCGCCATGCAGTTCGTCGCCGACATCTGCGAGGTCGAGGTAGAGCGTCCGGCCTTCCAGGAGATGACGGCCCTGGGCGCCGCGCGCCTGGCGGCCCTGGGCGTCGGCCTTTTGCCGGACTTGGAGGCGCGCCCGGCCGAGGCGCCCGCCTGCTGGAAACCACGCATGAAGGCGGACGAGCGCGAGCGTCTGCTTTCCGGCTGGCGTCGCGCGGTGAAGGCCGCCATCATCGACGCGTCGGACCGGGCGTGAGATCCGGACGGCTCAAGGAAACGACGAGGACCGCCGCATGACCGACGCCGCCCCGCTGGACGCCCAGAGCGCCTTCTCCGGCACGCGCGAGGTCGATCCGCGCTATCGCCTGGACGAGGCGGCGCTGGATGCCTGGATGCGCGCCCACGTCTCGGGATACGCCGGCCCGCTAACGGTGCGACAGTTCAAAGGCGGCCAGTCGAACCCGACCTATGAACTGGTGACGCCCACGCACGCCTATGTGCTGCGTCGCAAACCGCCCGGCGTCCTGCTGCCCAGCGCCCACGCCGTCGACCGCGAGTTTCAGATCATCTCGGCTCTGGCCGCGCAGGGCTTCCCCGTCGCCAAGCCTCATGCCCTATGCCTGGACGAAACCGTCATCGGCTCGATCTTCTATGTGATGGACAAGGTCGAGGGTCGGATCTTCTGGGATTTGAAGCTGCCCGGCCTGACGCCCGTGGAGCGGCGCGCCGTATATGAAGCCCAGACGGACACGCTGGCCCGGCTGCACGCCTTCGATCCGGCCGCCATCGGCCTGGGCGACTACGGCAAGGCCGGAAACTATTTCGCGCGTCAGGTCGGCCGCTGGACCAAACAGTATCACGCGTCGGAGACCGAGCCGGTTCCGGCAATGGACCGGCTGATCGCCTTCCTGCCCGACAGCCTCCCGGCTGAAGGCCCGAGCCGCATCGTCCACGGGGACTTTCGTCTCGACAACATGATCCTCGCGCCGGATCGAGCAGAGGTTCGCGCCGTGCTGGATTGGGAGCTGTCGACCCTGGGCGATCCGATGGCGGACTTCTCCTATCTGCTGATCGCCTGGGCCATTCCGGCTTCGCTGCGCAACGGCCTCGCCGGGGCTGATCTGGAGGCCCTGGGCATCCCGTCCGTGGAGGAGACCGTCGAACGCTACGCCGCCGCGACAGGCATGCGGCCCGCCAACCTCGACTGGCTCTACGCGTACAACCTGTTCCGTCTGGCGGCCATCTGTCAGGGCATCGCCGGCCGCGTCCGCGACGGCACGGCCGCCAGCGCCCACGCCAGGACCATGGCGGCCCAGGTCGGTCCGCTCAGCGACGCGGCGTGGGCCTTTGCGAAGCAGGCAGGCGCCTAGTCCCTGACGGCGGCGCCCAGGATGCGCTTGTCCGTCTTGCCTTGCACCAGCACCGCCACGGCCTCGCCCGGGCGGGCGGACGGCAGGGCGTAGAGCATCGGGCGGCCGCGCCATTCGCCAAGGCGCGTCACGCCGCGCACGACGTTCATGTGCCGCACGGCCTGGCCGCGGTTCTCGCCCTGGCGGACCTCGACCACCTGAGGGCCGGGCGTATAGGTCACCGCCACCACCTCAGCGCCGCCGACCGGCGCGCGGCCGGAACCGACGCCGACGCCGGCTCCGTTCTCGCGGAATTCGATTTCCGGCGGCCAGGCCTGACGCACCGCCTCCTGATCGATGGCGGTTTCAAGCTCGACGCTGCGGGCGCCTGACACCTGACGTCGGCCGTCGATCACGACCTGGGGCGTCGAGACGCCGCGCTGGCGCAGGGCGGCGCGATAGGCGCGCTGGCGCTGAACAAACTCCGGCCGGGCGAAGGTGTCGGTCCAGCCCAGATAATCCCAGTAGTCGACGCCATAGGTCAGGGCGATGACGCCCGGCTGGGCCGCTGCCTTCTCCACCGCCGCATTCGCCTCGATGCAGCCGCCGCAGCCCTGGGCGGTGAACAGTTCGACGACCACCGGCGGGCCGTTGGCCGTCGCATGGCGCGGCGCAAGCGGCGGACGCCCCGCCGCCGGCTGGGCCGCCGAGGCGACGGACATGAGGGCGCCCGCCATGACCGTGCCCGCGATGATCCAGCCCTTGGTGTTCATGCCGTCGTCTTTAACCCTCGACCTGTCCCGTCGCGCCTCATAATCGCGTGAGCCGATCGGGGCTCAAGCAGCGCGAAGCGCGATAGCCCCAAGGAACAAGCCTCAATCCATCAGCTGTTGCGACAGATAGACATAGTGGCGGGCCCAGCGACGGGCGTTGGCGACCGGGTCGGCGTCGTTGGAGTGACCGCCCGCCGTGTCCTCATAATAGAGGTGGTCATACCCCATATCGCCCAGGCGCGCGGCGAACTTGCGCGCATGGCCGGGGTGGACCCGGTCGTCGCGCGTGTTGGTGGTCAGATAGACGCGCGGATAGGGTTGGCCCGGACGGAGCTGCTGATAAGCGGAGTATTTCGCGATCCACGCGGCTTCTTCCGGGATGCGCGGGTCGCCGTATTCGCCGATCCACGACGCCCCGGCCGGCAGTTCGTGATAGCGCAGCATGTCCACCAGCGGGCTCTCGATCACCGCCGCATTGAACAGTTCGGGGTGCTGGGTGATCGACACCGAGGTCAGGACCCCGCCGTTCGACCGACCATAGATGCCCAGGCGACGCGGGCTGGTGATCCCGCGCTGTTCGAGATCGCGCGCCACGGCGGCGAAGTCGTCGAAGGCCTTCTGACGATCGCCGTCCAGCGCCGCCTGGTGCCAGTCGGGCCCGAACTCGCCCCCGCCGCGGATGTTTGCCTGCACGAATACGCCGCCGCGCTCCAGCCACAGCTTGCCCATCTCGGGCTTGTAGGCCGGGTTGAGACTGACTTGGAAACCGCCATAGCCAAGCATGACGGTAGGGTTCGACCCGTCCAGCTTCATGTCGCGCGGGCGGGTGACGAAATAGGGGATCTCGGTCCCGTCGGTCGAGGTCGCCTCGAACTGTTCGGTCACGTCGCGCGACGCGTCGAACTTGGCGGGCGCCGACTTCAGCGTGGTCAGGGTCGCGGCGCCCGCATCGGCCAGGCTTAGGGTTGGCGGAACGAGGAAGCCCTGGGTCGAGACGAAGACCTCGCCGCGTGATTTGGACGAGTCGCCGAGACCGACCGCGAGGTTGTCGGGGACCGTGATGTCCTGACGGCTCCAGCCGCGCTCGCCGTTCGAACGGAAAACGCCAGCACGTCCACGCACATTGTCCGTGTAGGAAACGACCACGCGATCCGACAGAACGCGAACGTCGCCTACAGCCTGACGCGCGTCAGGCGAGAAGATCAGCGGCGCGGCGTTGCTGACAACCGTCTCGCCGTCGGCCCGCGCCTGCAGCACCTCCAACGGCATCGACAGCAGGTCGCCGCCCTTGAACGCCGTCCCGCCGGTCAGGCTCCAGTTCTCTTCCGGCGAGAAGATCAGGGCGTCGTTCAGGACGCCATAGACCGAGACGCGGGCGGGCAGCCTAAGCTGGGTCGTCTTGCCGTCGTGCGCCAACTGCCATGTCTCGGACCGGAAGGTGTCCAGCGGACGGGTGATGATGACGGCCGTCACCTTGCCGTCCTTGGCGCGATAGACGGCGGGGCTCACGCCGTATCCGCCGTCGCCCTGTTCGCCGCGATAGACCTCGGTCGCCTGGGCCAGGGTCTGGCCGCGCTTCAGCGTCTTGACGATGAAGGGATAGCCGGACTCCGTCATGGTGCCCGCGCCGAAATCGGTGGCGACCAGAAGCGTGTCGCGGTCCAGCCATTCGATGCGGTGCTTGCCTTCGGGCAGGCTGAACCCGCCGTCCACGAAACGCTTGGTCGTCAGGTCGAACTCGCGCACGACCACCGCGTCCTTGCCGCCGTCGGACAGATTGATCAGGCAGCGGGTGTCGTCCGGCGCCAGGCAGTCGGCGCCTTTGAACACCCAGTCTTTGCCCTCCGCCTTGGACAGGGCGTCGATGTCCAGCAGCGTCTCCCATTGCGGCGTTGCGGTCCGGTAGCTGGCCAGCGTCGTGCGACGCCAGACGCCCTTGGGATTGGTCGCGTCCTGCCAAAAGTTGCCGATGCCGTCGCCCAGGAAGGACGGGCTGGGGATGCGATCGGTCGCCGTCAGGATCGCCTGGGCCTCGGCGCGGAAGGTTTCGTAGCGCGGATCGCCGGTCAGGACGGCGAGAGACTTGCGGTTCTCCTCAGCGACAAAGGCCATCGCCTCTGCCCCGTCCACCTGCTCCAGCGCCAAATGATCGTCCGCCGCCGCGACGCCCGCCGGGGTCAGGTCGCGGGGGAAGTGAGGCGGAGGGCTGTCGTTGGTCGAGACCACGACTTCGTCAACACCTCTGGCGACCGGCGTACTCGCGCAGGCGGCCACCAGAAGGGCCGGGATGGCGGCTGACAGGATCAGGTGACGCATGGCTTGAACTCCGCAAATCTGATCCTCCCCCGCGTCGCGGTGGAGGGGGACCGCCATCAGGCGGTGGAGGGGGACCGCCGTCAGGCGGTGGAGGGGGCGGAACCAGACACGGTGCGCGGGGTCGCCCCCTCCACCACTTCGTGGTCCCCCTCCCCCATTTCGCTGCGCGTCATGGGGGAGGATCGAAGAAGACCTATTCCTGCGCCGGCGTGTCCATCAGGCGGCGCGACAGATAGGTGTATTCCAGCGCCAGGCGACGCGCGGTTTCGCGCAGGTTCGCCCCCGCCGCGTGGCCGCCGTCGACGTTTTCGTAGAACAGGACCGGATAGCCCAGCTCCTCAAGCCGCGCCGCCGCCTTGCGGGCTTGGCCCGGATGGACGCGGTCGTCCTTGGTCGAGGTATGGATAAAGACCTCGGGGTAGGGCTGGCCCGCACGCAGATTCTGATACGGCGAATATTGCTGAATCCAGGCGCGCTGCTCGGGGATGTCCGGGTTGCCGTATTCGCCGATCCAGGAGGCGCCGGCCAGCAGCTTGTGGAAGCGCAGCATGTCGAACAGGGGTACCTGGATGACGGCGGCGTTGATCAGGTCCGGCCGCTGGGTCAGCATCGCCCCCATGAACAGCCCGCCCTGCGAGCCGCCCATGATGCCCAGCTTGGGCTGGCTGGTGATGTCGCGGGCGATCAGGTCCAAGGCCACGGCCTGGAAATCCTCATGCGCGCGCTGGCGGTTCTGTTGCAGGGCCGCCTCGTGCCAGCGCGGTCCGAACTCGCCGCCGCCGCGCGTGTTGGCGATGACATAGACCCCGCCGCGCTCCAGCCACAGCTTGCCGACCGTCGCCGAATAGCCGGGCAGCAGCGAGCTGTCGAACCCGCCGTAACCGTACAGAAGCGTGGGGTTGGAGCCGTCCAGCGGCATGTCCGCCTTATGCACCACGAAATAGGGGATCATCGTCCCGTCGGCCGAACGGGCCTCGTGCTGATCGACCGTCATGCCGGCGGCGTCGAACTTGGCCGGCATCGACTTGACCTGATCGACCGCGCCGGTCGCCGCATCGGCCAGCCACAGGCTGGACGGGTTCAGATAGCCGGTGACGCTGACGAAGACCTTGTCGTCCTTCTCCGAGGCCGAACCGACGCCGACAGAGACGTTCTGGGGCAGGTCCAGCGTCGTGTGCGCCCATTCGCCCTGACCAGGGGTGTAAACCCGCACCGAGCCGCGCACATTGTCGTACAGGGCCACCACCAGCCGGTTGCGCGTGACGTTGACGCCCTCAATGGCCTGACGCTCGGTCGGACGCAGCACCAGCTGAGCCGGGGTCGACTGATCGGCGAGCCAGGCCTCCAGCGGCCAGGCGCGGTCCAGTCCTGTTTCAGCGACACCAGAAGCTGGCCTTGGACCAAGCCGGTGATGTCGGACTTGGCCGGCAGCTGAAGCTGCGTCAGGGCGCCGTCGTCACCCAGGCGCCAGGTCTCGGACGAATAGAAGTCCACCGAACGGTTGATCAGCGTCGCCTTCACCACCCCGTCGGCGTCGCGCAGCGTATAGCCGGACACCGAAACGTCGGTCGGCTGGCCGGTGAACAGGGTCTCGGCCTGGTCTGGGGTCTGGCCGCGCTTCATCCGCTTGACCACCATCGGATAGCCCGAGTTGGTCAGGGTGCCGGGACCGAAGTCGCGCGAGATCAGCAGGGTGTCCTTGTCGATCCAGGATGCGCCGCCCTTGGATTCCGGCAGGGTGATGCCGCCGTCGACAAACTTGCGCTCGACCGTGTCGAACTCGCGCAGGGTCACCGCGTCCTTGCCGCCGTTCGACAGGCTGATCAGGCAGTAGCGCTGTTCGGGCTGAAGACAGGTCGAGCCCTTGTAGACCCAGTTCTGACCCTCGGCCGCCGCCAGGGCGTCGATGTCGAGGATGGTCTGCCACTCGGGCGTGGCGGTGCGATAGCTGTCCAGCGTCGTGCGACGCCACAGCCCGCGCACATGCTGGGCGTCCTGCCAGAAGTTGTCGATATGGCCGTCGTGGGTGAAGCCGGGCGAGGGAATGCGGTCCTGGGCCTGGACGATCTCCAGCGCCTGCTGATGCAGGGTCTCGTAGCGGGGATCGCCCTGCAGGACGGCGAAGGTGCGTTCGTTGTGGGCCTTGACCCACTCCATCGCCCGCTCGCCCTCAACCTCTTCGAGCCACAGATAGGGGTCGGTCGCGTCGCTGGTCGCGAAACCGCCAGATGCGGGAGCGGGTGAGGAGGCTGGGGTCTGGGCCATGGATACCGAGGTCAGGCTGGTGGAGGCGAGAAGCGTCGCAAGCGCGACGGCGGAAGCACGGATCATGGACAGGTCCCCGAAAACGAAGCCGGCACCTTAACGACGCCTTCCCGTGCGGCAAGCCGTGCGACCTTACCGTTTTGTCACACCGGCGGGACGCGCCGCCTCATCCCTCGTCGGGAATGCAAAGCAGATTGCCGCACGCCTTGCAGTGAACGGCGTCGGGGTCGTGGTTCTGCAGGCCGCAGCGATCGCAGGGGAAATGAACCTTGTGCGGTCGGATCAGGGCCTGGGCCAGACGCAGGAACAGGGTGATGCCGACAAGCATGACGGCGATGGACAACAACCGCCCCCACGGCCCGGGCAGGGTGACGTCGCCGAACCCCGTCGTCGTCAGAGTGGCCACCGTGAAATACAGCGCATCCACATAGCCGGCGATGCCGTCGTGCCCCCTGAAGGTCGCATAGACGAAGCCGGTCGCTACGAAGACGAAGGTGATCAGATTGGCCAGGGCGCGGGCGATCCCTTCAACCCGCGTATCGTCGAACCGCGCCCCCACGGTGCGCCAGAAAAAGTCCGAGTTCAGCAGGGTCCACAGCCGCAGCATTCGCAGGAAGCCGAGGTTGAACAGCCAGGCCGGAAACAGCAGGGTCGCCAGCACGAACAGGTCGACCCAGACGATCGGCCGCTTCAGCCAATCCTTGATGTTCGCATAGGCATAGGCCCTCGCGGCCAGGTCCAGGGCCAGGATGGCGGCGATGAAATAGTCCAGCGCATAGAAGGCCCAGCCCATGTTCTTCAGGATGGGCGCCGCCAGGAAAAAGCCGATGATCGCCAGGTCGATCACGATGACGGTCAACCGGAACTTCACCGCCTCCGGTTGGCTGCCATGATACAGGTACCGCAGCCGGGCGCGCAGTCGCAGGCCGTTGTCCTTGGGGTCGGTTTCGGTCTGGGACACGCTGGTTTCCGCGACGCTGGGTTGGGCCTATATGGCCTGCATGACCCGTCCTTTCGTCAAGATGAACGGCGCCGGCAATGACTTCGTCGTCGTCAATGCGCTGGAACAGCCGTTCGCTCCCAGCGAGGACCAGATTCGTGCGCTGGGCGACCGCCAGACGGGCGAAGGCTTCGACCAGCTGATCGCCATCGAACCGTCAGACACGGCCGACGCCTTCATGCGGGTGTGGAACGCCGATGGATCGATGGTCGAGACCTGCGGCAACGCCCTGCGCTGCGTTGGCTGGCTGTTGATGCAGGCGAACGCGTCGGACCGCGTGGTGATCGACACGTCGGGCGGCCCGACCACCGCAACCCGCGCCGGCGACCACCGTGTGACCGTGGACATGGGCAAGCCTCGCCTGGACTGGACCCAGGTGCCGCTGGCCGAAGAAATGGACACGCGAGGGATCGAGCTTCAGGTCGGGCCGATCGACGCGCCGCTCCTGCACACGCCCGGCGCCGTCTCCATGGGCAATCCGCACGTGGTCTTCTTCACCGACCGCCAGGACGACGGCTTCGTCACCGGATCCGGTTCGTTGGTCGAGCATCACCCGCTGTTCCCGCAAGGGGTCAATGTCGGCTTCGCAAACGTGCTGGACCGGGATCATATTCGCCTGCGGGTCTGGGAGCGGGGCGCTGGCCTGACCAAGGCCTGCGGCACCGGCGCCTGCGCCGCCCTGGTCGCCACCGCGCGGCGCGGCCTGACCGAGCGCAAGGCGACGGTGGTCGTCGATGGCGGCGAACTTGTCATCGACTGGGATGTGGAGACCGATCACGTCCTGATGACCGGCCCGGTCGAAATCGAGCGGACGGGCGTGCTGTCGATCTGACAGCGTTGACGCTGACGCGAAGGTAAGGCTCCGGGCCGATTGCGCAGGCTTCCTCCGCGTCAAGGGTTGGCGCGGCCCGTCCCAGCCTCTAGGACACGAACGGTTACAGCCACGCCGACGCCCTGGACGACCGATGCCCGATCAGACCGAAAAGCAAACCTTCTCAGACGACGAAGCGCTGGACTTCCACCGCATCCCTACGCCGGGCAAGATTTCCATGGCGCCGACCAAGCCGATGGCGACCCAGCGCGATCTGTCGCTGGCCTATTCCCCAGGCGTGGCCGTGCCGGTCCTGGCCATCGCCGCCGATGCGGACAAGGCCTACGACTACACCTCAAAGGGCAATCTGGTCGCCGTCATCTCGAACGGCACCGCGATCCTGGGCCTGGGCAACCTGGGTCACATGGCCTCCAAGCCGGTCATGGAGGGCAAGTCGGTCCTGTTTAAACGGTTCGCCGACGTCGACAGCTTCGACGTCGAGGTGAAAACCACCGATCCGGACGAGTTCATCACGGTCGTCAAGAACATCGGCGACACCTGGGGCGGCATCAATCTCGAGGACATCAAGTCCCCCGAATGCTTCGTCATCGAAAGCGAGCTTCAGGATCTGCTGGACATCCCCGTCTTCCATGACGACCAGCACGGCACCGCCATCATCTCGACCGCCGGCCTGATCAATGCGGTCCATATCGCCGGCAAGAAGCTGGACGAGATCAAGGTCGTACTGGCCGGCGCCGGGGCGGCGGGCCTGTCCTCCATCGCCCTGATGAAGGCGGCGGGCGTCAAGGCCGAGAACACCGTGATCTGCGACCGCGACGGCGTCGTCTACAAGGGTCGCGACCACGGCATGGATCAGTGGAAGGCCGCCCACGCGACCGACACGCCCCTGCGCACCCTGGCCGAGGCCATGGTCGGCGCCGATGTGGTGCTGGGCCTATCCGCCAAGGGCGCGATCACCAAGGAGATGGTCGCCTCTATGGCGCCCAATCCGATCATCTTCGCCATGGCCAACCCCGACCCCGAGATCACGCCCGAGGACGTCAAGTCGGTGCGCTCGGACGCCATCATCGCCACGGGTCGCTCGGACTATGTGAACCAGGTCAACAACGTCCTGGCATTTCCCTATCTGTTCCGAGGCGCGCTGGACGTGCGGGCGCGTCGCGTGAACCACGAGATGAAGATCGCCTGCGCCCAGGCCCTGGCCGCCCTGGCGCGCGAAGACGTGCCGGACGAGGTCGCCGCCGCCTATCGCGGACGCAAGCTGAAGTTCGGCCCGGACTACATCATCCCGACGCCCTTCGACCCGCGCCTGATCTGGTACATCCCGCCGTTCATCGCCCAGGCGGCGATGGACACCGGCGTGGCCCGCGTCCAGATCGAGGACATGGACGCCTATCGTCACGCGCTGCGTTCGCGCGTCGATCCGTCCGCCGCCCTGATGCAGAAGATCAGCTCGGCCGTGCGCGGCGGGCCGAACAAGCGCGTCGTCTTCGCCGAGGGCGAAGAACCCGCCGTCATCCGCGCCGCCTGGGGCTTCAAACAGGCCGACCTGGGCACGCCGATCCTGGTGGGCCGCGAGGATCTGATCCGTCAGAACGCCGCAGAGGCCGGTCTGAACTTCGACGAGCTGGGCATCGAGATCACCAACGCCCGCGTCTCCGACCACAATGTCGAGGACACCGACTGGCTGTACGAAAAGCTGCAGCGCCGGGGCTATCTGCGCCGAGACGTGCAGCGGATGATCAATCAGGACCGCAACTATTTCGCCGCCACCTTGGTCGCCAAAGGCCGGGCCGACGCCATGGTCGCGGGCGTGACCCGCAACTTCAACATGGCGCTGAAGGAAGTCCAGCGCGTGCTGGACGTGGACGACACCCTGATCGGCCTGTCGATCCTGCTGGCCAAGGGGCGCACCCTGTTCGTGGCCGACACCACGATTCATGAACTGCCGAACGCCGAAGAGCTGGCCGACATCGCTATCAAGGCGGCCGATACGGTGAGGAAGCTGGGTCGCAATCCGCGTGTGGCCTTCCTGTCCTATTCCACCTTCGGCAACCCGCCCGGCGACCGCGCCGAGAAGGTGCGTGAGGCGATCCGCATCCTGGACAAGAAGGGCGTCGATTTCGAATACGAAGGCGAAATGCCGCCGGAAGTCGCGCTGGATCCCAAGGGGCATTCGGCCTACGCCTTCAACCGCCTGACCAAGCCGGCCAACGTCCTGGTCATGCCCGCCATTCATTCGGCCGCCATCTCGACCAAGCTGGTTCAGGCCCTGGGCGGCGCGACCGTGATCGGACCGTTGCTGGTCGGTCTGGAGAAGCCGGTGCAGATCGTCAGCTTGGGCGCCTCGGTCAGCGAGATCATCACCGCCGCCACCTTCGCCGCCTATGACGCCGGTCCCGCCTTCCAGGGCTCGGGCCTGACCTCGGCGCCGCGTCCCCCCGCGGCCGTGGTCGAGCGTTGAGCGAACCTTCGCCCTTTCCACCCGCCGCCCCGCCGCCCCGGCGGGTGGAGCCGGGCCTCTATCTGGTCGCCACCCCGATCGGCAACCTGCGCGACATGACGCTGAGGGCGCTGGACGTGCTGGCCGCCGCCGATCTGGTGCTGGCCGAGGACACTCGCGTCACCGCTAAACTTCTGAGCGCCTATGGTCTGAAGGCGAAGCTGGAACGGTGCGACGACCATGCGTCCGGCCGCGCCGCCGAACAGGCGATCGAACGGCTGCGTGAGGGTCAGGTGGTGGCCCTGGTTTCGGATGCGGGCACGCCTCTGGTCAGCGACCCCGGCTTCGTCGTCGCCCGCGCGGTGATCGCCGAAGGACTGCCCGTCCATCCGATCCCCGGCGCCTCGAGTCTGCTGGCCGCCCTGTGCATCGCCGGCCTGCCGGCCGACCGGGTGCTGTTCGCCGGCTTCCTGCCGCCCAAGACGGCCGGCCGCACCGCCGCGCTGGAAGGCTTGAAGAGCCAGCGCCAGACGCTGGTCTTCTTCGAAAGTGGGCCGCGCCTGAAGGACAGTTTGACCGACATGGCCGCCGTGCTGGGGCCGCGCCCCGCAGCCGTCGCCCGCGAGCTGACCAAACTCTATGAAGAGTGCGTGCGCGGGACGCTGGACGACTTGGCCGTCGATCCGCGCCTGGACGCGCCCAAGGGCGAGATCGTCGTGGTCGTCGGCCCCGGCGAAGAGGTTCAGGCGACCGAAGCCGACGCGGACGCCGCCCTGATCGACGCCCTTCAGACCCTGTCCACCGGCGACGCCGCTTCCGAGGTGGCCAAGGCCCTGGGGCTGAACCGAAAGACC
>Ga0206126_10004355_pt1 | contig 13669 bp, 8 predicted proteins | sample Helgoland_Spring_5_FD_148621 | JGI IMG/M metagenome (GOLD analysis project Ga0206126, IMG submission 148621) | Pelagic subsurface seawater microbial communities from Kabeltonne, Helgoland, North Sea - Helgoland_Spring_Bloom_20160412_1 | ecosystem: Environmental > Aquatic > Marine > Epipelagic ...
GAGAAATACGTTTAGTCCCAGCTAAAACCGGCGGCGCAACCTCTTGCTTGATGGCCTCGCTGGCAAAATTAAGTACTGGCGGCAAACCAATACCATGGACCATTAACGTCGCACTCAGACCACCCACCGCAATGCGCGCCATCTCCTCATTGAGGATATTTTTGTGCCAGATATCTATGCCTTCAGAAACACCGCCGAACTCTTCAGGATAGCCGAGACCGAGAATCCCCACCGCTGCCGCCTTGGGCCACAGTTCATCGGGAAGCGCGCCATCCTCATCCCACTGATCGGCGAAGGGAATCACCTCACGATCAAAAAAGCGCCGCAGCTGAGCACGCCACTCCTCGTGTTCAGCGGTTAGATGGCTATTGTTTAGGCGTGCACTATCGAAGTCGAGTGGCATGGGATTGTCTCGTTGATCAAGGGGTGGGGATTTATGCTTTGATACTAGGCAGGCCAGTCTGAGCTAGCATGGGAATAAGCGCCATATTTAGAGTAATCAATGCCATATGCTGAACAACCCAGTCTGTGATCCTGAGCGCTTTAGCCTGTGATCCTGAACGCCTTAGCCTGTCATCCTGAGCGTAGCCGAAGGATCGCCTTAAAGCGGCACCTGCATCTCACAGTATCAATCAAACTAAAAAACTCGCTGCCAATTGCAGGAGATCCCTCCACTGCGGTCGGGATGACAATGTGGGTGGTGGACAATCGAGCCTGTCACCCTTAGCGCTTTAGCCTGTTATCCTGAACGCCTTAGTCTGTCATCCTGAGCGTAGCCGAAGGATCTCCTCAAAGCGGCACCTGCCTCTCACAGCATCAATCAAACTAAAAAACCCACTGCCAACTGCAGAAGATCCCTCCACTGCGATCGGGATGACAATGTGGGTGGTGGACAATCGAGCCTGTCATCCTGAACGCTTTAGCCTGTTATCCTGAACGCCTTAGTCTGTCATCCTGAGCGTAGCCGAAGGATCTCCTCAAAGCGGCACCTGCATTTCACATCATCAATCCAAACTAAAAAACTCGCTGCCAATTGCAGAAGATCCCTCCACTGCGGTCGGGATGACATATAAAATGGCGCTCTCGGGATGAAAAGCCCTGCTTTTTTAGGTTCTGAGATCCTTCGGTTCGCTATGCTCTCTCAGGATGAAAAGCCCTGCTTTTTTAGGCTCTGAGATCCTTCGGTTCGCTACGCTCACTCAGGATGAAAAGCCCTGCGGGCTTTTCACTTTCGGCGGTAATCTCTTGGGGACATGCCGTGCCAGCTTTTAAAGGCGCTGGAGAATGAACCTTGATCTGCATAACCCAGCAGGAAGGCTATTTCAGTTATACCCAGACGATCGTCGGAGAGGTAGCGCAGGGCCATGCGCGAGCGCACTTCTTGAAGCACTTGCAAAAAGTTGGTGCCACGATCGGAGAGACGGCGCTGCAATGTGCGCCGGGAGATATTCATTAGGCTGGCAAGTTTGTCGATGCTCACTTCACCCTCGGGCAGACGACGCATCATAAAGGACTTGAGGTTGGCCAAAAATTCGTCCGTTATTTGATCGCTTTCAAACAGCTCACTAAAGGGCTTGCTGAGATCGGGCCCCTGCTGGTAGTCCTGTTTAAGTATCTGATAGTCCAGTGCAGCGCTATCAAAAAACAGGCCGCTATAGGGCTGGTTATAGGCAATATTTCGACCAAAAATGGCTTCTAACTGAGTGCTATCTTGGGGCTGGGCATAGGTAAAACTAGCCTTTACTACAGGCACAGGTCGCACGCACAACGAGTTGATAATGGCCGCTGATGCGGAGAGCACTTCATCGCTGCAGTAACGCTTTAACCCACTACTTTTCAGCAGCGGTTCCCAGCGCAACTCCACCAAATTGCCTTCGCGATGAGCGGTGGTCTCACCTATATCGCCACGCATTTTTAAGGTGCTGGGAATCAAATTCAGATAGTCGCGGAAGGACTTACACAGTGAACAGGTATAGAGCTGCAGGTTGAGCCCTTTAAGATAAATAATGCGCCCCACTGAGAGAGTTTGTAATAGTTGGCCACTGGAAAGCGGCGATCGGGAATGGTTAGCTGGCTTTGCTGCAAGCCGGAATCACGCAGCAGCCGCTGTTGGTTAGCACCTTCTTTTCCCGCCGCCTGCAAAATAGCCACAAGGGCTGGAGCAAAGACGCTCCAGTTCGGGTTTATCTGCTGTTCGGCTGCTGTGTTGGGGGCCATAGCCTTTTTTTCTCGACGCTGTAAAACTGGGATTACTTTAACACTTTAGAAGATTTGGGTTCAATATTCTCGTCTTAAACGGTCCTCTTCCACCTTCCTTGAGCATAGGCATTGAAATCAAATTCTCCAGTGACATTTGGCAGAATACTGTATATATTAACAGTATATCGAGAGCACCCACCTATGCCCAATACAGAAATAATAAGCAAGCTCCTTGCCCGCCATGATACCTGGCGTGGACAGAGTCAAAAACCTACTCAGCGCAATGTCTCCAGCGGCAATGATCAAATTGATCTGCTATTAAAGGGTGGCTGGCCCACGGCTGCATTGACTGAACTACTGGTTCAGCGTCCGGGAATTGGCGAGCTTTCGCTGCTATTGCCAACAATTAAAAACTATTGCCAAAACAACCATCTCAGCGTCTGGCTCGACCCGCCCTATCAACCCTATGCACCCGCATTGGCCGCCGCCGGCATTGCATTGCAAAAGGTGCTTATAGTGCAGAGTAAAAGTGCTCGTGAATGGCTCTGGGTCGCTGAGCAGTGCATTCGCAACAATGCGCTGCTATTAGCCTGGAGTGATAACAAAATGCCCAGCTATAGTGATCTGCGCAAGCTGCAACTAGCGGCTGCCGACAGCGGTCATGCGGCGTTTCTGTTCTCATCCAATAAAGCGGCTTGCAACAAAGACTCTAGCAACCAACAGTCCGGTTCGTCACCCGCCACTCTGCGTTTGGATGTGGATTCTGTGGGTGAGAAAAATTTGTGTCTCTCTGTGCGCAAGCTACGCGGTGTGGCACCTGGAGAGCAACTGCTGATTCCTCGCGGTAAAGATCTCGGTTCACAGACTTCTCTGGCTAAATTACCAGTCAATATCATCCATCCTGCTATACCAATCTCAACGGATATTCCCCGCATTAAAACCAGCGAGCAGAGACTCAACGCCTGAAACCTTTGCGCCACGGCGAAAAGGGAAATAGACGAAAAGGATTTTCAAACTTACCTAGAGCGGCGCGGGCAGCAAACCCTTACCCAGAAAAAATCTGGCTCTATCTGCATTTTCCACTACTGCCCCTAGACGCTCTCTTAGATGAACCAAAAACCGAAGAAGATGGGCAGACCCCAATTGCAGTTGTAGGCCAAGAAAAGAACGGGATGCGCGTTTTATGCTGCAATGACAGTGCGGCACAATCTGGCGTTGAACCCCTTCTCTCACTGTCGACAGCTCTTGCTCTGTGCCCTGAGCTGCTGACGCTGCAGCAACAACCAGAGCGCGAAAAAACCACGTTGCAACAGCTGGCTTTAATCGCCTACAGCTTTAGCCCCATAGTGATTATTGCCGAGCAGGGTTTGTGGCTCGAGTTAAGCGGCTGCGAAAAACTCTTTCACAGCTACACTCAGTTGCTCCAACAGCTGCAAGAAAACCTCACACACCGCTGTACCCATATTGATATAGGCATAGCCGGCAGTGCCGATGCTGCAAGGCTGCTCTGTCAGACTGGCTTTCGCTGTGAGCTGCCGGAGAGTGGCGAAGTGGCACAGCAGCTGCGCCTAATACCACTGAGCCTGCTCAATATTCAACGACGGCAACAGCAAAGTTTCCAGCAACTCGGATTAACCCACCTAAAAGACTTGCTGGTACTGCCCCGAGCCGATCTGGCTAGTCGCTTTGGCACTGGCATAGTAGATCAGTTGCAATTATTACTCGGGGAGAAACCCTGTCAGCTAAAACACTTTAAACCGCCAGTGAGCTTTCATGATTTGCTCCAGAGTACTCAGGGTATTTTTAGTAAGCAGGGCTTACTGTTTCCCATGAAGACACTGCTTCAGCGGCTGAGTATTTATCTGCAAGCTCGTCAGTGTTACTGCCGCAAGATCGAATGGCGTTTCGAACCCTTAATAGGTGAACCCAGCTCCATGTGTATCACTCTTTCCGGGAGTCAAAATAGCTGGACGACATTACTCGATTTAAGTCGCCTGCAACTGGAGCGTATAGACTTACCGGCCAGTATAGAAACCATTATTTTATCCAGCGATGACTTTGTTGATGGTCTGCCGGAGGGGCTGGATTTATTCGGCACAGCTCCCTCTTCTGATACATCATTGACAGGAGAAGTGAGTGTGGAAGCCAGTCGGTTGATCGATAGCCTGCGTGCGCGACTGGGACCTGAGGCTCTTCAGCAGCCTGTACTGGGGAGTAATTATTTACCCGAGGAAGCAGGAAAAGTAGTCGCCCCGGGGAAGCGCCAGCAGTTGGCTGTTGATCACGACGGTTTGCAACCCCTCTGGCTGTTGCCTAAGCCTGTTGCTATTCAGCTGCGCAACCAACAACTGTTTTGGCGCCAGCCGCTGTATATTTTAAGTGGCCCGCGGAGGCTAAGTGATAATTGGTGGCAGACGGATCAGCAGCGGGATTATTATTTAGCCTGTGATAATGAGGGGGCGCGGTATTGGGTGTTTAAGCAGGCTGGGACTGATCGCTGGTTTGTACAGGGGCTTTTTTCGTAAAATTTGGGAAATTTTACTTTGGGCTCAGGGCTGTTTATTCGCTCAGGGCTGTTTTCGTAAAGGTTGGAAACTTTCACTTTGCGCTCAGGGCTGTTTATTCGCTCAGGGCTGTTTATGGCTCAGGGCTGTTTTCGCACACAGAGGTGCCTTAAAAGCACTGAAGTATGCGGGAGGAGATCCTTCGGCTGCGCTCAGGATGACAAGGTGGGTGGGTGGTGAGGTCGGGCTAACAACCAGCCCTGCCATCCTAGGAGAGCCATTTTTTATGTCATCCTGAGGGCGCCATTTTATATGTCATCCCGACCGTAGTGGAGGGATCTCCTGCAGTTGGCAACATGCCTTTTGGATTGGGTGATTTACTAAGACACTGGTGCCGGGGCGAGGAGATCCTTCGGCTGCGCTCAGGATGACAAGGTGGGTGGTGAGGCTAATAACCAATCCTGTCATCCGAGAGAGCCATTCATTATGTCATCCTGAGAGAGCGCAGCGAACCGAAGGATCTCCCGGCAGCACGCTGCGTCAATCAACAAGCCTACAAACTAAACCAAGCAAAAAAACATGCATCAAGCTGACAAGAGCTCCTCCTTAATCTTAAACTTCTGCACCTTACCCGCGGGATTGCGCGGCAACTGATCAAGAAAATAAAGTCTGCTCGGCAACTTATACTTGGCCAAACTCTGAGCGGCAAACTCGCGCAACTCTTCAAGCTCTAAAGTGCTGCCCTCTTTTACCACTGCCACTGCAGTAACCGCCTCACCCCATTTCTCATCGGGTAATCCAATCACCGCAACTTCAATCACCGCGCTGTGACCATAGAGAATGCTTTCCACCTCTGCGGGATAGACATTTTCGCCACCGGAAATAACCATATCCTTGACTCGATCACAGAGAAACAGATAGCCCTGATCATCGAAATAGCCTATGTCACCGCTATGAAACCAACCCTGTGGATCTATAGCATCGGCTGTGGCTTCGGGACGGTTCCAGTAACCTTTCAGTACATTGGGACCACGGACACAGACCTCGCCATGCTCGCCTGCAGGCAGCGGATTATTGCCGCCATCCACTATGCGCACTGCGGTAAACATCGGCGGCCGCCCTGCTGAACCAACTTTTTCAAGGGCCATGCTGGTCTCGAGCATGGTCGCAAAGGGAGAGGTTTCGGTGAGGCCATAGCCCTGACAGAAAAGCACATCCCGTTCGCTATAGAGATGAATCAGCGGCACTGGCACTGGCGCACCACCCACCACAAAGGCGCCAATATGGCTTAAGTCGGTGATGGCAAAGTTCTCGTGCTGACTCATCATCAGGAACATAGTCGGCGCGCCAAACATGGTGGACACCTGATATTTTTCCAGTGCTGCCAGCACTTCACCGGCATCAAAAGAACGAATCAAAACCACTTCAATCCCCCGAGCTAGGGAGGGCAAGGTAGTGACATTGAGTCCACCTATATGAAACAGCGGCGCACAGGTGAGCGTTGTGGTGCCCATAAAGTCTTCGCCATAGGCCGAATTAGCACTGTTCCAAAATAAATTCCCGTGGGTCAGCATGGCGCCTTTGGGCAGCCCGGTGGTGCCTGAGGTATACATAATAAATGCCACTTCATCGGCGTCGACCTGCTCAATTAACTGCAGTGGCTGGCTATCAGCCATCAATGCTTCCAGAGGCTCCCAGTTTGCTGCGTCGTCTTCAATACTGATATAACGCTGGCATACCAGATTATCTCGCTCCTGATCAACTAAAGAAACAAGACCGTTGTCAGCGAGCATGGTGTGAATGCCGGCATTGTTGGCTATATAGCGCATCTCAGGGCCGGTAAGGCGAAAATTAAGCGGCACAAAGATCGCACCCAAACAACTACAGGCATAGAGCGCTTCTAAAAATACTGGGTGGTTGAGGCCGATATAACCGACCCGGTCGCCGCGGCAGACACCGCCGGCGCGGAGCAGCGCCGCGAGTTTGCGAATCCGCTGACCAAACTCTCCAAAGGTCGAGGTCTTGCCCTCAAAGGTTAATGCTTTGCGCTCCGGCGAGAGCTCCGCGCGGCGCAAGATGGTGTAACCCAATCCAATTTCCGGTGTGTTCGACATACTGAGGCCCTTATTTTTTATATTTATAATTATGGGTTGTCGCCTAAAGACAATCACTCTGGCGCTTAACTCACGCCCTTTTTTTATCCCTTTGTACCTCTAATAGGCTGCCATGTAAATACGAGCAGTTCATATTCAACACTAGAAATATAGGTCACGGCTTGGCACGAATTCTGCAATACCTAGATCAGCACAGCAGAGCTCGAAACCCATAAACAGCTCTACTGCCAACAAAGCGCCCTATTTTCAACAGCAGACGCCTGTTAATAGTGCAAACAGAGAAAACACAGTGATAACAGCGGGCCCAGATTGGCGCATAGCATTATCAACACGCACCAAAACAGGGCTCCCTCTGGATAGCGCAACGTTTAGCCAAGTGAAAAGGAGCCAATAAAAATCACTATTCGATTAATTTTTACTGATCTCGATGGCAGTCTCCTCGACCATCACAGCTACAGCTTTGCACCAGCAGTGCCATTGCTTGCCGAGCTGGAGGCAATGGATGTGCCGGTGATTCCCATCACCAGCAAAACCTTTGCTGAAGTGATTAACCTGCGCGATAAGCTCAATAACCGCCACCCGTTTATTGTTGAAAACGGGGCCGCGATCTATATTCCCAATCGCTATTTTAAGAGTCAACCGCAACATGCAGTTTTGGAAAACGGTTTTTGGGTGCTGCGCAATGTGCCCCGACGAGCCAAATGGCAACAACTTCTGGCTGAGAGAGTTGCAGATTTTAAGGGCGAGTTTGAAACCTTTGAGTCAGTCTATGCCACTGCCGGCGCTGCAGGCGTTGCCGCAATTACTGGCCTCGATCTAAATGCTGCGGAGTTGGCCAATCAACGGGAGCACAGCGAGCCGGTGCATTGGGTTGGCAGCCCACAGCGTAAACAGAGCTTCATCTACCGCTTAAAAGAGGCCGGTGCGACGGTACTCCAGGGTGGCCGATTTCTAAATATTGGCGGCGATGTGGACAAAGGTCGCGCCATGTTGCAACTGCAAGATCTCTATTTAGCTGACGTCAATCTGGCGCGCACCCACCAACAAGAATCGAACAACAGCCCCTGTGACACGCTGGCCATCGGCGACAGCAACAATGATGTGGCCATGCTTGAGCTGGCCTCATCGGCACTGGTGATCCGGGCGGATAAGCGCTCACCACCCATCTTAGAACGCACTGAAAACAGCTATACCAGTCAACAGATTGGCCCAGAGGGATGGGTTGAGGGTGTCAGTCTATGGCTGAATAAAAACCAATAACAACATTTAATATCAATCACTAAAAGTAGTTATTTAAAGTGAAATATAACACCGAAAATTAAAATAAATCACAAAAGAGAGTTAACCATGGGCGACTTCCACCAAAACGGCGTGATCACCACATTGCATAATCTATCCAAACGATCAGTGGAGACTATGGAGGATGAACTGCTGGGCTTTTCTAAAACTCGACCCATGGGACTTATACTGCCGTCCCTCTATTCCGAACTCGAAGGGGATGCGCTCAAAGGTATTGTTGAAGAACTCAAACAGGTGCCCTACCTCAATCAAATTGTGATTGGCCTGGATCGTGCCAGCGAGCAGGAATATCGCCAGGCACTGGAGTTTTTCTCGGTACTACCCCAGCACCACAGAGTGTTATGGAACGATGGCCCACGACTGAAAGCCCTGGACGCCAAACTCCAAAAACTGGATCTGGCACCCAAAGAGATGGGTAAAGGTCGCAATGTTTGGTATTGCATGGGCTACACATTGGCCTCAAATAAAACCGAGGCTGTGGCACTGCACGACTGCGATATCACCACCTATGACCGGGAACTGTTAGCCAGGCTGATCTACCCAGTGGCCAACCCGCGCTTTAGCTATGAGTTCTGCAAAGGTTATTACGCCCGTGTTGCCAATGGCAAAATCAATGGCCGAGTATCACGCCTTTTAGTCTCGCCACTGTTGAGTGCGCTGAAAAAAACCGTCGGCCACACCGACTACCTTAACTATATGGCCAGCTTTAGATATCCCCTGGCCGGAGAGTTTTCCTTTCGCCGTGATGTGCTCAATGATATTCGTATTCCCAGCGACTGGGGTCTAGAGATTGGCGTGCTCTCCGAGATGCATCGCAACTACGCCAGCAACCGCCTCTGCCAGGTTGATATTGCTGACAATTACGATCATAAACATCAAAACCTATCCTTAGATGATGATCAGGATGGTCTGTCAAAGATGTCCATTGATATTGCCAAAGCCCTGTTCCGCAAGCTCGCCACACAGGGTGTAGTCTTCAGCCATGAAGCCTTTAGATCACTCAAGGCAACCTACTATCGCATGGCTCTAGATATAGTTGAAACCTGCCACAACGATGCAATCATGAATGGCTTAACCTTGGATATTCACGAGGAAGAAAAAGCCGTGGAGATGTTTGCTGAGAATATCATCAAGGCCGGGGAAGTGTTTTTTACCAGCCCTATGGAGAAGCCCTTTATCCCCAGCTGGAACCGCGTGATTAGCGCAGTACCAGATATTTTCGAAGAATTAGTCGCAGCAGTAGAAGCGGATACCGAAGAGTTTAATCAGCGCTAAGGCCAGCAAATATTATGAACCCAGATCATCTCTCTGATGCCCTCAGCCGTCACCTAACAACTATTTATGATGGTGTCAAGGGTGTCGACAGCGACAGTTACCCAGAGCTGAGCAATCAGCTGATCGAGCTTATGGGGCTGCACCAGGCCACCAGCGAGCCGACCCGCTATATCAATCACTGGGATGAACAAGACTGCCTAGTGATAACCTATGGTGACAGTGTCTTGCAGCAAAACGAAAAGCCACTGCAAACCCTCAAGCGATTTTTAGATCGCTATGTGGAAGATTCTATAAATGGCGTCCATATTCTACCGTTTTACCCTTACACCTCGGACGATGGTTTCTCGGTGCTCGACTATTCCAGTGTTAATGAATCCCTCGGCGACTGGGATGATATTGAAGCCATAGCGGCGGATTATTCCCTGATGTCGGATCTGGTGATCAACCACTGTTCCGCTCGCAGCCCCTGGTTTGAAAACTTTCTCAATGATCGTGACCCCGGGCGCAATTTTTTTGCCACCGCCTCCCCTGAAGATGATCTCAGCGCCGTAGTGCGTCCGCGGACCAATGCCCTCCTTAAAGAAGTCGAAACAGTTCGAGGCAGTCAGTTTGTCTGGTGCACCTTTAGTCACGATCAGGTGGATCTGAATTTCCGCAACCCAGAGGTACTGAAGCAGTTTGTCAGTATTATTCGCCAATATCTGGATAGCGGCGTGCGCATTTTTCGTCTCGATGCGGTGGCGTTCTTATGGAAAGAGCCGGGGACTAACTGCATTAATTTGGAGCAGACTCACGAAGTGGTTCGCCTGCTGCGCACGTTGATTGAACATGCTCAGCCAGATGCGATTATTGTTACCGAAACCAATATTCCCAACCGTGAAAACCTCGCCTACTTTGGCAATGCCAATGAGGCCCACTGGGTGTATAACTTCTCTCTGCCACCGCTATTGGTCAACACACTAATCACAGGGGACTGTAACTATTTAAAGCAGTGGATGATGAGCATGCCACCGGCGCGCAATGGCACCGCCTACTTTAATTTTATCGCCTCTCACGACGGCATTGGATTGAGACCTGCCGAAGGTCTGCTCACGGAAAGTGAAATCGACGCCTTGGCTGAGACTATGCAATCCTTTGGTGGCCGTATTTCTTGGCGCACTGGGGACAACGGGCAACGCAAACCCTATGAAATTAATATCGCATTATTTGATGCATTGCAGGGCACCACAGCGGGACCAGATCAATGGAGACTGCAGCGCTTTCTCTGCGCCCACGCCATTATGTTTGCTCTCGAGGGGGTGCCCGGGATCTATATTCACAGCCTTGTCGGCACACACAATGACTACCAGAGGGTTGAGAACGCCGGTCACAACCGCGCGATTAATCGTCATCAGTGGCAGTACAGCGAACTCCAGGAGCGGCTAGCAAAGGCCAATAGCTCAGAGCATCAGGTATTTAGTGGGATCAGCCAGCTGTTAAAAATTCGCCGTCAACAGTCCGCCTTTCACCCCAATGCCACACAGTTCACTCTGCATTTGGGCAGCAGCCTATTTGGGTTTTGGCGACAGAGCATTGATCGCCAGCAGAGTATTTTTTGTGTCAGTAATATCACCTCTGACGTTCAAACACTGAATCTCTCTGATATCAATTTGATCGACAATGAAAACTGGGTTGATCTGATCAGCCAACTGCCCTGCGATGGGCTGATGCAGTCAGTGGCTATGGAGCCCTATCAAACATTGTGGATTACCAATTTGGTCAATGGCTAGCTTGTTATATGTTCTTGTATCGGTGAAACTATTGCTCAGAAAAATACTCCTTAATCCACCACAGCAGCAGGGGCACAGACACAATGAAACTTGAAACACAGGCTATTCACGCAGGCTATAACGACGACCCCACCACTAACGCCGTGGCAGTTCCGATCTACCAAACCACCTCTTACAGCTTTCGCGACACTGAGCACGGTGCCAATCTATTTAATCTCGCCGAGCCGGGCAATATCTATTCGCGCATTATGAACCCCACCAACGATGTGCTGGAACAGCGCATCGCGGCAATGGAAGGTGGCGTCGCAGCACTCTGCATGGCCTCGGGCATGGCCGCTATCACCGCGTCGATTCAAACTCTGTGTCGCAGCGGTGACAATATGGTCAGTGTCAGTCAGCTCTACGGCGGCTCTTACAACCTCTTTGCCCACACACTGCCACAGCAGGGTATCGAGGTGCGCATGGCCTCTGGTGACGATATAGCCGCACTGGAAGCCTTAATCGACGAGAACACCAGAGCGGTATTCTGCGAGTCCATCGGCAACCCGGCGGGCAATGTGGTGGATATAGCCGCGCTTTCGAATATGGCTCACCGTCATGGGGTTCCAGTGATTGTCGACAACACCGTTGCCACGCCCTACTTATGTCGCCCATTCGAACATGGCGCAGATATTGTGGTCCACTCACTGACCAAATATATCGGCGGCCACGGCACCACCATTGGCGGCATTATTGTCGACAGCGGCACCTTTGCCTACAAAGACAATCCACGCTTCGCCCAGTTCAACACACCGGATCCCTCTTACCATGGCGTCACCTATGCCAACGACTTTGATGCGCCGTTTATTGGTCGTGCCAGAGTGGTTCCCCTGCGCAGCATGGGCGGCGCACTGTCACCGTTTAATGCGTTTTTAATTTTACAGGGATTGGAAACACTGGCCCTGCGCATGGACCGCCATGTTGAGAATGCCGTTGCAGTGGCTAATTATTTGCAAGACCACGACGCCGTCTCTTGGGTTAAGTATGCAGGTCTGGCGGATGATAAATACAATCAGCTGGCACAGAGAATGTGTTCCGGCAAAGCCTCTTCCATTGTTAGCTTTGGCATCAAAGGTGGTGAAGTAGCTGGTGGGAAATTTATTGATGCACTGGGCATGATCAAGCGCCTAGTCAATATTGGCGATGCCAAATCCCTGGCCTGTCACCCCGCCAGCACCACTCACCGTCAGCTCAATGAAGAGGAGTTGGCCCACGCTGGAGTGAGTTCTGATTTGGTGCGACTGTCAGTGGGTATTGAGCATATAGATGATATTTTGGCCGATATTGAGCAGGCTATTGCTGCTGCCAATTAGGAAACGTAATAGATTAGGCGAGACTGGCGCGTCACTCTGGGCGCGCTTGCTCTGGCAGCCTGAATACCATGCACCCCTGTCATCCTGAGTTCCTTTTACCTGTCACCCTGAGTACCTTTAACTTGTCACCCTGAGTGCCTTTAACTTGTCATCCTGAGCGCAGCCGAAGGATCTGGTGCCGATTGAAGAAGATCCTTCGACTTCGCTCAGGATGACAGTGGGTGTGAGAGATGTGTCATCCCGACCGCAGTGGAGGAATCTCCAGCAGTTCGCTGCGGGCTTTTTGGGATGCTTGGTATTGTGAGATACAGGTGCCGCGTTAAGGAGACCCTTCGGCTTCGCTCAGGATGACAGTGGGTGTGAGAGATGTGTCATCCCGACCGCAGTGGAGGGATCTCCAGCAGTTCGCTGCGGGCTTTTTGGGATGCTTGGTATTGTGAGATACAGGTGCCGCGTTAAGGAGACCCTTCGGCTTCACTCAGGATGACAGGGTAAGATGCTCAAGATGACAGGGTAATACGCTAAGGATCCCGGTAAGGTGCTCAGGATCCCGGCAAGGCGTTCAGGATAACAGTGGTTGGGGAAAACCTATTATTTAGGCAATACCACAAGGCCTTCATTGGGATTCATCTTTCCAGCAACCACCTCAGTATAAACCTCAGCAAAAGCTGCAAAATCAGGCACTGTCTCTACCGTCATCCAACCTGCACTCTGTTCCATTCGGGCTTTCATAAAAGCGCCGGCCCGCTGATTAAACCCATCCTGCCCCCAGTCACCCACGCGTTTTTGAATATGCGCAGGGGCAAAGAAAAAGCTGCTGCGCTGACGATTGATTTTGGCTGCCAACGGGTCATTTTCGGCGAGCGTGTCCCAGTGGGTCATACCCACACTGATACAGCTTTGCAGGTTGTCGCCTAAAGCTTCATGTATGGCACCTAAAACAGAGCGATTGCCTGCCATATCGACCATTACAGTGGCTTCGCTCGAATCAATATCACTTAACTTGCCATAACAAACAACCTCATCATAACAACCCAGCGAGGCGACAAAGTCATGGTTGGCGCTGGAGGTTACAGCAATAATTTTTGGGCGACTTCCTTTATCTGCTAGACCCTCGGCCAAGCCTATAGCGGTTTTGCTCGAGGCACTTAAAATAA
>Ga0206126_10004356_pt1 | contig 13669 bp, 13 predicted proteins | sample Helgoland_Spring_5_FD_148621 | JGI IMG/M metagenome (GOLD analysis project Ga0206126, IMG submission 148621) | Pelagic subsurface seawater microbial communities from Kabeltonne, Helgoland, North Sea - Helgoland_Spring_Bloom_20160412_1 | ecosystem: Environmental > Aquatic > Marine > Epipelagic ...
CCCCATCAACACCTCAACTTGCCGTAACTTCGAGACAATCTCTTCTGGCTTTGGTCGTTTGTTTGTCATTCTTGGTCCTCCGTTTCCTAAATATAACATTGGACCAATTCAGATGGGGAGGCTCAGTCAAACTACGTTAGTGTTTGTAAAAAAATAAAAAATTCTTTTATTGTGTATTAGGTACTTTTTTGGTGCGTTTTGGGTAAAGATACACAAAGACGCCAGCGGACGCCTAAGGACATCGCTGTATTTGCAGCTCTGACTGCGAACGTGGTCGTGGCGCTCCCATGACGAACTTATCCCATAATGCTTCCTTCCATCCCTGCTAAAAGATCGCACCATCAAACCATGGGATCAAACACCTAACCTTAATTTATAATCTAAACTTCAGACATTTGAGCCATGATTGGCCCAATATTCTCTTCAAGCAACTGGAGACCGCCTTCTTCATCAGAGCTAACTTTTTTTCTGTTGGCTTCTACGGCAGCTCTTTCTTGTTTTGCAGCTTCTTCTGACGGATAGATTATAACTGCCATATGGTGGTTATCGTCCAATTTCCACCAAAGAACATCTTCAGCAAGGCTCCCAGGTTTAATTTCATCCCTCATAAATCCTTGCATATTTTCCGCTGTTTCAAGCCCATTGGGCCAGTACCATTTTGTGTGAACTGCATATTTAGACATTGTTTCCTCCTTTTTTACGCGCGGTGTTAAAAGGAAATCACAGTATACGTTTAATTGATAGGATTTTCGCCTGTCCGCGCCGCCTACACTGCGACCGCCGCAAACAATCGTTTCATGGCGCACACCTTTACTGCTGAAATCAGACCCTATCGCCGCCCTTTTAACATCACTGCAATATTTAGCATTGTTTTTCCCGCTTATTCCATTTGAGCTGTCAGTTGTTGAAAACGCAGGAGAACACGCCTTGCGCGCCGCACTAATAGCACGGATGTTAACCGTCGCCACGCAAGCGGGTACTGAGTGTTGCAACCTTTGTGATTTTGTTTGAGTGCACAGCGCGACTGTGGCTGATTTGGAGGCTGATTTGGAGGCTGAGTTAGATACTGGGATAAATGTTATGAGGTCGTTGCGGGGTGAAACCGGACTGTTTATAACAACGCCATGACAGCTTTTTCATCTCTGCTGACTGACTTTCGCGCTTCAGCACCCAATTATGAAATCGAAATCGACGAGAATTGGAAACAGGGCCGTACTGCCTATGGCGGGCTGACCGCTGCGCTGCTGCATGCGGCTATCGTCAACAGTTATGATAATTTGCCGCCTCTTCGCACTGCGCAAATCAATTTTGTTGGCCCGACCGATGGCAGGATGCGGGTTACCCATAAGACACTCAGACGCGGCAAAAACAACGTAACATTTGAAGCACGTCTCGACAGTGATGCCGGCCCCGGCACTTACGGCTATTTTACATTCGGCGTGAGCCGCAAGATGGCCCGGAAAATGGATTATCCGAAACATGAACTGCCAGTCAGCCCGCAAATGGGCGAAGAACTGATACCGCACAATACGGGGCGGAATTTTCTAGCTAATTTTGACCGAATTCGGGCCACTGGCCCGGCCCTGCTTAGCGGTTCCGATAATCCAGATCTAACCGTGTGGTCGCGCCATATTGACCCGCACGCGCATCAGGGCGTAACCGAACTGATTGCCTTGACCGACGCGCCACCCGCTGCTTTGACTGCCCTGATCCAGCTAAAAGCACTCAGTTCAATGAACTGGAATATTAATATGCTGCGTGACAATCCGACAACGACAGACGGCTGGTTTCTATTACGCACGTCCACCAAACATGTCTGGAATGGTTATTCATCACAGGAAATGCAGGTCTGGAACCGCAGCGGCGAACGGATAATGGATTGCATCCAGCATATTGCCATTTTCACCTGAGCATCAAACCACGTTTGAAAAGGACTGACCTTTTATGGACAAGGCTTTGTAAATGACATAGCGCTTCGTAATGACAGAACTTTCTCAGCCGCGGTTTTTTGATCGCAAGACTCAGCCAAGCATGTTTACCTTGGTACTGCTTGCCAGTGTCTCTATGTTGGCAATGAACAGTTTTTTACCGAGCCTACCGGGTATGGCAGTGCATTTTGGTACAACAACCGCGATCATGGGGTTGTCTGTGGCAATTTATTTAGGTTCTAGCGCAGTTCTGCAAATTTTAGTTGGACCCTTGTCGGACAAAATTGGACGCAGGCCAGCTTTGTTGTGGTCTTTGGGTATTTTTATTTTCGCCAGTTTTGCATGTGTATTTGCTCATAATACAATCGTTTTCATGATCCTGCGCGCCATTCAAGCGTTTGCTGCATGTGCAATGGTACTATCTCGTGCAATAGTACGCGACACCAGTGACACGCAAAAATCGGCCTCAAAGATAGCCTACATTTCTATGGGAATGGCGATTACACCAATGTTTGCTCCTGCATTGGGTGGGTTTTTAGATAATTGGTTTGGATGGCGGGCAAATTTTTGGATGATAGGCGGGGTTGGCACCTTAATTTGGGTTGTGACTTACTTTGATCAAGGCGAAACTGTTCCGCCAAGCACACAGGGATTTCAAAAGCAACTTAAGGAATACACTGAATTACTGGCATCAAGACGTTTCTGGGGTTATTGCTTGGCGTCAGCCTTTGGCGCTGGTGCATTTTTTGCTTATCTTGGCGGTGGACCGTTTGTTGGCTCTATTGTATTCAATCTTAGTCCCGAAAAACTAGGTATTTATTTCGGCGCACCAGCAATTGGATATTTTGCAGGCAATTTTATTTCAGGACGCTACGCAGTACGCTTTGGTATTGATGCTATGATCTTACACGGCCTGAATATTATACTTATTGGAATGACTTTATCCGTAATATTGTCGTATTTAGGGTACTCTACCGTAGAAAGCTTTTTTGGTTTTATGGTTTTTGTTGGCTTGGGCAATGGGTTATGTATACCTAACGCCACAGCTGGAATGCTGTCCGTACGCCCGCATTTAGCCGGCGCGGCTTCCGGTTTGGGCGGATCTATCTCAATCGCCGGAGGCGCAGTTCTTTCAACAGTGGCGGGATTAATGCTAGTGCCCGGTAGCACTGAGATGCCATTATTGTTATTAATGTGGGTATCTTCACTGGCTGGGGTGCTGTTAATTTTATCAGTACGAAGACGCAATAGAAAGTTGTTATTGAGCTCTTAGTTTTCAGCCAGCAGCTGCGCAAAATATCAGAAAATTCTGTTTGGGAACACTAGGTTTTTATCTTTGGTTCTTATTTTAAAATTATTTTTCAAATGTATAGTCATTAGGGCTAAATTTTTTATGCTATCTCGCTTCCCTTGATCTTTTCTGTGAAGTCTCAAGCATAAGGCATCACCCCCGCGTCCACGATCTTTTGTTCAAGTCGCTTTAGCTCGCCCATAACTCGACGTCCGCCAGGTGGCGCTGGGCAGCTAGCTTATCTTTTGTCTGCCGACCGTGCTTAAGGTTAGCCTCTGAGATGCACTGTAAGCTCCGCTGAGTCTTAGATCCAGTTGAGCACCCATGTAACGCGCAGCGCCCATTGTGGTTGTATGCGGCCCTCTGACAGGCTGTACCCCGGCGGGTCTTTGCTAGGCATCTCTTACCCGGTCAGTTGGGGCCGAAGCGCGTATAAACTCAATGCGAACGTTGCCTTTAACAAATGTCGTCATACGCCTCCTATATGGGGTCATATTATAATAATTATGAGCTGACTGCCTTAGGTAGGGCAGTCGGTTTAATTTTTTTATAATATTTTTTTCGAGGTCACTTTTCGCGCCGAACCCGGTGTTTAGGTCGTTGCTTGGCCTAGATGTGAAAAAGGGTTGTACGGGTGCCGTCGTATAGTCATGATGGCTGTTCGCCTCAAAGGTCTAGGGTACCTTGGCTCCAAAAGTTGTTTTATAGTTCTGTGGAAAAATACTGAATATAGCAGCTGCTAAAATGTGGTTTCATAGTGTCTGTTGCAGAGCAATTTCACGCTTCCAGATGAATAAACCTGATCCAACAATTATAATCGTCCCCAAACCTGTCCAAATGGATGGAAGCGTATTAAAGATGAAATAACCAACAATTGTCGCATAAATAACTTGGGCGTACATGGTTGGAGCGAGCGTTGAGGCGTTTGCTAATAAATGGGCGCGGGTAGCAAGAATATGGCTAATTGCCCCAAAGACACCAATAATGACGAATACAAAAATCGCCATATTTGTTTGTGGCCAGTGCCAGTTTTGGAAAGCGAACGGGGCTATTGCCACAGTGGCAACTCCACTGGACCATAATTGGCTAGTTGCATTGTTATCCTGTCCGGCTAATTGCCGGGTTAAAATAAAGTAGCTAGATGCTGAAAAGAGTGCAGCGACGGATAAAATCATTGCCCAGTGGAAATCTTCTCCCCAAGGTTGAATAATTATCAAAACACCCAAGAAACCAACGAAAACAGCCGCAAACCTACGTAACCCAACTTTTTCACCAAGTATAAGATAGCCTAGTACCGTTATCACCAGTGGCATAGCAAAGAAGATAGCGATCGTCGTTGTAATAGGTAAAAATTTTAACGCGAAAAAATTAAATGTCGTGCCTCCTAAGAGGGCCATTGCGCGGCTGAATTGCAGCTTTGGATTATTGGAAACAAAATGGCTTAAACCACCGCGAGGAATGAAAAGTAAAATTACAACGAAAAACGCGCCGCAGTATCTAGCGAAGATGACTTGTACTGCAGACAGCCCGTCTAGGATGAGCCACTTGGCAGAGCTATCTATCAAGGTAAACAGAAAAACCGCAACAAACATTAAGATTACCGCGACTGTTGGCTTGTCCTCTCGTGCTGCCGCTATGACCATTTTGTATTTTTTTGTTTGAAGGTTTCTAGGTTGGTTTTGCAGTTTTCCACTTTTGTAAAAAACGCGCTTGGAATTGCTAAGGTCATCGCAGTACCATCATACTGCTAAACCTGAGTAATCTTCATCAGATACCTTTTCCAACCATTCGGCCACGCGGCCATTCAGGGCCTCTTGAATAGCGATGTGGACCATGCTGTTATAAGCACCTGCCCCATGCCAGTGTTCTTCGCCTGGTGGTATCCAGACGGTATCGCCAGCTTTGATAACCTTTGGTGGTTCGTTTCTAATCCCGACAAGGCCGACACCGTTGACCACATGCAATGTCTGTCCCAATGGGTGTGTGTGCCATGCTGTGCGTGCGCCCGGTTCAAATGCTACATTCAATGCCCTAACTCTCGCCGGTTCAGAAGCCTCAACAATAGGGTCTTGCCATACCGTGCCGGTAAACCAGTCAGAGGATGCTTTTTTCGTGGGCCGCGATCCGGCTTTTATAATCTCCATAAATGTCCCCTTGGCAGTGGTGGCGAAATAGTGATGACAGATAAGGCCATGATGGCTGGGAATATACAAGGCCATCGTTTTTATGGATGGGTGCTGGAGCGCATCCAGCATCATCCAGCGCACCGTATCAACAATCTTATGCCGTGGACCTATCAGGACATGATCAGCGCAAAAATCGCCGAGGCAAAAGACGCAGCTTGATCAAGGGCAGGGTTGATGTTTACGAAAAGTCTCCGGTTGGCACCAATAGAACTGGCCTTGATTAAGCAACCTAAGTGATCTCACAGGGTTGAAAGAATTGTGGCGTGCTTTGAAGCCTTCTCATTTTTGGGCAAACTGCCCCCTGAATACAATGCAGCCGACAAGGGCTTGATTGTAAAGTTCAACCTCCTCGTTCTCTGCTACAGCAAAATACCATGCGCTCGCTGGCATGACATAGAGGCTGAAACAACCGTCACCCGAATCGTTGTCGCCACAAAGTTGTTGGCCAACCAATTTGAAGTCAAAGTCCTTTTTAGTTTTTAAGTTATATCCGCCACTGAATTCAGCATCTGCATTTCCCAATGTGCCGAAGCTTGCGTTCGCTGGTGTTCCTCCCGCAAAGCCGATCACAGCACTGTTGGATAAAAGTGTACGTAATTGCTCTTCACCAACCTGTTTCGCTCCTCCTTGAACCCAATGAGCCTTTTTCGTCATCCAACGATGATCTCTATTCCTCAACGGCTTATAGGAGCCGCGAAAGCGATGCGAATTTGACGCTATAAAACTCGCAAGACAATCTCCATAAACGTAGTCAGATGGAAGAAGCCAGCCAGCACCGTGGCAATAGTCGCACCTCAAATTACACCAATACAGAGGGGTTTCCCTTTATACTTACACCTAATCTCATCGGCTACGCCGCGAACATTAGCGTCCTGAGACAGATCAAAAGAAGAAACAACAACAGAAAAGACAGAGCCACGTAAACTGGGTGAAGTACGGTTTGAGGATATGTTCTGAGTTAAAGACCAAGAACAACAAGACCCGCAGGGGACCCTCTAACCTTCCTCATATAGGGGACCTGTAAGGAACAGGTGGTTCTTTGATCGTCTTTTTACTCTAGAATGACATCCGCTTTGGGTAACCGATTAGAGCGGGAAAGCATCCCTTTGCTGCGGCAGAATTAACCGTCAGCTATGCGGACATGCCACCATTTCGTTCCATATCCGATGAATGGCTACTTTCGGCCTAACGCCCAATGGTGCTGGCGCCCAAGATCGGCATCCTGAGTGCAATCTCAAGCACACGTGCAACGGTATCATTGGGAATACCTTCCCTTTGCATACGCATCGCGCCCCCGTGTTGCGCATCAACGAAGAGTGCCGCGATATCCGTTGGAATATCGGCGAATTCACCGCGTGATTTTGAATGCTCGATCCATGCCCCATAGGCATTCAAAAGGCTGAGCCGAATTTTGTCCAGTTTAACGCAGGTGGACGGACCAAGTTGCTGTGATTGCGCCCGCATCATCACAAACAAACATCCCTGCGGAATGCCGAGGGCCGTACGATCTTGGGTCATGAAACCTATGAGGGCGTCGATGGCGTCCGTCGTCGGCTGATTTTTCTCAAGAATATCAATTACAGGCTGGATTGCGAGGCTGTGATACACCTCCAAAACGGCCTCTTTCAGCCCATCATCACTGCCAAATTCCCGATAAACACCCGGCTTGGACGCTCCGGTTAAATTGCAGATGTCGCTGATCGAGACATTTGCTGGCCCCTTTGACCAGTACTGTATCAAAGCAGTTTGCAAAACCCGATCTCGGTCCAACGTTTTTGGGCGACCCCGTACAGAATTAGGTTTTTCATTCATTATCGTACCCGAGAGTATTTTATCTTTGACAGTGCCTAGTCATACCTCTAAATACATTAAACATTCTCTAAATACTAACCCTGAGGGAAACGACATGCCAAAAGATCCCATTGGGGTGCTCGGTCGATTGAATGCGGCCAGCTTGATGATGATAACACCTGAGTTTTACAAGCTTTGGTCAAAACGCGCGAAGGGTGCAGGCAAGATCAATCATGATCTTGCAAACTTCAGTATCAAGCCCGCGTATATGCAGCTAGATGGCCTAAAAATCCGCTACGCGACGGGTGGCAATTCAGACGGGCCAACGGTTTTGTTCCTCAGTCCTCTTCCTCAAAGTATCCTGTGTTACGATGCGACGTGGTCAGCGCTTTCTACCAATACTAATTTGGTCGCATTGGATTTGCCGGGGTTTGGGCAGAGTGAGGGGAACATAAGCTACATGACATTCGCTGCGCAAAGCGCCTTCCTGCAAAAGTTTATCAGCGAACTTGGACTGTCTGACGTTCATATTGTTGCACCAGATGTTGGGATGCCTGTAGCGCTCCATTATGTTTTACACCGTGACCACAAAGCCAAAAGCATCTTGGTTGGCGCTGGCCCGAGCGTTCAACCGTCCGCAGATGGAAGCCTCGTCCAGAAGATGATTGGTTCAGGATTTTGGCGACTTGTTTTCACAATTACGGGCGCACCGGCGTTCATCAGTGGCGCAAACCAGTTGGGGTACTTAAATTATAGTCCTTCCGCCGAGGAGGTCGCTGATTATGTCGCGTCTTATTCTGGTAGGGTTGGCCCGGTCACTAAGTGGTTCAAAGGGTACCCAGAAGGCTGCAAAGACATCGATCCGCATCTCGCGACACTGAATGTGCCTGTCCACGTTTTTTGGGGCGAACAAGATGCGTTTCTGAAGGCAGAAAATGCGGAACAGCTGCATGCGCTGCTGCCCAACAGCGCGCTGACCGTCTTCAAGAATTGTGGCCATTTTTGCTATCAGGATAAGGAAGTAGAATTTACCGAGTTGGTGCGAACGTGGGTCTGCAACGGTCACAAGTTGGGCTAAGCCCCGATTACCAATCAAGACAGCCAGTACCAGAAATTTGAAATGAAAGTGCAAGTTATGAGCGATCTCTTAGCTCCTTTGCTGGTCCAAGGCCGTTCCTTGGTATTCGTCCAACTCACGGCGCTTTCTGCGCTACTTGTCATAGCAACATTAATTTGGGGTCAACTTGATCAACGCACACTGGATGGCGTACCCGTTTGGGTGAAACCTGCAAAATTCTCGATCTCATTTCTCGTTCATTTTGCGACGCTCGCCATTATTGTCGCCTTGATGTCCCCAGAAAACGCGGAGCTGCGTATCGTTGCAGGTGTGGGTTGGGTATTGGCAGCGGTGTTCGTTGCTGAAATGACATATCTGATTTTTCAGGCGGCGCAGGCGCAGCACAGTCATTTCAACGACACGACCTCGTTTCACAGTGCGATGTATTCTTTGATGGGGATGGGTGCGGTTGTGTTGATTGCCCTGCCAGTCGTCATTGCCTGGCTTGCAAAGAGCGACATTGCGTTTGGCCCAGCAACTCAATCGGGCATTTGGTGGGGCGCGATCATAAGCTTCGTACTGACGGTGATCATCGGAGGTTACCTGGGCGGCAACGGCAGCCACTTTGTCGGAGACCAAAGCAATCCAGAACTCGTTCTGCCAATCTTTGGCTGGTCAACCGAAGTGGGTGATTTGCGACCTGCACATTTTCTGTCGCTCCACGCATTGCAGGTTTTGCCCCTGATCGGAATATGGGCAGACAGAACAGATCAAGGCATAATCACAATATGGATTGCTGGCTTTATCTATTCAGCGCTGACAGTCGCGCTCTTCATCCAAGCGATTTTTGGCCAACCGTTCATACGCATATGATGCTAGACCACCACCGAAACCCAAGACGGCTGCTTAGAAGTAGCTACCAAAACACCAAAGAGGGTCACCTGAGAGGGCAAATGTCTGTACGCCTACCAACTACTCTGCGTAGCGTCGCAGGGCGTGCTCCCTCGACAAGACGAAGTGGTCAGGCACAGGTGTCATAACAGACGCTGCATCACCCCAGAGCACCTCCAACTAGGTGCTCAACAAGACAACATCCAAGACGAGAGAGTAAGGCAATACCGCTGACAGGCCTCCGCTGCACGTGCGGGCGACTGTGCAACTACGCGACTTTATACACTCTGAGGCTACTCTTGCCAGTACGCCTCATGTTATTGGTGTGTGATTAAGGCCCCTGAGTGGCCACTTCGCGTGGTCCTATGGCTAGCTTTTTGGGAATCCAATTAAATGCCATTAGGAACCCACAGCTAGAACTTATATCCCATAAGTATCTATATTTGCTTGGTTCTTTATTTGGCGCAACCCCCTCCTTGGACACCATTTTTACACTGATTTCACCTTGTTTTCATGGATAACCAGTCGTAACGCTGGTTTTTAAGAACCCTTTTTGTCCAAAAGGGAACCCGCTGGGTCACAAACAGGAATACCCTCATGGCCACCTCTGACGATGATTCCTCGAGCAACCTCGAGGACACTGCCATGAAACTGCCCCCCTTCACCGAGATAAAAGCCGATGGTCACTTCCTATATCGTCGTCGTGTCCCTAAGGAACTGGCCAGTTCCCCATCGGGAGAATGGGTCGCTGTTTAGCAACACCGCTGTGGTGACCGATAAACAGAGTGAGCGGGAGAAGGTGCTGCTTCTGTTTGCCAATCACTTCGGCATCGAGGCCGCCGAGTTGGTGGCGGCAAGCCAGATTGACGAGACCCTAAATATGGCCCTGTGGGGCCTCTCGGACACCATCGAGGGGCAGGTCAGTAGGACCACTCAAGCTCAGCTAGAAAATGCCTCTCTGCCAAAGGAGGTGGTCACCCTTGGAGTTTAGACTTTTTGTGTAACTATAAAAATATAAGATATTGATATTATTTCGTTTAATGGTGACCCCGACAGGATTCGAACCTGTAACCTGCCCCTTAGGAGGGGGCTGCTCTATCCAGTTGAGCCACGGGGCCGCTAAAATCAGATACTTACAGTATTTTTTTCTGCGAGCATTCTGTTTGTCAATTGTTTGCCAACTTTCACCAGTTGATAACCGAAAATACCACAGTCTGCCCGAAACGGAAACAGCTTCTACTTGGCCAAAGTTAAGCAAATTTCAAAACGTGATAAACCATTGTTCTGAGACAGCCCAATTCACGGGTAATTGCGCTTGCGCCCATGCCTGATTTCTTAATTTCTATAACTTTATCATAATCAAGATTTTGCTTTCTACCCTTGTAAACTCCACGCTCTTTGGCAGCTTCAATTCCAGCGCGTTAAAGTTATTTGATAAAACTTAATTCCAATTCAGAATCCATACCAAGCACCGTAAGCACCATCGTTCCCATTGGGCCTGCCTTATCCATGGCTGGTTCCAATATTTGCAAGCCTGCTCCTTTTTCGTGGATTCCATGGACCAAGTTAGCGGTACAGCCCCGTCCCGGCATCAGGTAAAATGGACTTACGACGGCCCGTTCTGGCTCGGATGCCCAGGTTTTGCAATTGTATTCGTCAGATGTCAGTCCGTTGCGTGGCTTGAGGCGGCATACGTAATTGTGGGCATTACGGACGTTGCAGAGATGTCTACGGAGTTGATCGTGATTGTCAAAGTGATACCGTTTCACGATCGCCTCCTTGAGTGTGCGGTTCAACCGCTCGACTTGTCCGTTCATCCATGGATGGTTTGGCTTGGTTAGGCGATGCTCGATGCCGTTTGTTGCGCAGATCATGTCAAACCGCATGGGCAGGGAATAAGGCATGTTGCGTTTGCGCGGCTGCTCACAGAACTGGATACCATATTAGGATTGTGTGGATTTTGTACGGCGCGACTTCAAGCACGGCCTCTAGAAACGAGTTATAGTTGAAAGTTGGTGACGGCCCGGATGGCCGGCATATCCTGGCGTTGTTGACGCGCCGCAATTTTTGTTGAAAAAAGGATATGCCACATAACAAAGAATACAGTTATCGACTTCACGAAACCAAGCGATTTTTCACCTGATCCGTTACCAGATGTGCTGCGCGCAGGAGCCTGAAAGCTTCTGGCCACTGCGGTGCGCGCTGAGGTTCCAAAGTTCCTGGCAGGTCACGTCCACCTTTTGGGCGACAAGGGTCGCCAGCGGTTGGTGCGGCACGGTTTTCTGCCGGAACGCGAAGTTTTGACCGGGATCGGCAAGGTGTCAGTCCACGGTCCTCGGGTACGAGACCGTGGGGTAAATCTGTTTCAACTCGTCGCTTGTCCCGCCCTATCTGTGCAAAGCAAAGTCTGTGGAGGAATTACTTGAGCGTCTTTACAAAGGCATCTCGACAGGGAACCTCAGCGCGGCACTGGCTTGGTTGGTAGGCCCGGATGGCGATGGATTGTCCGCCTCAATAATCACGCGTTTAAAGGCGACCTGGTGATACAAATATGAGGTCTGGCGCAAGCGAAATCTAACATAAAAGCGTTATGTTTATTTCTGAGCGAAGGGTGTCTACTTCAACCCGCGCCTGGACTATGATCGCCTGTGTATGTTGGTAATTATTAGAGCAGACGAATACGCAGAAAAGGATGTTCTTGGTATCATGGATGGGTTCCGTGAGAACGTGGGCAGCTGGCGTGGTCCTCTTCGTAGCTTGAATAAACGGGGACTAATCATTGCGCCCGATTTGGCCTTTGGTGACGGTGCATCGGGCTTTTGAACCGCACTGCGGGGCGTGTGCCCAAGCACGAAAGAACGGCGTTGCTGGGTCCACAAAATGGCCAATATCACCGGTGTCATGCCCAAGCCAATGCATGAAATAGCTTAAGCGTGAAATACGAGCGCGCGGTCAAAAAGTTAACCAAAGATCGTGACGTGTTACTGACCTTCTACAACTTCCCAGCCAAGCATTGGAAACACATCCACACGACAAAAACCCCGTCGTTCGCCACCGTGCGCAACTGGACCCGAAAGACCAAGGGCTGTTTTAGCAGGAAAACGGCACTGTCTATGGTGTTGAAGCTGAGGATGCCAGCACAGAAAAGTTGGCGAAAGCTCAGCGGCACAAACCGACTGCCAGAAGTTATTCTGGACTGGCTATTACAAGAATTTGATGAGCACGGTGCAACTGCTGTGATCCCGCCCAAAACCAACAGTAAACTCCAGCTAAATTATGATGCGAAGCGCTACAAGTGACGCCATCTGGTGGAATATGACTTCGCAAAGATCAAAGAGTTCAGAGCGATAGCCAAAAGGTACGACAAGACAGATTGCAGCTATACGGCGTGTTGGAACCTCGTGGCAGCGCTCATAGCTTCAATATGATTATCCACAGGCCTTTATTTCCTTAACCTTAAATAATTTATAAAATCACTAGTTTGCAGAAATAAAGCAACTTTTGACTATTATTACCCTGACTAAAGGGGAAAGGTACCCGTAATTAAGCCGTAATTTAGAATTCACTTTCTGATAGTTAACAAAACGATAATTGCTCACATTTTATAAATATACATCCATATATTATTTGAGATTTATTATTTATTATTATCACAATGATTTAGAGATATCCACAAATATTACCATGGGTCTATTCAACCGTATTGCAGTTATGAACGTCTTTATGGCAAGGATAAGGAGTGGAAAATTTCTTTAATAATAAATTGGTGTTTGCAGAGTGAATATACATGCAACAGTAGATAACTTTAAAAACGAGCGGTGCCGAATCATATCGCTGGATAAAGAGGCTAGTCTTTCAGCATGGCTCGAAAAGGTTTGTTTTTGGGAATTGCTGATGATCATCGGACAATTAGAGGGAAATACAGGCTTCGGGATAAACGATTATATTGACAAGATGGAAACCCGTAAAGTGACCAGGCTAACGGTACAAAGGTTTATAAAATCCAGAATTATGGAAGGCGATCTTATAGAAATCAAAAGTACTAAAAAAAGTAGAAAAACTTTGGTCCTTTCTCAAAACCTAATGAATACTTTAGATGTTTATTTTGGTGAATTAAGCATTTGAAAAACTCGCAGGTATTTCTGGCAGCTTAATCACAGAGAAGTTATGATTTTGCATTGATCAAAACAAAACCTAATCTGAGGCGAAACCAGCTCACGACTCAAATCTGACCGGGTCACCAATAAAAGCCAATGCTTAATTTATGATGCAACCTGTCCGACCTAAACTCCGAGGGAACACACGCGACAGACATTTCGACCCATTCAATGTCAACGTCCGATCATTTCGCTAAAAAACCTCGTCAACATTTTGACAGGATAAAACGTCTGTTTATTAGACAAAGATACAAAGATACAAAGATACAAAGATACAAAGATACAAAGATGTGTCGCGACCAACCCCAACCAAGTAAAGTATAATCATGCACTAACAAACCAAACCCATAGAAATGAAGTCTGGTTCG
>Ga0206126_10004359_pt1 | contig 13665 bp, 24 predicted proteins | sample Helgoland_Spring_5_FD_148621 | JGI IMG/M metagenome (GOLD analysis project Ga0206126, IMG submission 148621) | Pelagic subsurface seawater microbial communities from Kabeltonne, Helgoland, North Sea - Helgoland_Spring_Bloom_20160412_1 | ecosystem: Environmental > Aquatic > Marine > Epipelagic ...
CTCCAAAAAGAAACATTCTGATGAATATTTCGATGAGTTGTGGAATAGTTAATGTTTCATAACGGAGTGTATCACCTTAAAAAGAACATAGTATTTATTGATGTAACACTAAATATTATGTTCTTAAAAAGGGTTAATTGATTTAGGGTGAGTGGTGGTTTTTTTAAGTCCTATTACTTTACTTTTCCACCACTCTCATCCCTGCTGATTTAGTGTGTGTTGGGGATGAGGGTATTATCTGTGTGTGTATCTCTGAATAAAAAAAGTATCTGTGATATTGTGATTCAGTTCTTTATCACGAAATCACGAAATCACAATCTATCTTTTAGATATACATTTTTATACCAATCTCTATCTGATTTATCCAATTTATGTTCGAGATTGTTTTTGAAGCAGATTGGGATATAAGAATAATAATACATCCCACACTTTCTCTTCTTCTTAACCATTGACTTGATTAAATAATCTTTTAGAAATCATAGGTTGAATATCAGATTGATTCTTTAATTCACCTTTCCATTTAATGTAACCACAATACATAGGATTAGAAATAATATCTCGAAGATTCCAATATTTGAAATCCCTTCCATTGAAAGTATAATTTCTATTCTTTAATAATTTCAATAGTCGTTGTGTTCTTTTAGTTTTAGTTAGATGTTTCATCTTATTCAGCACATTCCATTTCTTGAAAATATACTGAACGATTGGTTGAACATTCTCATCAACAACAATTTGATTATTCTTTCTTTTGTAGCCGAAAGGGATAGAAGGATAAGGTATTTTATTCTGTTCCCATTTCATATTTCTACCATTAGAACATCGTTCTTTAATCTGTCTTTTTTCTTCAGTAGCGATAGATAATAGAATATTTAAAATCAGTTCAGATTTACCACCATCACTTGTATCAATATTATCTGAAATAGAAACAACATTAACATTATGTTCTTTACACATTTCTATGAATTGTAATGAACCTAACATTGTTCTACCTAACCTATCAATCTTGTAAACAATAATAGTTTTAATAGGAGATTCTTTTAGAAAAGGATTCTTAATCATTTCTTTAATTTCATTCAGAATACGCCTATCATCATTACCACCACTATCAGTTTCTGAAAATACATTAGTCAACTCTAAATCATTCAGATTACAATAGTCGTTAATCTTCTGTTCTTGATGTTCTAAAGATGAACCTTTCTTCTGTTGTTTTAAAGTTGAAACACGCACATATCCGATAACCATATCTATATTCCTTTTAATTGATTGTTGATTTTCATCAAGATTACTTTCTGTAATCCCTTTCTCATTCCTTTATAGAAATCAGCAGTTTCTTTATCATTCTTCATTTCAAAGTGTCTGATGATTTCATCTATTTCACGAAGATTCATTAGTTACCTCCCTCTTTAACTTGTTTAAAATAACCTTCAAGTATTATACCCATATCAGATTCTGTTATTTCTTTTTGGGTTATCATGCTGATTTCAGAACAAACATTTTGAAACCAGTTTAAATAAAACTTCTTATTAGTATCATTATTAAAGTATTTGAATATTTCGTGTTTATTCATTTATTCATCCTCCAGTTGATTACTATTAGTCATACTCCAAATCTCATCATCAGTAAGCACATCACGATATACTTTCAGAAGATTATTGTAGTCACAAAATTGTTTATGAGTTAAATAACCTTCATCAATTTCATTATAGTAATCGTGAATATCACTCCAACAATTAGTCCAACCATTGAAATTATCTTTCGGTTCAACATAATTTTTATCATATAGTTTATTGAAACATCCCATAACACGCTCCTTTTATGTATACTTTTTGTGTAACATTGTAACAAGGTGTTGTTACATCGATATTTTGGGTATTTCTTCTCTTTGGAACACACATTTTGACAATAAAATGTAACACAAAATGTAACAAGGTTTTGACACATTCATTAAAAATATCAATTCTTGTAAGTGTCTGTAATATAAGGAGGTTATGGAGATTGTAATTGTTTTGAAAGTGTCTAACACAAAGATTTTCAGTTCTTTCACACATTCCTTGTAACTCCCTTATTTTCAATAGTTTATACCCTAATATCATACTATAATGTAACAATACTTGTAACATATAAACAAGTATTATTATATTACTTATATGTCAGTTAACACATTATTAATAAACTTGTTACATTTAGGGTAATCAAATGGCTGGAAAATTATATAAAAGAAAAGACGGATGGTTCTATTACAAGTATTCATTTGTAGATGAGTTTGGGTATTCTAAATGGAGAATGATTTCTTGTAAAACTAAAGACGATAAAGTCGCAGATAATGTGAAGAAACATTATGACAAGACATTTGGTAGAGTAACGAATCCATTTCAGAATCCACGATTTACATACAAAGATATGGTTAATGATTATCTGAACTCAAGAAGATTAAAAGTGAAGAGAGGGCAACTTTCTGAACTAACATATAAATCAGATGTTAATTCTTTAAATCGATTTAGTGATTGGTTGATTAAGAAACAAGGTTCTGATTCTGTTGAATTAGCAGATTGTAATCATAAACTAATACAGAAGTTTATTGATGATAGATTAGATGAAGTATCACCTACTACTATTGATAATAATATTAAACACTTATCATCATTCTTTGGTTGGTGTTTGAAAAAAGATATAGTCAAAGTGAATCCGATTCTGAACAAGAAATTAGATAAGCCACGAAGAAGAAAAAGAAAGTCAATTCCTACGAAAGATGATTGGAAGATTCTGTGGGATTATTGTGAAAGTAAAATCAACAGATGGTTAAGTGGTGAAGAACATTATGATTACTTTACAACATTGATATTTTTACAGATGAATCTTGGTATGAGAATAGGTGAGTTATTGAGTATGAAATGGAAGAAGGGTGTTCACGATAATGATACTGGACATTCTGTAAACTATGTATATCTATCTTCTGATACGAGCAAGTTAACAATCTATTTCAAGAGAAGATTAAGAACTATTCCTACCAATTCAGTCATTCATATTTTAGAAAAGATTCCAAGAGAATATAGTGTTAGAAAGTGGCTCAATGTTCAACGAAATCAGAAGAAAGTTAAAATGGATTATGTGTTTGGTAATAAATACACAAACAAATCAAGATATGGAAATCAAGTAAGTAGGGATTTCAAAAAGTTAATGATGACTTTAGATTTAGATACTAACTATACATCTCATTCACTTCGACACGGATGGGCTGTAAATCAAATAAGAAACAATAGTAACATTTATACTATATCAAAGTTTATGGGTCACTCAATGGTTCAAGTTACTGAATTATACGCTGACCATTTACAGAGTGATGACTTTGATGAACTTGTTAACAATAATAAACCAAAGGAATAAAATGGATATTACTAAAAAACAAATGGTGACTACAATTATGGATATGATGGATGACTTTGTTGAGGATTACTTCGTATTCAATGAGCCACTTATTAAGAAACAAGACACTATGAATGAGGGTAAAGGATATGGAACTGATAAACGAAAGTTAATCAATTTTATGTTACAATGTGATAAACCAAGTCGTAAAGATATGAAGTCGTGGGTTGAATCTTGGTGTATCGCTAATCTTGATAGGATAGATTAGTGTTACATTATATGAATTGGAATAAGATTAAGGTGATACATTTAGAGGAGTGGGAAGAGGTTGTGGTCGGAGACGGAATCGAACCGCCGACACGAGGATTTTCAGTCCTCTGCTCTACCAACTGAGCTATCCGACCAACATTTCATCCCTCAAAAATCTATCAAAAAACTATCAATACAGGAAAGATTTCCTGAATCGAAGACACCTAAATTAAGAAATAATTTATATTAACAAAAATCTATTATTTTTTAAAGTTACTTGCTTTAATTTCTAAATAGAATTTATATTAAGATTAAATAAGAATACACTATCAATGACTTTGACATTACCATATCCTAAAACAGATATAAATCTGATTAAACATAATATTACATTCGATGAGATTCAGAATATGGATTGGGATTCATTCGCTGATTTCTGTGATGGATTGAGAAAAGAACTATTAGATAATTGGGATGAAAAATATCAACCTCCAATGATAGGAAAGTCACGAGATGAAATCATCAATCAATTCAATAAACTAAAAGATTATGACATAGATAAGTTCTATATAGAAGATGATAACTACCCTTCATTTAAAGGTTGGATTAAAAACTTCTCAAAGATGGGTTCAAGTTGTATTCAGTTCTTTCCAGCATTATTGAAAACACAGATAGATAATTACTCTATGTATGATTGGTTTTCATCTGATGAATTGAAGGTAGATTTTAGAAGAACGATGGTTGTTAAACTTCGTAAAGATGGGATGTATTCTTATAGTAGATGTTTGAAAGAAGCAGATTTAGAAACAGATGTAGAAACTTGGATACAGAATACATCAAATACAGATACAGATTTTTGGTTAGAATTAACAGATAATATGGATTCAGAATCCGTCGTTTTAGACGATAAAAATATAGAATCGTTAAAGAATAAGGGATACATAGAAAGTCGTCATTTTCGTAATATTTTAGACGATAGAGAACCACTTTATTACAACATCAGACACTATAAATTGAATCAGAAACTATTCCCTAATATTATACAGATATTCAGATTAGGATTTGGACAAGTTCCAGTTAATTTCCCGCCACTAACATCACGATGGATTTGTGAGAATTATTTAGATACAGATTCTGATAATATAGTATATGATATGTGTAGTGGATGGGGTGGTAGATTGTTAGGTTCTTTATCAGCGAATCGAAAGATACATTATGTTGGAACAGATGTTAATTCTAATAACTTTGGTTGTTATGAAAAGTTAGGTGAGTTCTATAATGAACATTGTAATGGTGAAAATACATTTGATATTTTTACAGATGGATGTGAAGTAATACACGAGAACAAGCAGTTTCAAAAGTATAAAGGTAAGTTAGATTTATGTTTTACATCACCACCATATTTCTGTCGTGAAATGTATTCTGATGATGAAGAACAAAGTTTTAATAAGTATCCAAATTACAAAGATTGGGTTGATGGATTTTTAAACAGAACTATCAAAACTTGTTATGAATATCTGAAACCAAATAAGTATATGTTAATCAATATCGCTGATGTTAAAGTTAAAGACAAAGACATCATTCCATTAGAACAAGATACTATATCAGAATCTGTTAAATGTGGTTTTAGTTATGAAGGTAAATATGGTATGACTATGACACGAATGATTGGATTAAATACAAAGAAAGTTTTAAATAGTTGGTTTGACATTGATACAAAGACACACTTTAAATATGAACCTATTTTAATATTCAAAAAGAATGGCTGATTACATTATATCAATAGATGTCAATGACATCAAAGAAACAGAAATCAATTCTGAAATCTATGACTTTAGAAAAGAAGAGCATGATGAACTTATTAAGTCAATAGAACTTAATGGATTATTAGAACCTTTAGTTATTGATAAAGATAATAATCTGATAAGTGGACATAGAAGATTATCAGCGATTAAAGAGATAGGTTGGGAGAATGTAGATTGTAGAATTACTCATACAGATAATCTCTTAATTAGTTTGATTGAATTAAATAGATACAGAAAGAAATCAGATTCTGAATTAACAAAAGAAGCGGGTTTGTTAATGAAGGAATACAACATATTAAGAGGTAGTGGTAAATCAAGACAGAAACAAACACAAGGTAAGAATTGGAGTATTGTAGATGTATCTAAAAAGTTAGGAACTAATACTACTAAACTGAAGAAACTACTATCGATAGAAAACTATGAACCAACACTTCTGAATGAAATTGATTTAGGAAAAATATCTGTTGAGAAAGCATATCAGAAAGTAAGAAAAGATTACATCATACCTAAAAGAGGTAGTGATGAAAAGACATATGATAGAGCAACATTTAAACATCATTTTAAAGAACTACTAAAGAAGTATAAACCTACATATACAGAAGTGGTAGAAATACTAAAGTCCGTCAATAAAAAGTAAAAAGTGTCAACTGAACTTTTTAGCACTTGAAATCATTATTCACTATTAGAAAAAAAATATAAAAGTCACCTCTTATCGACACACATTTCGTAGTCAATTTTTTCACTATAGAAAAATTATATATATGAATATATCATTGTGATTCTGTGATTCTGTGATAACGAAATCACGAAATCACAAGTGTATCACCTCTTCAATAAACAAATACCCTGTAAATACCTATGTATCACCTCAATCTCGTCGTGATGAATCAGAAAGTAACACCAATCTCCGTATATTAAAGTGTATGAGAAATGACATTAAAAACAAAAACAAAAACGGAGAAAATGAAATGAATAACAATAATAAAAATATACACTTAATGAATCTTGATGGTCACACAAACGCTGATGGGATTGTAAGATTTAAAGAAAACACTCACGAGTGGAAATTATCAGAAGAAATGAATGGAGAAAGTAATTTCATTCATCTGACTAACAAACAATACAGAGGTATGAAGAAAGCCTGTAGACACGGAAGAACTACTACAATAACAATTCCAAGAAAGAATAATCAAGAGGTTACTATAAGTAAAGTTGGAAAAGATAAATATCAATCTAATGAAGGAGAATTCGTTATTAATCTAAAATCATTTAATATGAATAAAATTGATGGTTATTTAGGTAACTCAAATAGTTTGAGTGGAAGTTTGATTAGTCACGCTCTTATTAGTGGTGTAAATGTAAATAAAACAATAGATGAACTTGATAACTATGAATTGAAAATGAACACTTTATATAAGGAGGTAGCATAAATGAATTTTACAGAAAAAGAAAACTTAATGATGAGAGTCAATCATATCATCACTTCAAGAATGAATAGGTATTCACATATTCTTGGTTGTGATATGAGAAGACAATCAGTCATTCAGCAAATAAACAGAGAAGTAAATAAACTAATAAACAATGAAACAATAGGAGAAAACTAAAATGAAGAACACATACAAATTACCTGTAACACTAACACGATTTACTAACTTCGATATTGATTTTGATAAATTGATAGATAGTATAAATAAATACAATCACGATAGTAAACCAGATTTAGTAAAGACAGAAGTTACTTATGAAATATTAAGTAATTATTTCAGCGACTATCAATGGGGTAGTGATACTTATGAAGTTTTAGGTGGTGGAGAGTTCGAGGATTTCGAAACAAATAACGACGATTCTTATTATACACTTACTAATGAAATCTTTTCTAATGGTCAAGATTGGTTAATGGATTGTTATGAAGAAGCAACTACAGAAGAGGTATCATAATGGATAATGAACTTGATAATGGTTGGGATAAAGAATTAGTGAATGAACACAATCGATTTAGAATGAAACATTTAGTTGGTGATAGAACATTTGATAAAGATTCAGAAGATGGTATTTGGATTCGTAAGAATGTTTATGATTGTTCGTGTCCAGGCGATGATGAAATAGATTCTGTAATAATAGATAACAAATATGAAAAGAAATATTATCACACAACATTAAGAAATTCAGAAGGTAAATGGGTTCATATACTTCAAGAATAAAACAATAGTGTATCACCCCATTCTCGTCGTGATGAGTGGGGTAGTAACACTAATGTTCGTATATTGAGATGTATGGGAAATGATAAAATAAACAACAACAAAATAGGAGAAAGTAAAATGGAAAATAACAATACAATAACAATTAACTACTTCGGACATTCAAATAAATATCGTAAAGATGTAGCAGGAAAACAGATATTGAATCACGGATTATTCTGTAAGATATTCAATGATTTTCTTCAAACCACAAAACCTCAATATAAATACAAGTGGATTGATGAGAATGATTATGAATTACACAAAGAGTATTTCAATAACTACAAGTATGAATGTTTTAATACTTACGATACAGACGCTTGGATGAACTATTATGAAAATAAATTAAAAGATGTCGACTTCTTTTTAAAGAATATAGATAATGATGAAACTTGGTATGATGATGTCTTGGATTTAATTCACGACTTTGTTTGGACACTTCACGAAGAAGATGAGTTTCCATATTTGAAAGATTCAAGAAATGATAATAAATATATTCCAATCGAACTTTCAGATGGAGCGTTTGGATGTGGTGAAATAGTGAAGGAGGTAGTATAAATGAAAACTAAAAAGGACTATTCATCTTATTATGAAATAGATGAAAATGGAGTTACAAAGTTTCTAAAAGCATGGGAAGTAGGAAAACACTTTACAGATTTAGATAAAGAGTTACCATTGATGTTGGAACAGAATAGGATAGATGTATATAAATGGAAAAGAAAAAATGAAACTATGAAAGGAGGTAAACATAATAATGGATAAGTTTATTGGTGACTTTAAAATTAATAATATCACTTGGAAACGAAAGACGCTGGAAAGAATGATAGGTAAATCACTTACAGATAAACAATGGGTATTACTTTTTAAGAAGGTATTAAAAACAAATGGACATTAACCATTATGATTTAGAAGGTTACATTAAATATATAATGTGTAGAGAGTGGAGTCGTGGTAATCGATTCCACATTCAACCTTCTGATGAAGATTTCAAGAAAGCATATTTAGATGTAATTAAGATAATCAATCGTGATAAAGTGAACTTCATCTAAACATTAAATTCACTTTTCAGTCGATAAACCTATTATATAAAATGATAGACACTCTGTATTCTAATACATTATGTAGTATCAAACTTGATTCAAATTGATTTAGAATTATAGAAATACGCTAAATTAGTATGTTAATAGTAGGGTTACTGACATCAAGTGTCTGTTACATACTCAAAACCATTAAACACATACACACGCTAAAAAACAAATATTATTCACAGAATTGAGTCAATCTCGAAAATGAATACTTATTCATTCATCTGATATTTATATAAAACAGATGGAGGAATTATGTCAACAGAAGATAAAATAAAAGATATTGATGAAAGAATCTTGAAACTAAATAGCAAGATTACAGATTTAGAAGAAACTAAAATCAATCTGATAATATTGAAAAGAGAGATTCATATGGATGATACTAAAGAAACATTGAAACAAGCGTTTGAAGAAACGATGAAGAATGTAGATGAACAAACAAGACAAGAAGTTTACAATAGGTTTGAACGATGGAATTAAAAATAGAAGATATAATGAAGTCACTTCAAAACAGAAGAAAGAATGGTGGTTGTTCTGCTTGGAGAGATATTGGATTGAAGTGGGTTTCTGATAATGATAGATTTGATTTATTGAAATATGATTGGGAATGGGATTACATAAATAACAATTACAGAAAATTAAATGAAGATGATAAAGTTAAGAATCTGAAAATTGATATTCCAGATAATCCATTTGAAGAAGAAGAAGATGATGAATTATACGCTGATGAAGATGGTTTTGATGATGAAGATGAAAGATTAACTGACTCTGATTGGGAAGATATTGAAAGAGAATTAGATACATTAAAACTTAAAAAGAAAGAAACACCTATTGAAGAATATCTAACATCTAATCCACAAGCGATTCAGAAGAGTTTCTATTGTTATATAGTATCGTGTATGAATGATGAATCTATCAGAGGTTATATGGATGGATTTAGAAATCTATTAGTTCAACTTTATATAGATATGGAAACAAAAGAACTACCTATAGAAATTAAAGATGATGATGTGACTATGGATTTCAGAAAACAAGAAATAGAGAAACAAGCAAATCATTTATCTAATCAAATTGTTGAGGAATTATTACTACTGATGAATAGTAAATAATCGGTCGTGATATTGTGATATTGTGAATAACGAAATCACAGATTCACATCGTAATAATTAGTTCAATGAATTATTATCATAGCAGATTAGGGAAGAACTTATTAAAGAATTTCTGTTTACAAACTTGAATCCAATCTTCTTTGTTCATCATTTCATATTCCCATTCATCACCATATTCATCTTTTAAAAATGTTTCATCACATTCATCCATTCTACCAAGTGAAAAGTAATGCCACTTTTTATTACCCTTTGATTCTTTCTTACCTACTTTTAAACCGAAACCTTTCTTTTCATCATACCACCAAATCTTACCTTGAACATATTGTTTACCTCTACCTCTATTATATAATATGATAGGATTCAAATCGAAATTGGTTTTCATAGAATTGATTTGTTTAGTCATCTGTTTACGCTCGTGTTCATAGATTCTAATTTCTTCTTGAAGTTTCTGAATCTTATCGTGTCTATTTTTAATCATTCTTTCAAGAGTAGATTTTCTACCAATAGATTGACGAACTTCTTTTATGACTGGATGAGCGAGTCCTTTTTTAGTATCTTTCAACCACCAATTATCATCGTATTCTTTTTGTTTTTCTTTTGATATTCTTCTCTTTGATTTTGGTTTAGGTTTAGATTCAGTCACTACTTCTTGTTTGTCTTTATGTCGTGTTCCTTTTCCAGCGAATGAAGTAGTAACATTTACATTAGACATCATCTGATTATATCCATCAAGAAATGTAATCTCTTTATTGACTACTTGATTATATACATCTTCAGAATATTGTTTTATCTTTTTTAGTTTGAACTCTCTCTCAGCCTTTTTACTCATAACCATCCTTTTCAATTCTATTTCAAGGTGATACATCATTTATCTAATCTGTATAACCCCATAAGATACACTACTTTAGGTGAAAGTTCAAAACTATGTATCACCCCATTCTCGTCGTGACAACTTCCAAGTAACACCATTTTTGTCGTAATATATAATGTAGACGAAAGGGAACGAATCCCTTCGACAAAAACAAAAAAAGTTCAAGGAGAACAATATGAAAAACACAATGATAAACACAATGATAATCAATCAGTTAAACGAAGTAGTCGATTCAATCGCTTCAAGAAATAATAGTGGTGGAAATATCCCATCATCATTATCGAAAAAAGTTGGATTAGCACTTTCAGTATTAACATCTGACAAAGGTGAATTATACAATACTGATTTTATCGGATAGTGAATAAACGACATTTGGGGTGTGTATCACCCCATTCTCGTCGTGATGACTATTAAAGTAACACTAAATGGGGTATATTGAGATGTATGAGAAACGAAACAAAAAACAGAGGAGAAAATAGAATGACAATTTATCAAACAGAAGTAGAAACTCACAATGGGCACATCAAAACATTAAACATCAATTCAGATAGTTTAATTGATTTGTCAGGCAGTTTATATGTGAAACGATTAGAGATTTTAGACAAGTGGGAAAATAACAATAATAACATAGGAGGTCATAATGACTAAAAGTAAAGTAGATAGTAAAGTAACTAAAAAAGTAAATACAAAGAAAGTCGCTAAGAAAGTGATTAAAAAAGTAAGAAAGAAAAAAGTAGTAACACTTTCAACAAAACCGAAGAATCGTGTTTTAATGAAAGGTGATAATAACTACCCTCAATCAAAATCAGAACAAGTTAGATGTGATAATCTTGCTTATCTGATGAAAGAAATAATGGAAAAGATTGGTAACAAGAAATTACCATTGAGAAACTTTCGTGTGAGTGGGCAGTTTTATGGTTCAACATACTTCAAGAACTTTGAACCAAAACCTAAAGTGAAAACATTTATTCAGAATGTAGTGAAAGATATAGATGTAGGAGGTTTGGTTTAATGAGTAAGAAAGTAAAATATACATCTGATGATATCATATGGTATGATAAAGGTGGTGGGAAAAGAAGTGATTGTGACATCGATTCTAATCAATTGGCTGAATGGTTGAAGTCAAAGGGATTTGGATTACATACTTCTTCAAGAGATAATATTAATCTGAATGACGAAGAAAACATTGTTAGATATTGGGATGGTAAAATCACAAGATTTGAACCACACGCTCTTTCAAAGTTTGTTATCAGATACTATAGAGATATTAAACCAAAGTTATTTGAGAAGAATCAAGTTCTTGGTTTAACTAAAAAAGATGGAAGTTCATTTAGTAAATCAGAAGTTATGTCGAGATTAGCGAAGAACAATTTAATCTCAAATGGATTACTTCATTTATTAGAAGATTATGATGATGAATTTCCAGCACAATTTAATGATGGAAAACATACTTGTTATGTTCCATTTAAGAATAAGATTGTAAGAATAACAAAAGATAATATTGATACAATGAATTGGGATGATGTTGATGATTATGTATGGGAGAGAAGTATTCAGAATAAAGATATTGAATTGATTGATTCTGATGAAGAAGGAATATTTGAAAACTTCTTTAAACGATGTTGTAATGTAAGACAGACAGCAGGATTAAAATCTGAATGGATGGATAACTATAAGTTTGATAACGATAAGTTTCTTTCATTAAGAAGTCATTATGGTTATTTGATTTCAAACTATAAAGATAAGTCAAAGAATCCGTGTGTCTACTTTACTGACCAAGAAGCAGATAATACATCAAGTGAAGGTGGGACTGGAAAATCTTTGATAATGGATTCGGTAAAACAATTTAAGAATCAAACATTCTATAATGGTAAAGATACATCAACATTTAAAGATAGTAGATTTTTATTTAGTGATGTGACATCTGAAAATAGAATGATATTTATTGATGACCCCGAAGTAAGTTTTCCATTCGATAAAATGTATACTTACTTAACAGGCGATATGGTTTTAAATATCAAGTTTAAAAATGGTAGAAGAATAATCAAGTTTGATAAGTCACCAAAGTTTGGAATAACATCAAATTACATTTCAAATGATATGTCGACATCTTCACAAAGAAGAAAATCTATCGTAGAGTTTGGTAGTTTTTGGAATCAAGCATATCACGAGAATGAATCACCATCTGATGAAAAACATTATGGTATGATGTTGTTTGATGATTTCGATAATAAACAATGGAATCTATTCTATAACTTCGGATTCAAATGTGTTCAATTCTTCTTAAAGAATGGGCTGATAAAAGAAGACATATCAAACTATGAATGGAAACAATTATGTCTATCAATAGAGGGAACTCGAAATACTGGTGAATGTGATTGGATTAAAGGTTGGTTACAAAAAGAAGGTATTCAGAACTATAATACAAAACAATCAGCAATCACATTGAATGATTTATATGATAAGTTTTGTGAAGAGAATCCTATTAGTTTAAATCTATCTAATAAATTCGATTATAGAAAATCATTTCAAAGTAATGTTCTGAAAGTTTCTGACCACATTAAGTTTCCAATTAACATTCACAAGTTGAAAAAGTTAAACAAAGATAAGTGGAGTGATAGAAGACATCAGCGTATTATTAACGGAAATAAGTTAGATACAATATATGTCACAGATATGAATAATCAGTTATCTCAAAATAAGACGAATAACGAAGGGTTACAGGAAGGTAACGATATTATTCATAAAACACAGGAAAGTGTCGGAAAACACGGAAAAAACTCCAAAAAGAAACATTCTGATGAATATTTCGATGAGTTATGGAATAGTTAATGTTTCATAACGGAGTGTATCACCTTAAAAAGAACATAGTATTTATTGATGTAACACTAAATATTATGTTCTTAAAAAGGGTTAATTGATTTAGGGTGAGTGGTGGTTTTTTTA
>Ga0206126_10004365_pt1 | contig 13654 bp, 10 predicted proteins | sample Helgoland_Spring_5_FD_148621 | JGI IMG/M metagenome (GOLD analysis project Ga0206126, IMG submission 148621) | Pelagic subsurface seawater microbial communities from Kabeltonne, Helgoland, North Sea - Helgoland_Spring_Bloom_20160412_1 | ecosystem: Environmental > Aquatic > Marine > Epipelagic ...
AAGAATTATGCTCAACCTCCACATCATGGAGATACAGAAGATAAGAATCAGAAAGCTAAGAGAGAGTTTGCTGATCACCGGGTATGGTTAGAATATAGACAACGAAGATATGCTAAATCTATAGGTATTGAATATAAGCTATTTACAGCAGACGATCAGTGGTTTGAATATAGAGATAAATTATTAAAACAGTACCCTCAACTAACAATGTACAATATTGTAAACTTCTACAAGATACATCTGATGTATCAACTCAAAGAAGAGTATGATGAGATGTTATATATGGACCTAGATGTTGTACCTATAACCAACGAATCATTCTTTGAGGCTTGGGATTTATCTAAAGGAATGGTTATTAGACATAGTATGCCTATAGTTGAAATACGTATAGAGCAGATAAAAGATAAAGAAAAAGCTTTCGTTAAAAAAGGTAAAAGCGACAGTATCAGAAGTCCGTTAGCAAAGTATTGGAATAACAAAGCTCTACTTATGGAATATGGTATTGATAAAGATGATGCACCAGTTTATAATACAGGGATTGTAGGTATTAATAAACAGTCCTTAGAAGAGTTAGATTACTTTGGTGATTTTGATTATATGATTGAACTTATGACTGAACTAAAAGAGGAGCAGCCATCTATGTGGCCTTCTTATATTCAATCCTATTTTGGATGGGATAATGAAACACTGTGGGGGTTTCTATGTGTTAAAAAGAATATTAAGGTTCAAACAATAGATAGTTTTTGGCATTACTTTTTAGATAGAGGTACATTCATCCCTAAAAAGGCAAAGCTGATACATGTGATATCTAAGAATTTTGCTGCGGTAAGGAGCTGGTGTGAAAAAAATAATCTTTAGTCAGTATAATGATAATGTAGATCAGAATACCATTAGCACTAATCAATATAAATTAAGTCAGTTTAGAAAGTATAGTAATCAATTAGAACAAGCTCAAAGAGAGTATGCTGACAGATGTGGTGCAGAGTATGTATTACATAGATTAGATATAACAGACTATGATACATTACAGTTTGAAAAGATATTACAATTAGAAAGATATGCTGAAGAGTATGATCAGATATTATATCTTGACTTTGATGTAGTGCCTAATAAAAGAGCAGAGAATATATTTGAGGTCTTTGGAGACACTTTAGCTATGTATCCATTATATAGAGACCAGCATAAGCATGAACTAAAATGGAATATAGAAAATGATACATATGATAATCAGAATGTATATTGTAAAACTTGTGCTAAAAATTCTATGTTAATACTAGATGATGGTAATATTTCACCAAAGTTATATAACACAGGTGTTACATATGGCAGTAGTAATGCTATAAAAAATTTAAAGTTCAGTCAACAGCTAGATGATATGAAAAAATTATTAGATGAAACGCTAGATGATTCAATATACCCAGATAATATTACTAAGAATTTCTTTTACAATAATGAGGTGTTTGTTACATACTTAGTAGAAAGAGATAGCATACAGTGTACTGATATGAATATACATTGGAATTTTATACTAGACGGCTTTCAAAAAGAAGCAACAGATATAGCATATTTTACTCATCATGTTAACAAAGAGTTTGAACTCAGCTTTTATTAATTTCTCTATATATCTTACATGCAGCTTCTACTGTAGACATTAAATCTGGAGCTTGTCTAAGCTCTTTCTTTAAAGCTCTATCTTTTACATCTTTAATAAAGTCTACATTAAACAACTCCATCTTCAGCATGAACAATTGTTCTTTTTGCGCTTTAGGATCAAAAGGACTAAATAATGCTCTAACAATAGCTTTATAGATGTTACTATCAATACCTTGATCTAAGTCATACACAAGACCTCTCTCTTTAGCAATAGGAAGTACCATATTTTCAAATGCTGTAACGCGTCTTTGATTATTAACATATGTTTCTTGCATGATACTATCAGCTGTTGTTAGTTCAAGTAGTTCTTTCCATTGATGATTATTATCATCAACTTCAATAATAGTTTCTACTAATAGTTCACTGCCATCTTCTGCTTCTGTATTATTCGGATCTTGCCAGATAGCTCTCACTGTATTATATTCACTGCTAGTGTATTCAGCAGTAATTAACTCGTAACCTAAATTTTTCATCTATTCTTCCCCACACCAGGTTTTACATTGTCGTACAGTTCTAGTTTCATCTTCCCATGACTCTGGTAAAGTCTTAGTGAACCACTCACTGTTGATTATGTCTCTCATATCATTAGTATGTATATTAAACTTTTCTTTATTATCATTATATTCTTTCATTACAGCTTGACTATTTTTTAAATCTTCTTTATCTTCTTCAACGCTATATTGATACTGTAAGTTACCTAGATAACAACAAGGGTAAACTTGACCATCTGGGTTAACAAGCAATCTATTAATCTGTTGCCACTTACATTTGATATTCATTTATAATCTCACTCTTTTCAAACTTCTGTTCTTTACCGTCAGCATCTATAAACTTAAAGGTATTCGGACCTCCTGTTTCTTTATACCAGCGATCAGATGGGGTAAACCAAGATCTAGAAGCGCCATGATCTTTTACCATCTCATGAATTTGATCTAAATATTTTTCATTGTGTTTAAACACAATTGTTCTTGTAAATATAGTAGCCATTGTACTTGATAATGCTTCCATATTATCTAGAACTTTAGAAAGGCTTGTATTTCTTCTATAGTGAGAATGCATTTTTTGATCTAGACCATCTACTGCAAAGGTTACACGTAATCTCTTACCTCCAAGCACTCCTAGCTTCCACCACCACTCTTCATCTCTAATTGATCCGTTAGTATCTATAGTTATATACGCTCTACTGTTTTTAAGAATATATTCAATCATCGCTGTTAAGTCTTTATTCATTACAGGGTCGCCCCAGGTGCCGCAAAAGTGAAATGACCCGTATTGTATCCTAGGTTTGTCTAATGTGTATGCCTTTTTAAAAGTATCAACATCCCATTGAACTAGTGGTAACCAATCTGCTTTATCTAGACCATTAGGATTAGTTCTATGACATTTAGGACAGGCAGCATTACAGAATGTTGATATATCTAAGAATACTTGTAGCCCAATTGATTTAAACATTTATATTCCTATTATCATATATCTTGTAAAGTCGCCAAGATCTAGTTCACCTTTATATATCACATCTAGATCTGTATACTCTACAAACTCATCAAGAGAATGAGAGCAATTTATATGACAGTTAAGATCAAAGTAGTTATTTGATTGTAAGACAATAGCTTTACAACATCTCATTTGTAGTTCTTCAATAGTAGTTATAACATCTTCTCTATCAATATGTTCTACACTTGTACATGCAACAACATCAGCATCAGCAAATATATCAGAGTTAGTAAAGTCTTCTGTTTTAAATTCTATAGAACTATCATGGTATAATTTTCTGCCAATAATTTCACATATAGGGTCTATATCTGAAGATACTATATTATTATAATGCTTAGATAATAGATAAGCGAGTAATCCATTCCAACCACCTGCTATATGAATTAACCCATCATCTTTATATACTTTCGTTAATTCATCTACTAACCATTGTTTACTTTTCCAGTGATTAGAATCAAGTGAGTCTATAGTGTCTTTTATTCTATAAAGATCATTATCCCATACTTCATCAGTGTACATAGAAGCATTATAAAAGTTTTCTATCAGCTTCAATCCACGATTTAATATCTTGGCTTCCATAATTAACTTCCTCAAAGGTTACGATAGGTGCAGTAGCATTACTAGTGTATTTATAGGACTGTATCAGCTTAGAATTATATGTAGTATAATCAAAACCTTCATGTACTATAAACCTATCAATACCAGCATACTTGCGTAGATAGTAATCTTTCTTACCTGAGTAGAATTTATCCCATAACGAATGTATATAAGGATTGCCTGCATCCCACGCTGCTACAGATGAGTTTATCTTTACATCGAAATGATGTTTTCTATCATCTACAACATGTGTTTTATATGAACAATCAACTAATGTAAGTCTCTCCCAGTTAATACTGTCTAATATATTCCAAGGATCTGATCTGATATAAACATCAAGATCAAAAAAAATTGTTTTACCTTTTAGAGGGAAGTCTTTGTTAAACATATATAGTTTGTTCCACCAAACTTTTAAAGCTGGTTTAGCAGGAATAGGAATAATGTTTATATTAGGATCTATACCAGAAGGGTCATCTGTATAGCAATAGTAATCAAAGTCTTCTCTGACTAATGATTTATATAATATATTAACATCTTCACTAGAATACTTAGTACCCCACTTAACAAAAATTATATTCATATGTTATACATTATATATTTTTAAATAATGAGTGGTAGTAGTAATTGCAGTACCGGATGGAAACTCCTGAGTACGATAATCATCAATACCAGCTTCGTGTTGGGTGTAAGTAGAATTAACTAATATAGTATTAGCCATCCCTGTACCTCTTGTATTACCTGCGCCATCTAACCTGTATCTAATTTTGTTACCGTCTACTTCAGAAGCAACGTGCCTTACACAATTTTTTAATATAGCATCAAAGTTAGCAGTTGTATACTCTTGTAAATTTTTATCTGCATTTTTTATAAAAATAGGGTTTGAATATCCTACAGCACTTCCAGAGTTAGTGCGGAATAAATAATAATCAGTTATAGTAGTTGGCTGATCTAAAGTCTCACCTATACCTTCTGCTGTGTAGTTATCTGGATTGGCTCTTGTATCAGAAAACACTGGGTTTGAATTAATCAAAGTATGACCTGCTAAAGAATTAGCTGAGTGTATTCTGTATGTACCAGGCTGATCTGTACCGTCAGATAGGGTAGCTATAGCTGGATATATGAAAGTGTCATACATGTCAGTAAGAGTCATAGCTCTAATATCATTTCCACTAGTCTTGTATACTGGGAAGGCCACATTATCAGTATCTGCTGTCGCTGTTGTATCTTCTGTCGCTTGGGATATACGAGCTATATCAATAGTTACAGTAGTTACATCAGGAGTCTCAGCTTCTGTATCAAAGTCAGTAACATCTGTAGTAGAAGTTCCAGCTTGTAATCTTGTATCTGATATAGAGCCTAGACTACCACCAGATGATACATAAGATAAATCAACAGAAGGATCAGTACCATACAGGTACCTTACTTGATTTTTAATGTTGTTAATATCAGTTGTGCTCATCTCTTTGAGATTACCACCATCGAGTTTAAGTGGAGTTCTTACAGTCATCTATTAAGCTCCTGCTCCATAAAGCGTCTTCACAGCTGTTCCATCACTACTATATATAACCAAGGTTACTACGCTCTCTAGCTCATTTTGACCAATAGCATCATCAGCTATCTTATCTTGTGTAACAGCATTATCAGCAATTGTTGTAGCACCATCACCAGAAGATGTAACGTCACCTGAGTGGTTAGGGTGAGAATATGTGTTTGCGTCAGTTGTTCCTGTGTACCCTAGATTAGCTAGTGTCAGATTTCTAGTATTTACTGTAGCGTTTGCATCCGTAACGTGTCCTAAAGTATCAGTTGTAATATTAAAGTCTAAATCTGATATAACAGTAGCACCTGTAAGAACTCCTGTATCGATAGAAGCATCATCACCAGGGTGAGTTGGATGCGAGTAGTTATTAGCTCCGTCAGCTACATTTATCATATTACGTATATTTGCTGGAGCTAACTCTTCTACAGTACCATCTCCAGAGTCTCTACCTAACAATCTACTAGTAGTAGAAATGTTTTGCATCTTAGCATATGTTACTTTATCATTACCGATAGTAGTAGCGCCGTCACCAGAAGATGTAACGTCACCTGAGTGGTTAGGATGTGTATAAACTGTATCTGTATTATCTGAAGCTGGTATAGTAACTGTAGATACATCAATTGCTGTAACGTGACCTCTAGCATTCGTGGTTACCCCTGTAACTGCCTCGAAGGTTCCGCCATAAGTTGGCGCATCTGTTGATGTAGTATCAGTTCTAGTTATGTTAGCATGATTAATAGTGACTGTTTTATTAGCAGAATCATTAAGACCAAAATTACCACCTGTAGATAAGTCAGTACCAGCATTAATAGTAATAGTACCAGCATTAATGTCATCAGTAACAGCTAGCGTACCTGTCTTAGGGCCTGTGAATTCCCACTGATCTGTACTCTCGTTATATTGTAGTTTAGCATTAGTAGCACTACCACGTTCAATCTCTAAACCAGATCTTAGAGTGCTTAATGGTGCACCTGTATGATTGCTGTTTAGTACGATTAAGTTATCATTAATAGCAAGGTTTTGTGTATCAACTGTAGTAGTTGTACCTCTTATTTCTAAGTTACCTGTAACAATCAAATTATTATCTACAGAGAGTTGAGTAAAGTTAGCACTATCATTTTCTAGAGCAATAAGGTTCATATCACCTACAATACCAGCTTGCCATCTATCTAATGTCTCATTCCATACCAGTTGTGCGCTATCTGCTGTACCTCTATCAATTGATATAATACCGTTTGTTACAGGAATACCTGTATAGCCATCTGCCATTTTAAACTCATGAGCAGCGACCTTTGTAGCACCTGATACAATAAAGTTACCAGCAACATTAAAATCATTAGTAACAGTTAAGTCATTACCAATAACAACATTATCAGGTAGAGCGAGTGATGCGGTTGAACCTTGTCCTGGGGTATGAGTAACTGTAATTTCATTAGCAGTACCAGTAATTCCAGACATAAAGTTACCAGTAGTGTCTGTACCTAAAGTAATGCCACCAGATTTTAATGTTATATGTCCAGTAGTTACAGAGAAGTTAGCTGAATCAAATGATGCAACACCTTTGTTAGATATTGTAGCAAGCTCACCAGCGACTGTAATAGTATTACCTAATACGGTTGTGTCTATCCCTTCACCAGCTGCTACTGTAAATGTCTCTCCAAGATTAACTGCATTAGATGAACCGGAAGCAGCAGCAATGTTAATAAAGCTATTATCAATCTGAGAGTTACCAATTGAAGCAATTGATACAGCTCCTGATGTAATACTAAAGTCTGCTTCAGCAAATGATGCAACTCCTTTATTAGTGTGAGTTGCATTTTCTCCATCTATTTTAATATTATTGTTTGATACGGTTGTATTAATACCTTCGCCAGCTTCAAATGTGATTGTATCACCTAGCGTAATTTCATCTGTAGTGCCTGTTTCAGCTGCAACTTTTAAAGCCCAACCAGTAGATGTAACATTGCCAGTAACGTCTAAATCACCACCGACATTAGTATTACCAGACGCTTGAACTATGTTAGTAGAACCAACAACAAATGTAGTACCATCAAACGTTAAGTTAGCATCATCTTCTAACTCTCCTCCAGTACCAGCAATAACAACTCTGTTATCTGTTAGATCTTCTATCTTAGCTGTTGCTATTGTAGCGGAAGTGTTTACATCTAATGTATTAGATACAGTAACATCATCTGCAGATACAGTATCAATATTACCAGTACCATTAACATGTATATTACGCCATTGCTGAGAATCTGAACCCAAGTCGTATGTATTATCTGTATTCGGAATAATATGAGAGTTAACATCAGCTGAGAATACAACATTATCTGTATTTGCATCACCTAGAGTAACTGACCCGTTAGAACCAGCTTTCATATTAACAACACCGTCTACAGTAAGAGTACCATCTACTTGTAAGTTACCCCCAATGTCCACATTGCTATGAACGTCTAAATCGCCCTTTATAGTGTTAGTAGCACTAGAATCTCTCATATGTAACTTAGCAGAATTAATCTGTGTATCGTTAGCTGAATCTAGTCTTCCGTCTAGCTCTGCAATTGCAGTTGATACTGTACTAGCAGTAGTGCCCATCGCAGCAGCAGTTATTGTTCCTAACTCTGCGTCATGTTCGTTAATAGATCCGACAATATCTGAATCAGTAGTTGTTGTGAGATTACCTCTCCAACCTACGTCAGCTGAAACTATGTTCACCTTCTCTTGGAACGTTTTTACTGTATCACTAATGTTTACAATTTGCTTTGGCATATCTTACTTCTCTACTAGTTTTGTCAGTAAATCTTTTATAACACTCATATCATTCTTAAGTTGATCCACGTCAGATTTAAGTTCTCTTTGTTCTTGTTGTTCCAGTTGCTGTCTATGCTTTCTTTCTCTAGCATTGTTAGCTTCTGTACTATTTATATTAATTATTGCACCTGATTTTATATCTCGAACAAGATCTGTATGACCTTCTACTTTCACTCTTTTCATATTACACCGTTAATGCTATAACTCTCAAGTCACCAAACTGAGGAATCTTTGCGTTGTTTGTTGATCTCATTACTATCTTAACTTGGAACTGATCAAAGTCATTTAATGTTCCTCCAATACCTCCTGGTAGGTATCTATAGTCTCTAAAGACAGTTGGATTATCACTTGCTGGTATTCCTGTTTCCGGAGCTATCAATGTGTAAGAAGATGTTAATAAGTCTCCTCCACTATTCGTTCTAAAGTATACATCAAAGTTACTTGTAGATGGTCTGTTAGCAGATAACAATATCTTTAACCCTTTAGCTTTTTCTGATAATGTTACAGGTTTAGTAACATGCTTAGCTAATGTTGTACCACCAATTGAGTTTGTTTCTGCTACGTCATCAAAAGTGTTATTCTCATCTATTCTATTATGAACTGTAGTTAGAGAAGTTCTTTGCAAATCAATTACAGGTGACACATAAGAGTTACCTGCTGCTAATTCAAGTTTAATTAAAGCAGAAGAATTACCAGACATTCTATCTGTTTCATTACGTGAAGTAGCTAAAAGCTTAGGATTGTTAAAATACACGTTCTTGTTAAGCGGTATTGGTGTATATGCAGTATCTACTTGCTCAGCTGTTTCAGTACCGGCAGTAGATTTACCTGTTGTTAATCTACTATACCCATTAATTGATGTAGCTGGCGGTAGTATATTTTCTATTCCTACTCTAGCAAGTTCAAACATATGCTGTCTTTCTACAGTATAGTCTCCTCCGCCTATTGTAGTACTTGTTGCATTTGCAGCAACTACAAACTTAAATTCATCACCAGTCACAGCAGTTACAGTATGAACTGCATTTAATTGAACTGTAGGTATACCACCTACCGAAACTGCTCCAGCAATTTGTACTTTACTTCCAACTATAAATCCATGATCTTGTAAGTACACTTCTACTGTATTAGATGTATTAGTTGTTCTAATAGTATTAGATGCATTAACACTTGCTGGGCTACTGTTCTGTAGAATAACAGTTCCGCCAGCAGCAAAGTTAGCACGCACTAGCTTAAATGTTAAGTCTTTAGTTTGATCTGGTTCCCATGTTTTAGAATTTTGAGACTTAAATAATGAACCTAATGTAGCTTGCTTATTTAATTTCTTTTCTGTAGACCCAAGTAAAAACTGTCCTGCTTCAGCTACAAACACATTATATTCATTAGAGTCTGAAAGCAACACTATACAGAAGTCTTCATCTCCTGATAAGTATACAGGTTCTTCTAAAGTAAATGTTGTTATTGCTGACCCGTCTTCTGATATTGTGATTGCATCTGGACTTTTAAACGTTGTTGATCCTGGTACAATCTCATCTGCGGAAGGAACACCATTAACCATTGGTCTTATTTGAGCAACAACTGGTGTTTTACCTATAGCAGGTTTAGATTGAAATCTTACTTCTATCTTAGTAATGAATACTCCAGAAGTTTCAGCTACTGAGAAAGATTGGGCTAATGGATCTTTACTACAACTATTTTTCTGCCTTCTAGCAGAGTTTACAGCTCTTATTCCAGGGTGAGGGTGTCGACCTATAGGAGGGTTTTGTACCCACTTACCACTAGATGTGTATGTTACTCCAGGACCAGTAGCAGGAACGTGGTTATCATTGCTATTATTATTACCAGGATAATTAGTACCATGAACAATACCTACATTTGTTGTCTTTGTAGTTACTTCTAGATCTACTGACCTAGTAGATAGGACTGTTTGTTGCCTATGAACCACTACTCCTTGAGCATAGTACTTAGCAGTTGCAATAGACGTACATGCATCTTCATCATTAGTACTAATATCAAGTAATGAGAACGCTTTATCACCAGATGTAAATTTCATATCCGGTGTGTTAGGTAAGAAGAAAGAGCCAGCTAACATACCATCAGCGTTTGTTTGTAGTACAGGTGTAGGTGTATCAGGGTGTTGAGTTATCTTATTATAACCAGAACCATAGTCTTGATTAATAGTAGATACTCGTTGGAATGTTTCTTCTTTAACCCAATCACCAACTGATTTTAATCCAAAGAATGGATAATGTCTAGTATTAGGTTTTAAACCTTGTGCTTTAAAGAATATTTTACGTGTTCTCATATATGGTAAGAACGCACGACTCACTTCTACACCTTCTTCATCTATAAATGTAGTACTTGTTGAAATGCCAGATATTTTTACTTCTTTATCAGTACGTTTTATTTGATTTCCTGATGTAAAGTTGCTACCTGTATTACTCCCGAGAGATTCTCCAACAGTTAGATCTTTCTTAACTCCAGACCAGTTAAAGCTCCAATCATTCCAAACTTTACCTTTTACAGATCCTTGAACGAAACCTCCATCAACAACAATAGGCTCAGTAAATTCTGTATCAAACCATTCGTCTGATGTAGGAGATAGCTCCATAAAGCCTCTTTTTAACACAACTGAGAATGGATTAACATTTTCAAAACCAGTCATAAATTCGTTAGACAGATAATCAACATGATTATAATCTAACATAATGTTATCACCTTCTATGTGAACATTAAAGTTGTCAGTAGCATCACTATCATAATACAGATTAGTATTTCTAGCACTGAACTGCGGTCTCATATTTTTTAGTAAAGGATCAATAGCTGATCTAGATTCAGGACTTATAGTAAATGTTCTTGTTTGATCTCCAAAGTTATCAACGAAGAATCCTGATTTAGTACGACTTAATCCATTAGCATCAAATATTTCAAAGTTAGATGTTTCTAATTCTAATAATGAAAGAGCTGTAGTTTCTTCCAGGTTAGATATTCGCTGTTCTATCTTACCAATATCAGCCATAGTAAATCGCTTATAAGAAAGCTGTTCACTGTTAATGTCATTATCATCTATCATATATGGATTCATAACCACATTAAATAAGTCTAATGTATTTTCTGGTGATTTAGGCAGTTCAGGTACAATAGCAGCACTACCTTTTATTACTTGTAAATCTCCATTAGTACCTATAACTACTTTAGCAGCTTGAGCTTGATAATAATTTACATCTAAAGTAATAAGATCAGTAGGTCTTGGCAGCTCGTTAATTCTTGATCCAGCACCGAACGTGCCATCAGAAGCAACTACAGGTCTAAAGTCAATTACATTACGTAGATTAACTATATCACCATTAGATCTAGTAAAGTTAGGAATATCCTCATAGTTAACCTGACCAGTATAGGAGTTAACAGCGAAGAAGTCTCCGCCAGATCCATGCTCAAAATATTTGTATTTAACAAAGAGTGTAGTAGGAGGAGTGCTGCCTGCAACTAAATTTAATTTACCATTAGCATAGAAGTTATCTCTCTGTCCATTATCTGTTTCAAATATAGCTGCTTTATTTTCACCAGCAGAATCTGTCTCAGAAATAATTTCAAATGAGAAGATATCTGGTTTATCAAAAGTAAACCCAGTAACATTATTACTACCATCACTATCAGCATCTGTAGCTGTAGTAAAGGTTTGAGTTCGTTCAGTAAGAGTTTTAGTTCTTACTGAACCAGCTGACTTATTAACATAAGCCAGTACTTCATATGAAGTTTGATTAACAGCTAGATTAGTAAGGTTAACTGTATCTGCACTAACAGATGTAACAGTAGGTGACTCTTCAATATCCGAGTCAGCAGCACCCATAATCCATAAACTTAAATCTGCAAATGCTTCTCCATTTGCCGGTACTGATAAAGAACCTGTTCCTGAAGCACCTGTATCTGGTATTGTAAACCGTCTTTGAACTCTAAGAGAAATGTCTGATATAGACTGAGGTCTAGTATTAGGTAATTCAAATAATAGAGAGCTGTTAGCTGCGTCTTTTAGAACTGCTTTACTTACTTCTAAAACTAGATCAAAGAAGTTTGTACTAGAAGTACCAATTGATTTTACATCAGAGAAGTTTTGACCTGAATTCATGTTGATATCAAATAGGTATAATCTGTAGTTAGAACCATCTTCTTCTACATGGCGAACACGAGCTGTACCAATTGTCGATCCGCCGTAGGTTACAGCAGTTCGTAAGTCCATAACCTGTAGTTCATTTACATTAGGTAAACCTTTATTACCGTTAACTATAATATAACTACCATAGTTAGCAGCGACTACTTCATTATTTGCTGTTACTGTAGATCGAGGTTTAGAAACTACTATAGCTGTTTGACCGGCAGTAGTAACTCTGTACCCATCAACATAACCTAAACCTGAACTTACTACGAAGTTTATCTTACTTGTATCAGAATCATTAGTTTCAAATTCAAGCTCCCAAGGCTTTACTATATAATCACCAGATTCTTCTTTAGTTCTTCGTGCTAAAGTATCCGCTATTAGATTATAACCATCCGTAGCTCCTACCTGAGACTGAACAAACCCTGATACTATGTTTACAACTTCAATAAAATTTTCATCTGAATCTACATCTGCTTTGTTAGCAAGAGTTAATTTTATTCTATATCGATCAGCACCTGGAGATGCTAGGTTAGGTGTAGCGCCTTGATTATCAAATAGAGCTGAATTATCGGAAGACGTAACAATATCTTGAGTAACTTTGAACCCTAATCTAACACTTGGGTTGGTTGTATACTTAGATATAATTAATGACTGTTCCTCAGCAAATACAAAATGTTCTTGAGCGAAGAAATCACCTGCATGAATAGAAGCTTTAGTTCCTTGCCCAACCGCTGGATTTGAAACTGTGTTAGTTCCTTGAACAGCTAAGTTAAAAGATGTACTAGAAATACCTTCACCAGCTAAAACTCTGACAGAGCTTGAATTAGTAGTTGTTTCAGTAGCAGTTTTTGTATCTGTGTATGTTACATACAATGTAGCAGGATCACTTCCAGTAGCAGCAATTACTTCAATCACTTTAAATTTAATACTACTATCAGAAGTAAACTCTACCCCAACTACATCTGTTATAACAGCAGGAAGAGGGAGTGTAGTAGTGTCTAATTTAATAAACTCATACTCATTATTTACTGTAACTCCACCAGGGTTTACAGAAGCACCTTCTTTAAAAATATGATTGCCAAGTCTGCCAAGCTCTCTTTGCATGATTGTTTGCAACTGAGTAAGCTCGCGAGCTTGTAATGCACGGCCACTATTAAATAGAATCCTGTGGAAGTTGTCGCTGTCTTTAAAATCATCTCTGTAAGTAGATGAGAATATTTCGGATGTAAATGCTTTTACCATATTAGTCTTCCATTAAAGTTGGATAATAATTTTTATATCTTCTGTTTGATCTGCTGATCTTTGTATTGCTGCTCTATTATCTATATACATTACTTCACCTGAGTTTGGATCAACATCTCCGTTTAGGTAAGCATACGAATCACTATCTGCTCCAGCAGTTAGTA
>Ga0206126_10004369_pt1 | contig 13646 bp, 10 predicted proteins | sample Helgoland_Spring_5_FD_148621 | JGI IMG/M metagenome (GOLD analysis project Ga0206126, IMG submission 148621) | Pelagic subsurface seawater microbial communities from Kabeltonne, Helgoland, North Sea - Helgoland_Spring_Bloom_20160412_1 | ecosystem: Environmental > Aquatic > Marine > Epipelagic ...
CCCCGTCGATTAGCCCGCTCCACACGAAAGCGCCTGCGCCGCCGTCAGCATCGCTTAGAGCGACTTAAGGATCTCTTCGTGGCATTGGGACTGATTGCCAGGGCACGGCGAGAAGCAGCGTTCATAAGCACCAAGCATGCACCCTCGCCCTGGCAGTTGCGAGAAGAGGGGCTGATTCGAGTATTGAACCCTGAAGAGTTGGCGCGGGCGCTGTTCCATATTGCCCGCCGCCGTGGCTTTAAATCCAATCGCAAAAGTGAGCTTGGAGAAAAAGACGTTGGCAAGCTCCTGGCAGGGGTTGAGGAAAATACTCGGCTATTAAAGCAGGGCCGCTACGCCACTGTCGGTGAGATGTTTTCTAAAGCTCCCAGATTTGCCGCTAAGAAGCGCAATCATAGTGCTTTCTATGGACATACAGTTGCCCGAGAGCTGCTGATTAGGGAAGTTGAGATTCTCTTTGAACGCCAGCGTGACTTTGGAAATAGTGCGGCTGCAAAGGCATTGGAAGAGGACTATTTAGCCATATTCTCTTCTCAGCGCTCCTATGATGACGGTGATCAAATCAACCGCATGCGCGGCTTTTGCACCTTTGAGTCAAAGCAGCTCCGGGCGGCCAAGCTCAGTTATAGTGCCGAATGCTTTGTGCTGGCGTCAAAGTGCAGCAACCTAAGCTTTGGCGAAGAGGGAAAAGCCCGCCAACACCTGAGCTTAGAGCAGAGACGCCAGTTGACGGCGCTAGCACTTCAACTGAGCAAACTTAATTACAAACAGCTCAGACAAAAGCTAGATATCCCCGAGGCCAGTCGCTTTGTCGGTTTGAATTACACCAAGGCTGCAAAGCAGGGCAAAGATCCTGAAGAGCAGGTTTTTGCAGAGCTGAAAGGTTTTCACGCCTTAAAAAAAGCCATTGAGAAAAAGTGCGGCAAGACCGCTTGGACGAATTTGGCGGCAAAACCGACCGAGCTTGATACCATTGCCGAGATCTTAACCTGCTGGAAAACCGACGATAACCGTCAGCGGGAATTGTTGGCTAGCGGTGTGTCTCAGATGTTTATTGACGCGGTGATTCCCCTTAATATATTTAGTCAGTTTATCAACCTGTCCACTACCGCGATCCACAGACTGTTGCCATTAATGGAACAGGGCATGCAGTACCATGAGGCCTGCCGCCAAATATACCATGGCTATGGCAAGCCAGGGCGCGGCCAAAAGCAACAGCTGCTGCCCCTGATCCCCTTTGACGATATCCGCAATCCAGTGATATTCCGGGCGCTGACTCAGACGCGCAAACTGATTAATGGGATTATTCGAAAATATGGTTCAGCGGATCGGGTGCATATTGAACTGTCTGAGGAACTGACAAAATCCTTTCAACAGCGCAAGCGAATTGAAAGCGGTAAAGGACAGTTCCGTCGAGAAAAAGAGCAGGCCCAGGAGCAGTTTGCCGCAGTCTATGGCCAACTTCCCAATGGTCATGAGCTGCATAAATTCCGTCTACATCAGGCACAGAAGGGCCGTTGTCCCTACTCAGGCCAAGCCATCGATAGCCAGCGTTTGATTGAGCTCGGCTATGTCGAGATCGACCATATCTTACCTTGGAGCCGGACTTTTGATGACAGCCTGAATAATAAAGTGCTGGTGCTCGGCGCTGAAAATCAGCAAAAAGGTAATCAAACCCCCTATGAATATATAGCCAATCAGGATCCCGCTAGCCCGAACTGGCAGCGCTTTAGGGCGGAGGTAGCCCAGTATCCCCAGGCAAAGCGCTGGCGGTTACTTAAGCAAAATTTGGATCAAAAGGAAGTTGAAGCTTTTCGGCAGCGTAATGGCACTGACTCCAGTTATATTGCAGGCTACCTGAAGCGCTTTATTGAGCAGCATCTAAAGATAGCAGGGGGCAATAAGCATCCAGTACAAACCTGCAATGGAACCCTAAGCAACTACTTAAAGGTTCGCTGGGGCCTGCTTAAAGATCTCAGTGAAAGCGACCGCTATCATGGAATAGATGCGTTAGTTGTGGCCGGCCTTACCCCCAGTCTCATTGAACAGCTTGCAGAAGCATCGCGTGAGCAGGAACTATGGCTTACTGATGGCCTTCAGGCGCGCGACAAAATTCACCTGCCCCAGCCCTGGGAGGGATTTAGTCAGGCGGTGCGAGACTATGTTGAAAATGATATTTTTGTCTCCCGTATGCCTTGTCGCAAGCTCACCGGCGCCGCTCACCAAGAGACGGTTCGCTCGGCTAAGCACATAGATAAAGGTTACGCTGTAGTGAAAACACCGCTAGCAAATCTGACATTACAAAACCTGGAAAACCTCCACGACAAAGACCGTAATCTGGCCCTATATAGCGCCCTAAAAGATCGATTAGCGGACTATAAAGGCAATGGCAAAAAAGCCTTTGAAGAGCCTTTTTATATGCCACCTGGGGTTAAGAAACCTAAGCTCGAAAAAACCTCGCCTCAGGTCAAGAGCGTTAAACTTCGAACCTCGATGAATGATGGCGTGCCGATTAATAAAGGTATTGCTGCCCATGACAGTATGATTCGCACTGATGTTTTTGTGCGCAATGGCCAATATTATTTGGTGCCCATTTATGTGGCTGATCGAGTCAAGGCGGAGTTACCCAATCGCGCGATTACTCAGCGCAAAGCCAAGAGTGATTGGCTTGAAATGGACGATAATTATCAGTTTTGTTTTAGCCTGTACCGCAATGATTTAATCGAAATTAAGCATAAAACCAAGGGCAAATTGCTGAGTTATTATGCCGGCTGTCACAGCTCAACCGGGGCAATCAATATCACCTTGCCAGACAGATCATTGCCCAGTTGCGGAAATAGTTGGATCAGTGACACCAAGCTAGCCAAGATGCAGGAAAAGGGCGACCGGGAAATACAGGGAATCGGCGTCAAGACTGGGCTTGAGTATTTTCATAAATACGAAGTTGATCTGTTGGGCGCTATTAGCAGAGTGCGCTGTGGAGGCGATCGACTTGGCTTGGCCAACCCCAGTGAACATCCCGATAAAGGCTAACGTTTATGTAAAAAACCCACTGATACTGTTGCCAATATCAATGGGTTACGCAGTGTGACTATAGCCTGACGGAGTGGGATCGGAAGCTATAATATTTAGTATTTAAATACTGCGTTCTGTTTCAGTATAGACCGGTGGTTTGGGATCGGGGGTTATTAATGGGTAGTAAAGCTATGAACTCTGCCCACTCTCGGCCATTTCGACTCAAACCTTGCTATCCTGGCAGAGGTCAGCGGCTAGGGACCTTATCACCTGTATAATCGCGCTTAGTTTGTGAGCTTAAGTTCTGCGCTTCAGTCTAGACCTTCACTTTTGCCTTAACATAATCTTTCAACACCTTATCAAGATTGGTTTGCCAGCCTTTGCCCTGGCTTTGAAAGTAGTTGATAACTTCTGGTGAGAGGCGAAGCGTCTTCTGCACTTTTGTCGGCGCTTTCTGCTTACCGCGCTGCCCGCGCAATCGCTTCATGCCCTCACTAATGCCAGGTATAACATCCTCTGCCGGGCGCATACGATTGAAGTCTTCTACCGCCAGCTCACGTACTTCACCTGCCACGCTAGCGGGTGAGGGGTATGTTTTATCTTTACTGTCATGGTATCTCCTCGTCTCACGTTTGTTTGCCCTGCGGAGGCTAATGACGCGGAATACGCCTCCGCGCAGGATAAAACACGTCACGTGTAATCTGTTTTGCAGTTCGGCGACCGCAATGTAGCGGGCCTCGCCATAGCTCCTTCTGTCATCAGGCAGAATACTCGCACTGGCCCAGTCTAACTCGACAAACCTACCTAACGAGATGCTGTATTTGCGAGATTGAGCTGTTCCTTCAGTGGATCATATTCAAGCTTCATGAATTTATTGTAGTCGCAATTAGTAAGGTCTTCTATATTTATTTGGCACGACATTTAAATATTCTGGCGATAAATTACAACCCACCGCCTGAAACAGTAAAGCCAGTTTCTTCTTGCCGACTGAGTCTCTTAATTTGTCATCCTATGCTTGAAAAACCTGGCCAACGATAGGGTATTGTCGGTTCCCGACAGAGCGAAGCGACGAGGGATCTCAAGACCATCTGCCCCTACTCACTATCTCATTAGCAAACCCTCAGCTTCTTGACTATGGTTAGCCTTAATAAGTCATAAGTAAGCCGATGACTTTAGTCATGGATGACTCTATTAGCTTGGCGAGTACCGAGTTAATAGCGCAAGAATCTGAAGGAGCAGATTATGGATCCCGTTTCAGTGCCAGATCTGGCACGCATGAAGGGCTCTGCGCTGAAAGGGCGTATTCCCAGTTATTTCTCCTATTGGGGAAAAGCCAAACCCCAATGTAATCACACCGCCAACTACCATCTACTGCCCTACCATAGTCTCGATGTTGCCGCCGTCGGCTGGCATCTTTTAACCGTAAGCTCTCCGCTTTGTCAGCGCTTAGCATCTCAATTGCAGGTATCTCCTGATTGGTTGCAACGCTTCTTTTGTTATTGCTTGATGTTGCACGATCTCGGTAAGTTTGCTCGCTCCTTTCAAAATCTCGTGCCGTCCCTTTCTCCTAATCTTGTTGCCTATAGTGGCCAATGTGTCTACAGCGAACGGCATGACACCTTGGGTTTTTTGTTGTGGAAAAAAATCTTGGCAAAAAAGATGGTTGATATTTTTCCGGCGGCTATCAGGATAGAGCCTTGGCTAGAGGTGGTCTGTGGTCACCATGGGCAGCCGCCAAAGAAAAGTATCAGCGGTCTTGCAGGCTGTTTTTTAGAGGAAGACGAGTTGGCTGCGGAGGCCTTTGTCCGAGACATTAGCGACTTGTGGCTACCAGACTTATCTCCGCTTACTCGGATTGATAAGCAGGCATTTCGTCAGGTCTCGTGGCAGTTGGCGGGCCTAGCAGTGGTTGCGGATTGGCTTGGGTCTGATCAAGTAATATTCAACTATTGTGCTAAGCCGGGTTCTCTTGCAGATTATTGGCAGAGCCAGGCTTTACCCAAGGCTTCAAAAGCCGTTGGTGAGGCACCACTATCGCCACCGAGGCCCAATATATTTAAAGGGATTCAGCAGCAATTCCCCCACATTGTTCAGCCGACTCCTTTGCAAAACTATGCCGCCAGTGTGGAGCTGAATAAAGGGCCTCAGTTTTTCTTATTAGAAGATGTGACTGGTTCAGGAAAAACTGAGGCGGCCATGGCGCTTTGCCAGCGAATTATTGGTGATGGTTTGGCTAAAGGTGTTTACGTGGCCTTACCCACAATGGCAACAGCAAATGGTATGTATGAGCGGCTGGCAACGAGCTACCGTGCTCTGTACGAACCCATGAGTCAGCCTTCGTTAGTACTGGCCCATGGTGCCCGTGATCTATCCGATGGTTTTGTTAGCTCGGTGGCTCTGCCATCACAAGAGCATGATTGTAGCTACGGTGGCAGTGAACAAAGTGCCAGTGCCTACTGTAATGCCTGGCTTGCAGATAGCCGTAAAAAGTCTCTTCTGGCTGACGTGGGTGTTGGCACGATCGATCAGGCGTTGCTGGCGGTTCTTCCTGCGCGCCATCAATCATTACGTTTGTTGGGTTTGGCCGACAAGGTATTACTGATCGATGAAGTGCATGCCTACGATCCCTATATGCGGGGGTTGTTGATGGAGCTACTTGAGGCTCATGCAAGGCAGGGGGGTAGTGCAATTTTGCTCTCTGCGACAGTGCCTCAAGCATTGCGTCGGGAGTTGATCAGTAGTTATGCCAAAGGATTCAATGCTGAGACACCGCGATTAACTAGCCACAACTACCCTCTGGCTACTCACTGGGGTTCACAATGTTTACTGGAAACTCCAGTTGAAACTCGTCCAAGTGTCCGGCGTTCGGTTGCGATTGTAAGGTTGGCCGATGAAAGTGCGGCTTTGCCGATAATTCAAAGTGCTGTTCTGGCGGGTCGATGTGTTTGTTGGATTCGCAATACGGTTGCTGATGCACGCGCCGCGTACACTTTTCTTCAAAAGCAGCCATGGATGGATTCTGAGGCAATTACGCTTTTCCACAGTCGCTTTGCGATGGTTGACAGGCAGAAAATAGAGAAGGATGTGCTGTCTCGGTTTGGTAGGGACTCAACGGGTACTGAACGTGCGGGGCAGGTGCTAATTGCTACTCAGGTTGTTGAGCAAAGCTTGGATCTAGACTTTGACGAAATGATCTCCGATTTAGCACCCATAGATTTGCTTATTCAGCGTGCCGGTCGATTGCAGCGTCACAATCGAGATGCCAATGGGGGAGTTGATAATCAGGCTGTGGACGCTAGGGCAGCAGCGGTTTTTTATATATTGGCTCCTGATATTGATAACGTGACTGATGAAAATTGGCTAAAAAAATTATTGCCTGGCACTCAGGCTGTTTATTCCAATGTCGGTCAGCTGTGGTTAACGCTTAGAGTTTTGATCAAGTGCAACGGCTTTGCGATGCCGGATGATGCCCGGGATTTAATTGAGTCGGTATACAGCGATGAGGTTCAAGAGCAAATTCCCGAACCCTTGTTACTAGCTACTGCTCGGGCTTTGGGTGATGCCAAAGGCGAACAGGGTATGGCGGAGCTAAATCGTTTGCGTATTAACAAAGGTTATACCCGTAGTAGTGCTGACAGTTCTGGGGGTTGGGATGAAGAAGTGCGAATACCCACTCGGTTGAGCGCTGAATCGGTTGATGTTGTCTTGGCACGAATAGAGGGTGAGGTGTTGAGTCCCTATGCAGTGTCGGAAAATCATCCCTGGGCGTTAAGCCAAATTAGCTTGCCTGAGCACGAATGGCAGCAGATTAAGAATCAAATGCCGAGTTGTTGGGAAGAGTCCATTGAGAGCTTAAAAAATCAGGCGCCTGAATTGAAGTGGCTTCAGGTGCTGCCTTTAACCGATGAATTACAGAGTTGTTATAGTGAAAAAGATGGATGGTGTTTAAAGGAAATCCCCGCTTAGTGCGGGGAACGTAGCTTTCAATATTACTTGAACATATAGAGAAGCGGTTTATCCCCAGATAATTGGCTGGATGAACGTTGCTAAGTATAGAGCGCTTTAGATTATAAATATATAGAGAAGCTTACATAATTTATTTTTGCTGTTATAATTTCCTCTTAACTTAAAGGAGAGCAAGAATATGGAGCAGTTTAAGCGGTTGTGTGAAGCTCTAAATCAATTGTCCCCATCATCAGGAGCATTGATTGCCCTAGTATTAATTTTCGCGATTTTATTGGTAGTTTAGAGTCGAATATTTCAAAGGATATTGAGGAGTTCAGGATGAACTTAATAGATGATTGTTGGTTACCAGCACTCAGGGCGGATGGAGTAAGAGAGCTAATTGCACCATGGCAAATTGCCGAAACAGAAAACCCAGTAACAGAGATTATTGCCCCTAGGCCAGATTTTCAAGGCGCGTTATACCAATTTTTGATTGGCCTGTTACAAACCACCTTTGCGCCAGAAGATATAGAGGAATGGTTGGAGCGCTGGCATAAGATTCCTGAAACAGAACACCTTAAAGATACCTTTGAAAAGTTCTCGAGTGCCTTTGAACTAACTAACTCCGATGGCCCTGCCTTTATGCAGGATTTTGATTTGCCCGCGTCCGATAAGAAGTCCTTGGCCGCTCTGTTAATAGAATCACCCGGTGAGAAAACCTGCAAAGATAATCAGGATCTCTTTGTCAAAGGGGGCGCGGTTAATGCACTGTGCCAATCCTGTGCTGCCGCGGCTCTCTTTACCCTGCAAATAAACGCGCCTTCAGGTGGCGCTGGTCATCGAGTTGGTCTGCGTGGTGGTGGTCCCTTAACCACGTTGGTACTGCCCAACGGCGCAGACAGTTTGTGGCATAAGCTCTGGGCCAATGTTTTGGTTGAGGAGGCCTTGGCTGAGAAATTAGCTAAGCCTGACAGCAGTGTACTTCCTTGGCTGGCTCCGACTCGTTGCTCTGTGAAAGGTGAAACTACCTTCCCTGACGACGTTCATATACTTCAGCAATACTGGAGCATGCCGCGACGAATTCGACTCAATAGTGACACTCAGGATAGCGGGCATTGCTCAATTTGCGGAATAGAATCCTTACAGCTTTTTAATTCCTATCGCACAAAAAACTATGGCACCAACTATGACGGCCCTTGGTTGCATTCCCTGACGCCTTACCGCTTTGATCCCAAGAAAAAGAATTTACCTCTTAGCCTGAAGGGCCAGGATGGCGGTCTTGGTTATCGCCATTGGTTAGGCCTTATCTGGCAAGGCGTCGAAAATGGTGATCAGGCTGCGGCTAATGTGCGGCAGTTTAACCAAGATATTGCCGATCTTCTGGAGCAGCCAATGGCTCGATTGTGGTGCTTTGGTTTTGATATGGACAATATGAAAGCCCGTTGCTGGTACGAGCATACGATGCCGATATTACATATTGCGGAGAGGAATCAGGAGACATTTTTTGGTGGTGCAACTCAGTTAATCGAAAGCTCTCGACAGGCTGCATCATTATTGCGAGGACATATTAAAGCGGCTTGGTTTAAGCGACCCAAAGATGTCAAAGGGGATATGAATACGGTGATTTACCAATTTTGGCAGAACACCGAAGCCGACTTCTATCGGCAACTTTCTCGTTTGGCGCAGTTGCCCAATGGCGCGCGTCAAATTCCAAGTGACGTAGCTCAGGAGTGGCACAGCAGGCTAAAAAATGTAGCACTCAGTCTATTTGATCAGTGGGTATTAAACGCCAACACTGAGGATATGAAAATGAAAGAGGTGGTTCAGGCGCGAAATAAACTTCAAGGTCTGTTGTATGGCGCCAAGCCTTTTAAAGCCTTATTACAAATTGCTCAGCAGAAAAAGGAGATTTCAAAATGAGCCAAATTTCATACTCAATATTGTTTCGAGAAGACGAGCAGGACATTTTAAAGAACTGGTGGGGCGAGCTTGATGATAACCGCGGCGACCGTGCAATATTGCGGCGGGCAGGCAGTGCCGATGATGTGTTATTGACACCTGCATTTTCACGGTTTTTAAAGTCCATGCCTGCCCATTGGTCTGAGCCGAATCGGATCTATGGTAGCGCGATGGTTGCTGGCCTTTTAGGGAGGGTGAAGCAATGTACTAACGAGTCCTTTGCCAAGTCACTGGCGCTGCCGCGCAAGGCGGGAGGGAAAGCCATGATGAATGAACTTCGGTTTCGGCAATTGCAAAAAAGCAGAACGACGGATGAGTTTTTTATACGCATGAGCCGGGCGATTGCCCTGATTGATGGCAAGGTAGATGTGCTCTCTGTTGCAGATGGAGTGTTGCTCTGGTTAAAAGAGCAACGTCAATCACTGGATAGGAACCCCTCTCGTCGCCTGGCTGTTCGTTGGGCTTTCGAATACTACTCAAACACTAATGACTAATGTTAAGGAGAACATTATGAACCGTTTTATCCAACTACACATTTTGACCGCTTACCCACCCGCCAACCTCAATAGGGATGATCTGGGCCGGCCGAAGACTGCCAAGATGGGTGGTACTGATCGGCTGCGTATTTCATCGCAAAGCTTAAAGCGCACTTGGCGGACCGCTGATCTATTTCAACAGGCCATGGCAGGGCACATCGGTACACGTACCAAACGTTTAGGGCTGAGTTGCTATGAGACATTGCTGGCAGGCGGGGTGGCTGATAAAAGTGCTCTTGTTTGTGCCAAGGCGATTGCAGGCCAGTTTGGGGTCTTAAAAAAAGATAAGGACGATCCACTCAATGAACTGGAGATTCAGCAGCTAGTGCATGTTTCAACAATTGAGCAGACGGCCATCAATGGTTTAGTGGAGGTTTTGATCGCCGAGAATCGTGAACCTACGGAAGACGAGTTGGAGTTGCTCCGGTATGACAACCAGTGTGTCGATATCGCACTTTTTGGGCGAATGTTGGCGTCAAAGCCATCTTTTAATGTGGAGGCAGCCTGCCAGGTAGCCCATGCTATCTCGGTACATCCCGTGGTAATTGAAGATGACTATTTTACTGCAGTGGATGATTTAAATGATAACAGCGTTGATGCCGGAGCTGCCCATATTGGCGAAACGGGTTTTGCTGCGGGATTATTTTATTCCTATATATGCATTAATCGGCAGCAGCTGATTGATAATTTATCGGGTAACGAAGCGCTGGCGGAAACAGCTATTCAAGCCTTGACCGAAGCTGCGGTAAAGGTGGCCCCGTCAGGAAAGCAAAACAGTTTTGGCTCAAGGGCTTATGCGTCTTATGTCATGGCTGAGTCTGGTGATCAACAACCTAGATCGCTATCTGTGGCGTTTTTGAAGCCCATCGATCAGCGGACCAGTGATGATTTTGCCAGCGATGCTATAACGGCATTGGAGCGTCAGCAGGAATATTTTGATGAGGTATATGGCGCCTGTGCAGATCAACGTTGCGTGATCAACGCAGTAGCATCGGGCGGCAGCAGTTTAAAAGATCTTCTCACCTTTGTTGGCAGAGAGTAGGTGGCCGATATGGACTATTTACTCTTTCGTCTTTACGGCCCATTAGCTAGCTGGGGGGAGATTGCTATTGGCGAATCTCGCCACTCAGGGATCAAGCCTAAAAAGTCAGCGCTATTGGGATTTCTCGGTGCCGCCTTAGGCGTCCGACGTGATGATGATACGTCTCAGCAGGCATTGGCAGAGGGCTATAGGTTTGCGTTTCAAATGCGCTCAACGGGACAATTGCTACGGGATTATCACACCACTCAGGCACCGGATTCTGTCGGCAAATTTAATTATCGGACTCGCCGTGATGAGTTGGTAATAGGCAAGGCACGGCTTGGCACGGTGCTCTCAACTAGAGAATATAGAACTGACGCCCAGGCTGTTATTGCAGTTCGCGCTGAGCCTAATACAACTTGGTCTTTGAGTGAGTTACAACAAGCATTACTAAAGCCTGTTTATCACCTGTATATCGGCCGCAAATCTTGCCCCTTGGCAATGCCTTTAAAACCCGAAGTGCTAAGTGGCGAGAATTTTTATGATGTCTTAAAAGCTTACCAACCCATGGCTTTACTGCCGGGTGAGAGGTCTTGGGACAGTGATGCTATGTGGCTGCCCGATGATGAATTACAGGGGTTCTATTGGGAGGGTGGGGTCGAGGATTTCTCTCCACCAAGCTCGTCTTTCAATCCTTCAGAAGTGCAGCAACTTCGTCAATATGATCAGCCGCTTTCTCGCCAACGGTGGCAGTTTGAACCGCGTATGGAGTATTTCTGGCAGACCACAGCAAGGGAGGCGAGCTAATGTATTTATCGCGTATTCGACTACATGACAACATAAGTAGTACTCAGTTGCCGTTGCTCTTAAAAGACCGACAAGGGTATGGGTTACATCGTTTATTTTGGGATTTATTTAGCGAAGGGAATGGCGACACCCAGCGGCGTGATTTTCTATTTCGAGAAGAAATTTCCGGTGAACAGCTGACACAGCCAGGCAAGCGTAAAGGGGCTCCAATCTATTATGTGTTGTCCAAGCAGGCTCCGATAAAAGACAGTCCGCTATTTCAAATTGAGACTAAAAATTATCAACCTGAGTTGTGTGAGGGTGAGCGTATTGGATTTAAGTTACGCGTTAATGCTGTCGTTAGCCGTGAGAGAAAACGCCATGATATTGTGATGGATGAACAGTATTGTTGGTTGCGCCAGCAGCTTAATGAAATGGGTGTTGCTACAGAGGGCAAAAAAAGCGAGCTTAAGAATCGCGTTTTAGATCACGCTGGTGATACTCAGCTAGTCTTATGGGAGGCGCTTATTGAAGCAGGGCGATATGCAGACAAGTTAGTTCAGTCACTAGGTCGTAGTGAAAAGTTGGATTGGGCGATTAAGACTGTGATTGAAGCGCGTATCCAAAAATGGTGGATTAGCAAAGGTGAGCGTCTGGGGTTTGAGGTGCCAATAGACGATGCTGGTCAGCACTTGTTAGATGCGGTTGCTTATCGAAAACATCCTCTACCGGAAAAATCGGCCTTGGCAAGCTTCAATAGCTTAGATCTCAGCGGTGAAGTTGTTATTCGCAATGTTGACCGATTTAAACAGTTGCTGTTTGAGGGCGTTGGACCATCAAAAGCCTTTGGGTGCGGGTTGATGATGATCCGTCGACTTTAGTTTTGTCTTAATACCAGTGACATATATACCTCTAAAACCAATTCCACTAAAAGACCGTGTCTCGATGATTTTTATCCAGTACGGTCAAATCGACGTGCTTGACGGTGCCTTTGTTATTGTAGATAAAACCGGTATTCGCACACAAATCCCTGTGGGTGGTATCGCATGCATTATGTTGGAGCCGGGCACGCGTGTCTCACATGCTGCAGTGAGGCTGGCGTCACAAGTTGGTACTTTATTGGTCTGGGTTGGCGAGGCTGGTGTGCGTTTATACGCCTCAGGTCAGCCTGGAGGGGCTAGAGCAGATAGGCTCTTATACCAGGCTAAATTAGCGCTTGATGACGATCTTAGGCTCAAGGTTGTGCGGAAAATGTATGAATTTCGTTTTGGTGAACCTGCTCCTAAACGCCGCAGTGTCGAGCAACTGCGTGGTATTGAGGGCGCGCGGGTCAAGCAAACCTATAAGTTGTTGGCGAAACAATATGGCGTAGTCTGGCAAGGTCGTTCGTATAACACTAAAGATTGGCAGGCAGCTGATGTACCCAACCGATGTTTAAGTGCGGCGACGGCCTGTTTATACGGTATTGCTGAGGCTGCAGTTCTTGCTGCTGGTTATGCGCCTGCTGTTGGTTTTATTCACACGGGTAAGCCGCTTTCTTTTGTTTATGATATTGCCGATTTATTTAAATTCGATACGGTTGTTCCACTTGCCTTTCGTATTGCTGCAAAACAACCTGCGAATCCAGAGCAAGCGGTTAGGTTAGCTTGTCGAGATATCTTTCGCGAAACCAAAGTTTTGAAAACAATTATCCCCTCAATTGAAGAAGTACTGTCTGCTGGAGAAATTCAGCCGCCTCAACGGCCTGTGGAATCGGTGCCGCCAGCCATTCCACCTGCTGAAAGCGTTGGTGACTGTGGGCATCGAAGCGAGTGAAGGACTAATTGGAGGGTATATGAGCCTGTGTTTGATTGTCACTGAGGCCGTGCCTCCAAGATTGAGAGGGCGACTGGCCGTATTCCTGGTAGAAGTTCGGGCTGGTGTTTATGTTGGAGATGTGAGCCGAAGGATCAGAGAGAAATTATGGGAATACAGTGTTGCTGATGTAGAAGATGGCAACATTGTTATGGTTTGGTCGACAAATACTGAATCTGGTTTTGATTTTCAGACGCTTGGTGAGAACCGGCGTACACCTGTTGATTTTGAGGGGTTGAGGCTGGTTTCTTTTTTGCCTCAGTAGAGTATAGGCTGTTCTTTAAAAATTCGGTAGATTCAAATCCTTAATAAAACCTTATTAAAAACAATGGGCTATATTAAGTGTGTTCCCCGCAGTCGTGGGGATAACCCGAGAAAAAACCATGTCTAACGCACCATTTGTAAGTGTTCCCCGCAGTCGTGGGGATAACCCGCCGGTCGAGACGAGCATGTTTATGGGCGTATAGTGTTCCCCGCAGTCGTGGGGATAACCCGTAGAGGAGGATATTGATCTTATCAAAGATATGGTG
>Ga0206126_10004378_pt1 | contig 13628 bp, 14 predicted proteins | sample Helgoland_Spring_5_FD_148621 | JGI IMG/M metagenome (GOLD analysis project Ga0206126, IMG submission 148621) | Pelagic subsurface seawater microbial communities from Kabeltonne, Helgoland, North Sea - Helgoland_Spring_Bloom_20160412_1 | ecosystem: Environmental > Aquatic > Marine > Epipelagic ...
AAATAAATTCCCTGATGCAGAAATCGTTATTCCGCCTGATAAAAACGCCGTAATAGGTGATAAGAATCATGACATTAGAAATCAACATTTAAAGGAGATAAAAAAACATGGAAGAATGAATTGGCAAAAAGAGAATAAGTACGGGCGTAGGAACGTAAGTGAGTTATCAATTCAGCGCAGAAAAAGAATACTTGGTAATCAATTGTACGCACGTGATATTTCTAGGCAAAAAGTAGAGGCTATGATTGGCTCTGGAATTCTTAATAAAATGACTTCATTAGGTATGCCTCAAAGCTATCGTTGTGCCTAAATTCTAAAAAAATGGGGAAAGGTGGCGGTTAAGAAACAAAGCCCTTATAATATAGAATCAATAAATCAAAAGATTTGTAAGTTTTTCTTTGATAACTTTTTAAATCAAGAGCATGAGAAAGAAGCATATCTTGAATTAAAAAAAGAAGACTTGGAAGATGCGGCAAATAATGCATTAGAATGTGCGGATCAATTGATTGATTTAGATCGAGATGAATTCTCAGCACAAGAAAAAAGCGCATTAAAGGAAGAACTTAAGAGTCTAAGAGAACACAAATACGAGCTAGAGAAGGTAGGCTTGCAGAAAAAAGAAGAGTTTGAATTAAGTGTTTCTAAGACTGAATCTTTAGAGCAAGAAAGAAACACATTAGAACAAGAACTTGAAAACTTGCAAAAGCGCAAATATGAGGTAGAGGAGATTGTTGTAGATGGGGGGTATGCGCTAGAACAGTTAGTATTATCGAATTGTCCTATAGGTGGTATTCTTGTTGAAAATCAAGAGGGGTTTGAGAAGTTTGAAGAGGATTACCAATCTTTCAAAGAGAGCTATCAAAACAATGGATTCAATATTCGTAATTTACCAGATTTTTCTATCAAAGTTACTGATCATAATGGTGAAATAAAAGAGTATAGCTACAAAAAAGATAGAGAAGTATTTGATGGAAAGGATCAGGAGCTTGATGAAGTACTATCTAATTTTAACGAAGAGATGCTTTCTTTGCGCGGTAAGGTAGCAGAGAAACTTATGAATTTTGCAAACTTTTATGCAGAATGTGTAGACATGCATTCCTCTTTGAAAGATGTGTCTGAGCAATTGAATGAATATTGGCTTAAATCAGAAAATCAGGGTGCATTAATAGAAAACAATTTAGTAGAGAATGACGATATAGAAGAAGATATAGTCAAGATTGAAATACAAGAAAGTGATTCAGAAATTGAGAAAATAGAGAAGTGCCTTCAGTTTGAAGGAATAGAGTTTTTACATAATTATGCGTACCATTTTCTGGATGATGATCTTGGAAAAAGCTTCGTAGATAACCTTGCTAGAGTGCAGTCTTACCGTAAAGCACAGATAATAGAACGCAAAGAAGAAGAGTACAAAAATATATTAACAAAAGAGTTGGATAGATTAAAAGAAGACGAACAAGCGCAAAATGAATTTAAACTAGAAAATCTATTGAACGAAGATAATAATGAGAATCTTTCTACATGTGATTCAGAATCCGCAATGAGTGGTGAAATTGTTGTAGAAGAGTTTGTTGCTTAGCGGTTCACCTATAGAGTGTACATAATAGTATATGTACAAAGAGTTGTAGAGGTCTACTGTCATTTACTTATGCCGAAAGATCATCTTTTCTCACACAGTCATTTCCACAAGTAACTTTCTACCCCTGAGTCATTCGTAAGCGAGCTTTTTAGCGAGCTATACGAAATCTTTTAACAGGCAGAATCAACCTTTATACTTTAGAGATCCCGTATAATCCTCGTACCCAAGTACTCCAATTTACGGGATGACAAGTTGGGGAAGAGTTCTCGCATATATATGCGCAAACCTTAACTTAATTTTATATTGAAGGATTTGATTTTTTAGTTTTAAAGGCGATAAACATACATCCCGGAATGGAAAGTAGGTAGATAAGAGCCATTGCTGGTATCGTATACCAAGGGTATATTATTATCATGATGCTGATAGAGGCAAAGATTATCATAGAGACTGAAAGATATTCAGGGTTAATATGAAAATATTTGAAAGATATAGTCGGAAATCTTGAAGCAAGCATCAATGATACTGCTACTATATATATATTTATTCCAGGGGTATAATTACGTATACTAAAATTTTGAATCAGTAATGTGAATTCAAAATCTAATATTATAGGCATCAAAGCAAGTATTGCACCAATTGGAGCTGGTACGCCAAAAAAGAATCTCTTATCTTGAGTGATTTTGGAGTCTACTAGTGTAGTATTAAAGCGAGCCAAGCGTATAGCCATGCACACAATGAATATCATTATTGACATCCAAGATGTAATTTTATACTCATATTGCTGGAATGACCATAAATATAGGGTGATTGCTGGGCATAGACCAAAATTAACGAAGTCGCACAAGGAATCTAACTCTGCCCCAAAATGACTAGTTGCATTAAACATACGTGCAACACGGCCATCTACGAAATCTACAATAGTAGCGATTAATATACAATAGACTGATATTTCCCAAGCGTTGTCAATTGCAAACCTTATGGAACTAACACCTATTATCAGCCCAATTAACGTTACTAAATTAGGCAATAATTTAGTAAACGGAACTGGCTTGATTAGTTTTTTTCTAGTGCTAGATTTCATCAAAATTGATTATAGAAATAATTAACGTTTCTTAAATTGCATCTGTTTTACTTTTTTTGCAGATAAATCAGCAATAACAGTCTCGCCGCCAATACATGTTTGACCTTCAGAGACATTTAATACTGTTTCAAGAGGTAAGTAAATATCTACCCTGCTACCAAAGCGAATCAAGCCGTATCTTTCGCCACAATTTACTTCTTGGTCTTCTTCTAGATCGCATACTATCCTTCTGGCTACCAAACCAGCAATTTGAACAAATGCAATTTTTACACCTTTTTTTGTTTCCATAAGAACGGATTGACGCTCATTATGTATGCTTGCTTTATCTAAAGAAGCGTTGAAGAACTTACCAGGTCTATAATGCAGGGCTAATATTTTTCCAGTGATTGGGGTTCTATTTACATGTACGTTGAATATATTGAGGAATACGCTGACCCTAATCATTTCTTCTTCCCCTAAACCTAGTTCGCTAGGTGGTACATTTTCTGTAATTTGTTGCACTATTCCATCAGCTGAGCTAACAACCAGACCATCACCAACGGGTGTGATTCTTTCTGGGTTTCTAAAGAAGTATGCACACCAGACAGTGCAGATAAGACCAAGCCACCCAAGAGTAGAGCTGAATGAGCTTAGAATAAATGTCAGAACAGCAAAAATAATTATAAAAATATATCCTTCCTTGTGAATTACCTTTGCAAGATCATTATATTGCATCATATACTAATTTCTCCGAGTCAATTTATCATTTCTAATAAGTTAGGTCATGATAAATTCCTTATCTATACTGGTCAAGAATAAAATCCAACCTGTTACTGTCATTTCATTTTGAATTGTTGTGTAATAGCTTTTTGGATAAATATATCGGTGATATTTAAGGAGTAAAAATTTCTTCAATTTTGCCCTTAGTATTTCTAATATCTTGCCAATTATGTATATTTGGAAAATTTATTACGACTATTCTTGCTGGAGGCATTGTAGTTTCTAGAAGATATGCATATTCTTTTGTATTGTGCTGAGCAAATTCTAAGATGAGATCATAAATATGTGGATTATGACCAATAATCAAAACTGATTTGAACTTATTCTCCTGCATAGATAGCAAATCTATAATCTTTTCACAATTTTGCTTATATAGTTCCTCAACTATTTCTACCTTACCAAGAGACATCTGCTTTTGTATGATGTAAGATGTTTGCATAGTACGTTTGGCATAAGAGACTATCAATTTATCTATAGAATAATTGCATAAAAAATCTGCAGCATTTTCTGTCTCGTATTGCCCATTCTTTGTAAGTATTCTATCAAAATCCCTTTTATCAATTGATATTTCTGCGCTCGCATGGCGCATTAAAAATAGTTTCATAATTCAGTTACCAAGGATACGTACTAGTGCAAGTAGTACTATATTTTTTTAGATAAAAATATCATTATTTAATATATGTTGAAGCATTGCCCTTTAATCGTAGGTAAAAATCGAAAAAAGCTTGCTATGAGATTCCGTATAGCTCTCTTAGCGATCGCTTACAGCATGACACTGGGGGCGATGGTCACATGCGGAAAGATGAACCCCCAACCTGTCATCTCGTAAACGAGCTTTTTGCGAGTTATACGAGATCTATAAAGCATCAAGGTTGATTCTGTCTGTTAAGAGATTCCGTATAGCTCCCTTAGCGATCGCTTACGGAATGACCCAGGGGGAGAGTCACTTGTGGAACGAAAGTGGAAGCAAAATTCGCATACAAAATGACGTAGAATTGGTGTATCGTTTACGGTTTATTGATAGCTGTACGTACTTCTAAACTTTTTAGAACCGTGCAGGCAATGCTAAGAGAGCATTTTGCAAGCTATAAACTCTCATTTATAATTCTTGCAACTCTTGTGATTTCAGAAAGTGGTGTATATTCATATTTTTCTAAATGATCAGCATTATCTTCTAAACGCCGTGCTGCACCTATATCCACAAGCTGTTGTATGAAGAAATTATGTTTTTGAAGTTTGAAATTTTCAGGACAAAATATATATAGAGGTTTTCCCGTACTTGCTGCCTCGCTGCACATTGAAATAGAATCTGCAGTAGCTACAATATATTCAGCTATGCTTAGCATAGCAGGATATGGATTATCTTTTCCGATTCCCGGATCATAGATAATATTTGGACTTTTAAAAGTATTTTTAAAGTAATTTTTTATACTCACTGGCGTCCTTCTGCTGAAGGATATCAATAAGCGTAAGGAATGATTCTCTGAAATCATGTATAACGTATTAGCAAGTGATTTTGCGTTTGCCATATTAAGGCTATATCTCTTTGTAGAGCCACCAATAACTACAGCAATAAATTTACCTATATTAGGGTGATTTGAGTTAAATAACTCTTGCCCTTCTAGACACTTATCCTTCACATTATTCAAAGCACCGATAATTCTTACAACATTAGGAAGTACGTAATTAAAACTATCATGCTGAGGCAGAATAATGAATTCAAATTCCTTAGGATCAATATCGGGTCTCATTATTTGAATAATTTTTATATCACCCTTTAATTTTCTTTTTAAATGAAGTGCAAGGGGTGCGATCCTGCGACCATAAGATATGATAATCCCAGGAGGTCGGTCGTTCTTTAGAGCTGTTAAAGTAGCTTTTTTTATATGTATAGGGAAAAGCGACAATAATGAATTGGGCAATCTTGCAAAACTATTATACTCTATAGGCTTTGTCTCAAAAGATTTGCCTAGCTTTTTTGCAAGTTCAATTGCTTGATTTGCTCCTCCCACTCTATTATCTACTAAAACCCAAATTTGAGGATTCATACTATTCATGTTAAATCTCCAGTATCATAAGGATTATTATAAAAATGGTAAATACAATAAAAATCGCTGTTTGTTGATTATGAGCTGATGATAATTTCTTTGTGATTTTATCATCTAGATTTGAAAATAAAGAGTGTTTTTTTTCCTTAACTTTAATTGACAAAGAACGTGTGTAAAAATAAAAAAGTAGAGATCCTACTTTTTCTATTAAATTAACTGGTTTAGTATGTATACGACTGATACTATAATGAGTGGATATTCCAAGTGCTATTAGTATTACGATAATCTGTTTTAACATATCAATATTTGATATGTTAAATGTAACATCACTTATCATTTCAAATATCTTTTTTCCAAATAATCCTATGACTATTGTAACGAGAGACATAAGCACAATGCTGAGTTTACAATAGATATTTAAATTAATTTCAATATATTTTTTTGATACAAGATAGTGCTTCCATGGAAGAGAAAATGCTATCATAAAGCTTGAAAACAGTGTAACAAAATAAACGGCATTACCCAAGAATGCATTTGATATGTATGATTTCATATAAAATGATGAAGTCATAGGAATATTCATCATGATAATAATCCCGATAAGAAGTGCACTTAATACAATATTAGAATTGACCTTCCTTAATTCCGAACAGTTCTTAATACCGGTGCTATCTACAATACTCACTACAGAAACGCTAAGTAGCATTTTATAAATTACATGTATAAATAAATAATATATGACAACTTCAATCATATCCGTTCCGCCTTTACCAATGGCTGCAAGCATTACACCCATCACTATTATTGATAAAAGACAGAGAAGGCTCATCAAATTATCCTCAAATATAGCCTTGATAGAAGCGTATATTATCATAGTAATAGCAATATAGATAAGAGGTTCATATCCAGCAAACAACTTTACTAGAAGTAGAATAGATACTTTAGTAGTAAATGAAATTAAATATAAAAAACCAGAACCAGAAGCAGTTGGGTAGTTATTTACCATCCAGCCACTAAAAGGAAATATGGCTATGTTAATAAGAAGGCCAGCAAGCATGATGTATAGTATAAAGGATGAGTATTCTGGATCTTCTACCAAAGGAGTAACCGACACTAATTCTACTCCTTGTCCTTTTGTAATAAGGTATACAACGCCAATAATAATCATATTACTGCTAAGCAAATGGGTAAGAAAATATTTCTTAGCAGATCTAATGCTTGACCTCTCTCCTCCTATAAAAATAATCATAGAAGAAAATATCATCATTAACTCGAGCGCCACGAATACCGAAATAAAATCTCTAGCAAATAAGCATAGCAGTGAGAACCCACCATATGCATTACCTAATATAAGATCCAATTTTTTATTTTGACCGATTGCATATAAATTCGCAGATAATAATATTATAGAAAATGCTATTCCTATCAACTTGTTATATGTTCCACCATCGTAAATCAGAGTTAAATTATACAAATGTATAAAGTTACATTGCGGCAAAAAATAAATGGAGACAGCGCTGATTACCGGAATAGATAAAGCTACAATTTTAAATATAACATCGTTCTTTTTATAGGTAATAATAAGAATTACTAGAAGCGCTAATATGTGTAATGTGGGATGTTGGATCATATCAAACAACTATATAGTTACAAACATCAAGAATTTACTAATCCCTTGTTGAATCAAGAAAAAACCTATTACGCCAGAAGCACAAAGAGCAATACTCAAAATCATAAATAATGGTAAGCGTGTTTCTGCTTTATAATTTGCACTAATGACCTTACTTGACTTTTTATTTTCCATAGATTCATCAAAATATTTTTTTAATTTTAGATGTAATATCTTATTCTCTGATGCTGGTCTATATATAAAAATTACCATCCTCATAACATATAAAGCAGAGAAGATACTGCTTATAGCAAGGGTAATCATAACTATGATATTTTGCTGCTCTGCAGCAGCCATCATAATATAAAATTTGCTGATAAAACCTGCAAAAGGCGGAATCCCAATTAAAGACAGGCTTGCAATAAGCAAGACAAAACTTGTTCTTGGCATAGTGTTATGTACCCCTATTAATTCCTCAATGCGGTAAGAATTTTTAACGCTGTATATGTTACCAGCGGCATAAAATAAACATATCTTTGTAAAGGAATGTGAAACCATATGCATTACAGCGGCAATCATACTTTTCTGTGATAACATAAATGCGCTCATTAAAGCAACACTCAACTGATTAATCGTTGAATATGCAAGCATCATCTTTACCTGAGTGTAGCGTATCGCTTGCACAGAACTATATAAAATAGTGATTATTGGTAAAAATATTAGCCAATTATTACTAGCAAAGATTATTTGTAAATACGAAATACCAAAAACATATACTAATATCTTATATATACAAAATAGCCCTGTTTTAACTACAACTACAGCATGTAATAATGCACTCACGGGATACGATGCTACCATCGCAGAAGGCAACCACCCGTGAAAAGGATATACTGCAGCTTTCGCTATTCCAAAAATAAACATTAATAACAGAACTATTACATATTTATTTGAAAAGGTATTATCAATAAAACCCCCTTCCGTAAAGTCACCATGACCAATGTTAGCGTATATGATGATTATCGCTGGTAAAAATAATATGAATCCGTTGAGTATTAATATCCGCAAATATCTATATAACCCTTGTGCCACTTTTTCACCACCTTGATGAGCTATAAGGGGAATAGTAGCAAGAGTCAGTATTTCATAAAATACAAACATAGTTAAAAGGTTTGCTGATAGCGCTATAAAGCTACCGATCATTATGCAGCTATTAAGAAAAAACAAAAAGCGACTACTGTTTTTAATCTCATTTATCTCTAGAAACTTTATAGTATATAAAAGCGCACATACCCACAAAACTGAAAGTAATGTAAGGAATATCATCCCAAACGCTTCTGTATGAAGTGCGAGAGAGTATTTACCTAGATATAATATAGTAAAGCTAGTATCAATACCGTGCAAGAACATCCAATCAAGGATCAACACGTTAACAAGGAAAAATGCACTTGTCGCAATAAGAAAAAAGCTACGCATAGGATTATCTTCCTTTGTAGCAAATGGCACAATTAAATTTATCATGCCAACAAACAGCGTGGAGATTACCAAGAATTTTACTATTATCGGTTGTATCATTTAACTACCACCAAGTATAATTGACTTAGTATGGCCTGCTAAAGTAGCGATATCTTGAGAATACGTAATTAACACTATCTGAAATATAACTATAGCACAAAGACCATGTAATTTCGTGTTAATTTCTATCTCTCCATTCGATTTTGGACTGAAAAATATTGCTCGGCTCATTTTAAGGTGATAAAGCATACCGAACACTCCACCGAGTATTACTACTAAAAATTCCCAAAATAATCCTGTGCTTATTAAAAGATCAAATAATTTAATCTTCACAAAAAACATTGCACTCAAAGGGAGTCCCGCACTAAATATCAAAGAAAATGCTGTTAATAGTTTAAATAGACTACTGTTTCGTATAGATGAAAAATGGTCGAAATCTAAACTTCCTGATGCATTCTGTAAATGAGCAACAATCGTAAAAAGAGCTATTTTATTAATTGCATCAAGCATTAGTAATTGAAACAAAAGATTGCGTGCAGACCAAATGCTCATCAACAAGAATATGTAGCCAATTTGAGAAGCAGTTGAGTATATTATCACCTTCTTGAGGTTATTAGATTTTAGAGCGAGAAAAGTACAAACTGCAATAGTAAACATGGCTATAGGTCGCAATATAGCATTTATGCTTGCCTCTATTAATTCTCCATTAATCGTAAAATGCGTAAATCTCAATATTATATATACGCCAAAAATACTGGAAATCGCTGCAGTATATGTCAGAATAAAGGGAGCGGCTGAAGAGTAAGCCCTCACCATCCAAAAATGCATTGGAAAGAATGCCATCTTCAAAATAGCACCACTTAAGAAAAATACTATTGCAGTAATGATGATCCTAGAGCCACTATTATAATGCTGAGTCAGTATCTTAGAAACATCTGTTATGTTCAAGCTTCCAGTGAGAGCCAAGAAGAAGCCTATGCCTATGAGTATTAAAGTTGCCCCAATTGTACCAAGCATTAAATAGTCAAATGCTCCAATCAATGCCCTTGGGTTTCCACCTTTAGACATAAGAACATATGTTGCAAGTGATGATATCTCTATAAACACATATATATTGAATAAATCATTTGTGCTGATAACTCCGAGATATCCAGTATGAGCAAAAAGTAATAGAGCATAAAATATATGCTGTTTTTTATCGTCAATATAATCAGTAATAGTACGACTAATTAACTCTCTGCCAAAAATAAGGAAAAATAATAAGACACCATTGATAAATATAATTACTGGCTGATTTAGTATATCTACTCTGTATTCAATACCTATTGGCGCACTCCAATTGCCAAATGCATATGTCATTCCACTATATGCAAAATTCATAGCATATATAGAAAGCGCAAATCCAAGTGCAACGCTAATTGTCGCTATAAGCCAAGATACAAATTTATTAAAACTAATAGCAGATATAAGTGCTGCAAAAAAAGGTATAAGTACTTGTAAGGCTGGAATATGTTTCGCTATAATCATGTTAATATACGCCTACTCTCCAATATCTTCAGATTGAGTGATTTGACTCTCTAGTACAGAACCATACTCTTTATATATTTGATAAATTAATGCAAAACCTACGCTCATTGTTGCAAAGCCTACAACGATAGCAGTGAGCATTAATACATGTGGCAGAGGACTTGAAAATATATGGCTACAAGAGTTAGTATTAACGCAAATATCAATTGGGACTATGCCATTCCGTATTTTACCAAGTGCTATATAGAATATTAGTACAGAGCTTTGAAATATTCCAAGCCCTATAATCTTACGTACGAAATTATCACTAGTGAGCATTATAAACAAACCACTTGCAAGAACTATTACAGCAAAGAAATATATTATATTTTGCATAAAGTATGTACCTTGGCTACCTAGCCTCTTCTTTGAGCAGTGAGTATATCAAATACATAACAGAAGATACAGTCAAGCCAACTCCTATTTCAATTAAGAATATTCCTATGTGCTGCCCCTTAATATTATTATCTGATATTGAGCTATAATCTAAATAATTATCATTGATAAATAAGGAAATAACTCCTACACCAGCGTAAAGCATCACACCTAAAATAGCACAAACTATTAAATTGTTTATCTCAAACATTCTTTTTTTATTTAATACTAGGTCATAAGCGATAATTCCACTTGCAAAAATAACACCCGCTTGGAATCCACCCCCTGGTGATACTTCACCATTAAGCTGTATGTATATGGCATAAAGAATAATATAGGAAATAATAAAAGGTATTATAGTATTTATTATTTTAAAATTTTGAAGCATCTGACCTCTTTCTTCGTGAAACTATAACAAGCACAGCAAGCCCAGCTATTAGTATGACAGTCGTTTCTCCAAGCGTATCATAACCCCTATAGCTTGCGAGTATTGCAGCTACCATAGACGGCACTCCAATATCTTTCTTGGTATTCTCAACGTAATAGTTAGTAAGGTGTGAGTGGAGTGCAGAGTCTTGTAAGCCAAACTCTGGAAGGTCAAGACTTGCCCAACTAAGGCTCACTACTAACACCACGCACAGTAATGTTGCAAGAATGATGTTTATTTTTTGCGTCTTACCAATATCTTGTCCAACTATTTTCACGAGATTAAGTATTACACATGTAGAAAGACAAGCACCTAATGCAGTTTCTGTCATTGCAACATCTGGAGCATCCATAAATAAGTAGCAAACGCTGATAAATAAGCTAAATGCTGACATAAATATGATAGATTCAATCAAATTTCTGCTAATGATAAGACGTACGCATATAGATATAATCATTATTGCAGTGATAGATAATAAAATCTCATTTGTTGTAAAATCTAATTGAAATGGTAAAGCGAAAAAATGCGTCACTCTATTTACCCTTTCCATTTTTACCCACCTTATACAACAAAGATGCATACCCTAAAGAATGAGTGGTTACAGGATTTAATATGAATATTAATGCTGCTATAAAAAACAATTTAAATGATGAGCTATAATCACTTTGCATTATAGCAAGACCTACTAAACAAAATGGTACTCCACAAGATTCTATAACCCCAGCTGCATGTAGCTTTGTATAAAAATCTGGAAAACGAAATAAAGCTATGATACCGAAGAAAATAAATACTACCCCTATAGTAATTAAAATCCAGCCCAAGTAAAGCATCATACAAAAATCTATTTTAGTTGCCCGAACTATTCTGGCACTAACTAGCTAAAGATTCAACAAATATAGGTATTTTTACTTAATTATAAAAAATATTCCCTACGTCTCTTAGTGGATCTAGGTAAACAAGATATAGATGGGCATATAGTAAAAATCACAAGGAGGAAAATTTGGAACATATAAAGCAAGAATGGATTTGTTCTGAATTCATAATTAAATCACAGAATAAAAAAAATACAGTAATTAGTGGATATGCAAGCGTCTTTGATATGACAGATTCTCATGGGCATATCATTGCAAAGGGAGCTTTTAAAAAAGTTAAAAGTAAGGATGTAAAATTGCTTTGGCAACATAATAAGGAAGAACCAATTGGTGTAATTAAATCCCTAATAGAAGATGAGTACGGTCTTAAAATGGAAGCTGAAATCAATAATAGCACAAGGGCAGGAATGGAAGCATCTGAATTAATCAAACAAGGTGCTGTAAGCGGACTGAGCATAGAGTTTATTCCAAATTCATCAACTTATAATAAAAATGGAACGCAGGTTATTAATGGAGTGGATTTTATAGAAATAAGCATAGTCACTTTCCCAGCTAATCAGCGTGCTGAGATCAGAGAAATAGAAAATTGTGATGATAAGAAGCTTGAGAACAATTCTTATAGTACAGAAGTAGAGAAATTATCAAATTTAATAAAACAAATAGAAAAATATTAAGGAGCTTATATGGAAGAAAAGAATATTGAAGAAAACAAGATAGATGAGATATCAACTAATGTAGAAAAATTCTTGGAAAAAAGGTCAACAGCAGAAAAGAAGATTAATAATATAGAAGACAGAATTGATAAAATGCAAAATTATCTTGCAAGACCAGAGATAGAAATTCAAAACCATTCTGAAGAAAGGGATGCTTTTAATAACTTCATCAGAAAAGGTATAGAGAGTAACTTAATCACCAAAGATCTTAGTTCTGGTGAAAATACTGGCGGGGTGTTAATTGCACCAACACTCAGCAAAAAGATTATTTCTGCTGTAGAAGCAAAATCTCCTATGAGAAAACTTGCATCTGTAGAATCAATTTCAACAAAATCTCTTGAAATAGTGAGCGAAGATGGAAGTTTTGCATCTGGTTGGGTTGGCGAAACAGGTGAACGAAACGTCACTGAGTCATCTAAATTATCTAAAAAGACAATAGAAACTCATGAGATATACGCACAGCCAAAAGCAACTCAAAGCATTCTAGATGATGCAGAAATTGATATTGATAGCTGGATTATAGAAAGAATAGCAGATCAATTCATTCGTCTGGAAAATGAGGCGTTTATTAGTGGTGATGGAAATAATAAACCATTTGGGTTACTGAAAAATGAAACAATAGAGAGGCTAGATGTAGGAGCAGAAGTTACACCCCACATTCTTTTGGATATGATCAGTAAATTAGATGAAGGCTATCTCAGTAATGCTAGTTTTGTGATGAACCGTAAGACATTATCAAAAATTCAGTCCCTTACTGATGAGTCGGGAAGATTCATATGGCAACAATCTCTATCTGACCCGTTAGAGCAAACAATCTTTGGTGTGCCGATAGTTATAAGTTCTCACATGCCTAATATTGGTGCAAGTGAATTAGCAATTGCAATTGGGGATTTTGAATCAGGATACAAGATTGTAGATCGCAGTGGTATAAACCTGATGAGAGATCCTTACACTGATAAACCATTTATAAGAGGGTGTCCGAGAAGCTAAAAATATGCTATAGTATGTCCTAAAAAGGAGGTTGCTATAGAAGAGAAGATTTACCCTTCGGATTTAACAGATACTCAATGGGATTTAATTGCCCCAC
>Ga0206126_10004384_pt1 | contig 13618 bp, 22 predicted proteins | sample Helgoland_Spring_5_FD_148621 | JGI IMG/M metagenome (GOLD analysis project Ga0206126, IMG submission 148621) | Pelagic subsurface seawater microbial communities from Kabeltonne, Helgoland, North Sea - Helgoland_Spring_Bloom_20160412_1 | ecosystem: Environmental > Aquatic > Marine > Epipelagic ...
TAACATATTTACAAACGCTTCGCGACCTACATTTAATTGATCCACGTTAAACCGTGCGTTGTCTAGCTTCCTGCCCAAATCGTTAATATGATTTAATGCAATCTGTTGTTCTTGCGTGAACTCATCGACGTTGTATTCTTTTTCATTGATTGTAATGAGGTTCTTTTCGTTTTTACCCATTGTAATCTCCATTTAGTGTTTAAATTAAGAAGCGGTGTATCCGTTTCCTGCTGTGATAGCGGCATTAGATGCAGTCATACTTTCGTCTGTCCAGTAATCTTTAGCAACCATTAGTTCTAGGTGTGCTACGTTACGATCCACACAGTCTTGTCTATCTGCTGCATCATCATCTGCCATAGCATTACCTGCTATCACGTCATTGATAAGTGCAACTGAGTCACCCATTGCTGAGTAGTTCTGTGCGATTTGTTCTGCTGTTAAGTCATCCATTGTTTTATCCTTCTAGGGTTGCGATACGTGCTTCTAGTGCATCGTTCTTTGTTGATAATTCTTGTATTGCTTTGACTAAGTGCCAAGTTAGATTGTCAGGGTCTACTGAAAGAACGCCTGTGCTTTCTTCTTTTACACAGTTAGGTAAAATGGCTTGAATCTCTTGGGCAATAACACCAACTTGTACACCAGATTTATCAATAACAGTGTGGTCTTCAAATTCTGTAATTTCATCAACAGTGCGATACTCAAAGTTACGGACTTGAATCTGGTTAATTTCAGTAAGGCCAATAGAGCTATCAACAATGTTCTTCTTTAGCCTACGATCAGAAGTTGTAGACCAGCTTGAAGAGTTGTTACCTTGGTATACACCGCCACCATTGGGCGTTATAAAACCAGTGCTTGCACCCTTTCCTGTTACATTGCCCGTTGCGTGAATCATTTCATGCGAAACATTTGTGGACGATGCTGCACAAGCATATCCAATAATTTGAGTGTTACTTCCGCTATTACCTCCAGATGTACCATAACCAATTATAATATTAGTATTACCTGTTTGATTTTGACCAGCATTTGCGCCAATAAAAACATTATTATCTGCATTAGTGCTTTGACCAGCCTGTAGCCCTATTGTGACATTACGACTTCCTGTACTCACAGTAGAACCAGCACCCTTACCAAGAGCTACGTTGTTACTACCAGAACTTAGGAATCTAAAAGTAGGTTGCATAGTGCCATCATATGACGATATACCTATGTTACCAGAGGCTGTGGTGTACTGATACCCAATAGCCTGACCGATAAATACATTGGCATTCCCAGAAGCACCTCCTGAGTGACCCCTACCTGCACCATGACCGTATGCAATATTACTTCCTGTGTTCTGCGTTTGATACCTTAACGCCTCATGACCCATAGCCATATTGCCAGTGCCAGTTGTTAAATTGGCTAGGGCAATAGACCCCAAGGCAACATTACTTTGACCAGTTGTTAAAGCATACCCAGCTTGATAGCCAACAGCAGTGTTGTCAGATGCGGTGGTGTTGTTACTAAGTGTTTGTGAACCTACAGCAACATTATTAGAACCTGTAGTGTTGTCAAACATACTCTGATTACCCATACTAACATTAAAGTTACCTGTAGTATTTTGGTATAATGCACGATAGCCGTGAGCGTCATTATCGTTTGCTGTAGTGTTTGCATACAAGGCTTGATAACCAATGGCAGTATTTACTGTGCCAGTCGTATTGGTTACCATAGATTCATAACCAACCGATGTATTATAACCACCTGTGGTATTGTTATATAAAGCATTACGACCCAAAGCACTATTAAACGAACCTGTGGTATTAGAGTATAGAGCTTGTGAACCCACCGCTGTCATGTAGGCATCACCAGTATTACTATAACCAGCCTGATAACCTACTGCCGTGTTGAAAGATGCGTTGGTGTTAAGACGTAGAGCTTCTCGACCTATAGCAATATTATAACTTGCGCTAGTATTATCACCCAGTGCATTTACACCCAGTGCTATATTAGATGTACCTGTGGTATTGTCGTAAAAAGACCCTTTACCTAACGTAACATTATTCTCGCCTGTAGTAGTGCTGTATGCTGATAAGTACCCCACAGCCGTGTTGTTGCTTGCGGTGGTGTTGAGAGCTAGTGCATATCGACCCAAGCCCACATTATTAGAGCCTGTAGTATTATTGACTAAAGCACCCGAACCAAAAGCAGAATTTTCTGCTCCCGTAGTGTTAGAGTTGAGTGCCTCACGACCAACGGCAGTTCCATGAGAGGCGGTTGTATTGGCAGCTAGTGCAGACCTACCCAAAGCTACATTTTCACTACCAGTGGTATTAGCATACCCAGCTTGATACCCAACTGCAGTGTTGTCAGATGCGGTGGTGTTAGAATTTAATACCTGATAGCCAACACCTACGTTGTTTGAACCAGTCGTATTTGTTCCAATACTTTCATATCCAATACCGACATTATAATTACCCGTTGTATTATTAAAAATTGAAAATGAGCCAACAGCAGTATTTCTAATCCCTTCTGTAAGGTCTGTTAATGATTGATTACCAATAGCAGTATTGTAAGAACCGCTTGTTAAGCTATCTAACGCAGTATCACCCAATGCCACATTGCTTGTACCAACAGGATAGTTCCCGTCTAGCTTGATTGTGCCGCCGTCCGCGGAGAAGTTACCTTGAACAGTAACCGCGCCTGTAAACGTACCGCCCGATGTCGGAACCGCGTTAGCTATAGAACTAATGTCATACGCTACAATCTCCACAATGTCAGAAGCCGCGGCTCCCGATCCAAGGACCACGGACGTTTTAGTTGTGGCCGTGTAATCTGATACGGGAACGAGAAGTACCCCGTTTAAAAATACATCGACATATGTTGCGTCTGCATAGGCGAGTGTTAGCCCGTTACTGTCAGCGCCGCTAAAGGACGTCTGACCATTTGTGGCAGAATAGATGAAGCGGTTTCGTACACCTACTCCCGGTTGTCGTCCTTGATATGCCATTCTTTAAGCCTCCAGTGCTGTAATACGAGCCTCTAGCTCTTGGATTGTTTTTACTAATAGTGGTACAAGTTTAGACTGATCTATGCCTTGCATTACGGCAACGCCATCATCATCGACTTCGTTGTGTGTACCTGTTACTGCTTCTGGTACAAATGCTTGTGCTTCATGTGCTAAGAAACCATCGACTGTAGTATCTGGATCAGCAATAAAGTTAAACCTTGCTGGCTTGAGTTGCTTTAATCTAGTTGTTGCATCCCATGTGTAGTCTACGTTTTCTTTTAGGCGATGGTCTGAGGATGTGTTGTAAGCTGTAGCTGAACCGTTGTGTGTAATGGAACCTACACCACCTGACGTAGTTTCAAATCTTACAAGCGCAGTGTTGTTAGCATTATCTCTTACAACAATTCCCCAATTACCTACTGTTGTACCTACTCCGACTACAGCATGGTTAACAGTAGTACCAAATGAAGTATTTCCGTTACTATGGGTAATAATCCTAGGATTACCATCCCCATCCGACAGCACGATGTTGTTGCTTGAGGTGCGGATGTCTAGGCCGCCTTGGTTGCCGTTGTAACCGCCGAGGATGGTGTTTTTTTCACCAGTTGTCATTAACTGACCAGCGCCATAGTCTGACACATTTGTAATAGTCCCAGAACCTACAAATGTGTTGTATCTTCCTGTTGAAGTGTAGCCAGCCTTATGGCCAATAAAGGTGTTAAAATTGGCTGTAGTGTTAGTGTACCCAGCTTGATACCCAATAGAAATACTTCCAGAGCCAGTAGTATTACTATAACCAGCCTGATACCCAACCGCAGTGTTGTTGGATGCGGTGGTGTTAGCTTCAAGTGCCTTATAACCCACAGCAGTATTACTTCCACCTGTAGTATTTTGCTCTAAAGCAGAGTAACCCATCGCGGCATTATTACTGCCCGTTAAGTTTTGTCTCAAAGAATAAGCACCTGATGCAGAATTATCACCACCCGTTGTATTGGTAGTCATGGATTCGTAACCAACCGCAGTGTTTTCTTCCGCTGTCGTAGTTGCATCACCTACTAGTCCGCCAATGAATGTGTTTTTTATGCCTGTGGTTACATTTATTCCTGCGTGTGAACCAACAGCGGTATTATAAGATGAACCATTAGCAGGTTCAAAGTACCGTAAAGCATTAGCGCCTATGGCTACATTATCATCTCCGTCTACGTTTGTGCGTAGAGCTAAGTTACCCATTGCTACATTGTTAATACCAGAAGTATTTGCTTCACCTGCAAAAGTACCAAAGAAATTATTTCCGGGGCCTGTAGTTGCTAATCCTGCATGATATCCAAAAAAGTTACTTTGGCTGTTTGTTGTCATAGCCGCACCTGCTTGATAACCTACAGCAGTTATTTGATCACCTGTAGTAATCGCAGTACCTGCCTCATCACCCACGGTCACATTGTAGTTGCCACCAGATGTAATGCTATTACCTGCGTTAACACCTGCTCTATAGTTTGACGTACCAAGAGTTTGTGTAAATGGCTGTTTAATTATATTGGCTGTATCTCTTGATTTAGTCATTGGCTATTATCCCTTATATTCCTGCTGCATCCATTGCAGTCTGGTATGCAGTCTTCACTGCGTCTGTCCAAACAGCATTGCATATTGCTTGTACTTCGGTGCTTTCACCTGAGATGTCAGTGTCACCCCATGTATCACCTGATTTAGTTGAGCATTGTAAGACGTGACGATGGAATGATCTACTGATCTCTGTACCATCTCTAGCTATCACTGTAGCTGTACGAATTTGCACATGTTTATGATCTGAAACGATCTCTATTTTATCTTCTACTTGTGTTTCTGTAAGTGCCATATTGGCCTCCTTTGTTTTATCGTGGCGTTATTGCCACCTGTCTGTGCCTAGAATCCACTAGGCGTATGGTTGTTAGTCTACTTGGTATGCAACAGAAAAATGTGCCGTTAAAGTTGCCCCTGAGTAACTTCCAGCAGGGTAAACATAAAACCTAGTATCACTTGATTCGACAACGATACCATTAATGCTATCTGAATCTGCACCACCAAAGAAACCTTGGACACAAGCCTGTCTCACAGAGCCATTAGTGAAGGGTAAATTAGAAATAGCAACAGTGCTTCCAGTTAATCCTGTGTATGTCATTGAACAAGTGGCAGTAACTAATCGGCCTACTTTAGTGTATTTCCCTACACGAGAGTTAGTTCCTGTTATGGCTACATTTACGGATGGAGTCCAAGTACCTTCTTCATAATCGTCCAACTTATTAGCCGACCCAGTGCCACCGAGGTATACACCGCCGCCTATATATGCGTCTTTAAAGCGGCGACTACTAGAACCTAAATCATACTTGTTGTCAGAGTAAGAGTTATACGGTCTAACAGCTTCGCTTCCTGTGATGTTAACTATTGCTAGTCTAGTTTCTGTTCCACCTGTATCATTTCCTTTAAATACTAAATTGCCAGCATTTTGAGGTGTGCTTATAACAAGGTGAGTACCGCTCTCAGCTCCAATACTACCTACAGATGTGCCGTCTTTGGCAAACTTAGCAATATCACCATCAGATGTTTTTCTATTAAGAAACAAACATTCAGCACTTGCTCTAGTAGATGCCAACAAATTATTCGCACGAAGTTCAATGCCTGTTGTATCAGTATCTACAGAGGCCTTTCCGATTACCACATTCTCTGAACTATCAATCGTGAGTGCCACTGCGTCTGCGTTATCGTCAATCCCTACAGAGGTGAACGCACCTTGAACCGTGAGGCTCGAAGCAAACGTCGTGGCATCCGCTATCTCAGCCGGTGGTACAGCCGTCATGGCCGCAGGTCCTAGGTGAACAACGTAAATGTTATTCGTCCCCGTTGGAGGCGCTGACGTAAATGTAAGCGTGGTTCCCGATACAGAGTACGCGACCGTCGGGTCTTGTATAACGTTCTCTACTACGACCCTGACGTCGTTTGTTACGGTCGGCAATGACATTGTAAAGGCGGTCGCTGAACCGTTGCCACTAAAGCTATCCTTTACCGTATTTGTATATGCTTCCGCAGGTACATTACCAAGTGTGGCCATTAGGTGATCTCCAGTATACTCATTACTACGTCAACAGAACTTGCAGTGTTCGAACTTACCTTAACACTATCTGCCGTTTCTAACACTACTTTTTGATCTCCGCCAACAATAACTATAGAACCGCCACTTGGAACTGGGGCATCTTTAATCAAATGTGTGTCGTTTGATCCGTCGTTTACCACCGCTGTAATCAAAACCTGGGAGGCCGTAACGTTCGATACCGTCAATCCGATAACCGTTGTAGCTGTTGATGAGGGGACAGTGTAGCCGCCTACCGAAGTAAGCGAAGTACCAACAGTCCGTGAAAGTTTTCTTTTAAACGTGTTTGCCATTGTCTATCCTAACCCAACGCAATTGCCAAAGCCACTGCCGTGCCAGCAGGGTCTACTTCTAAGTTTGCTTGTGCGCCTGCAACGTTAGAAGCACCAGTGCCTCCATCCGCAACCGCTAAGTCTGTTATACCAGAAATTACGCCGCCTGTAATGTTTACTGACGACATTGCTAAATTAGCAGTGAAATCAAATACCGCGGCTCCGGAACCCGCACCATCTGTGTAAATTAGTTTTGTATCCCCGTTGGCTACTGTAACGTTAGCTCCTGATCCCTGTGAAAATACAGCTGATTGACCAGAGTTGTTATACACCATATATGTCTTTTGTGCATTGTTTGGTGCAATCGTTATGGTGTTCGTACCAGAAGGGGATCCGCCTAGAACCAGGACCTTATACATACCATCTGATAATGTACCATCTGTAGTTGTAAGAGTGTGCGTCGTACCAGACAAAGTAATCGTTCCAACCCCAGTAAGGATCCTGTCGATAATCTGAAGGTTAACGTTTGTTGTGTCGCCCCACGCACCCGATTGTTCACCTGTGGCGATCAACTCAATGCCGTTTGCGCTAGTGTATGTACTCGCCATCTGTTTCTCCTATGCCGCTACTTCTGTCCAACCAGGGGACTGCGACGGTGTGATTTCGTCCCAACCGGGTGTTTGCGACGGTGTTATTCCATTCCATCCTGGTGTCTGGTTCGGGTCTATTTGGCTCCAAACAAACACAGTTCCGGTACCACCAGTTGCAGAAACGCCTGTAATTGAGACATTTGCTTCCGCGACTACGGTTACAGTACCAACATTTCCCGTACTTTCCAACCCTGTAACTGGAACATCTACACGAATACCGACTTCTACGTCGCCAATCTCGCCTGTTCCTACTACTCCAGTGGGTAAAACAATGGAATCTGCGGCTACTACAACCGATCCAACTGCTCCTGTTCCTGCTACACCAGTAGGTATTTCAACGACACTATCCGCTAAGACCTCTACAGATCCAACTCCGCTCGTTCCTACCAGTCCCGATACAGGGACATTTGCTTCAGCAGCGACTACTACAGCCCCTGTTTCTCCAGTTCCGACGGAACCTGTAACATCAACATCCGCGTTTGCCGCGACTACTACAGTTCCTAATGCACCTGTACCTTCTACCCCTGTAGGTAGAACAAGTGCCTCGGCAATAACAACCACCGATCCGACGCCGCCTGTGGCGGCAAGACCTGATGGTAGGACAACAGCATCAGCAGTGACGCTAACTGTACCGACGCTTCCTGCCGCTTGTAAGCCTGTTACCCCTACATTCGCATCCGCAGATACTGTAACTGATCCGACACCACCTGTGGCGACGTTCCCCGTTACTGGGATATTAGCTTCCGCAACGATGCCAACTGAGCCAACGGCACCAGTTCCGGCTACCCCCGTGACTGTCACAGGAATAGGGGAATCCCAGGGTCCTTCAGACCATGTACCTCTGCCCCAGCCTGTGATGTCTACCATCGGAGGCTACTCCTTACGCGATGCGAATGATCGCGTTTGAAGCATCCGCTGTTGGGAACTGAATAGTAAAATCACCGTTAGTCGCCGTCTTGTCCCCACCAAATGCTAGGATAATACAAGAGTCCGTAGTGTTCGATCCACCACCAGTTGTGGTGTTGTAGATCATCGCACCGTTAGCAGTGATGGATGCAGAGCTAAATGTCAGATCGTTGAAGTCACAGAATGCTGTTGTTCCGCTTGTTGTCGGTGTAACGTTTGTCAACGCCGCTCCGCCCGCAGTATATCCAGAACCCGAAGCTTCGTTCGAGGTTGAATAGGCTGTTGTTGTAGCATCTAAACTTGCACTGCTTGTAAACAAAGCTAATTTAAAAGTACTACCACCATTGGTAAAATTGTGTTGGCCTTGCAGGAGTTCCTGCTTGAAGGACGTACACATTGCTTGAGTTATCGCCATATTATAGTCTCCTTATCGCGTCAGCTAGTTCGGGGTTTCCCGAATCTTTTAGGGCATTATACACAGTTGTACGGTCGCTGCGAATAGCTTCTCTCATATAAAATGAAACAACCTTTTCCATGTGCTCTTTGTAGGCCAGTGCCTGATCTCTGATAGCAGGATGTGCACCATCTGAAACGCTGATTAGTTTAGACACACAACGCTCCGCTACTTCTTCCGGTGAAAACCCACGGTTCTCGGTAGTCTGTACAGACACCATCGGTTGATCCGGCATATTGAAATCTAGTTTAAACATTACGTTTTCGGCCTTATAACTTTACCAACTCTGTATTCTTGAGTGGTTTCTTTAGCTTCACCTAACATCTTCAGACCAATCATAGCTTCTCCAAAGCGTTGATTGTACTGTTGCATGACGTCAGCCTCACCCTTCATAAATATGTACGCTTCTACAAGCGAACCGTATAACAATGCTAGTTCACCGTTGGTACTAATCCAAGTAGTTCCTCCGCCTGCGCCCGCTGTTATGCTAGTTGGACGATACAGGTAGTGTAGCTCAACATCAAGGTTTGCATTAGGTGTCGGACCGACAAGGAAGTTATCCACGTCAAATTGTGCGTAATACTTAGGTAATCCCTGGGTAGTGGCGTTTGGAGAATACGTCTGTACAAAAGATACGTCCTTAAATTCCACAAACGTCTTTTCATTGTTTAATGTATAGCTCAATGAAAACGGTGCCAAGAAGTCACTTGGACAATTTAGATATGGGTTTGCTTGTGTAAGTGCAGCCGTTTGATTACGACGGAACAAATCTAGCTGTACGTTTTTTAGTATACGCTCTTCTGCCGCTCGTATAAACAAAGGAAGGTTTGTTACGAAACTCGTTTCGGAGTTTTCAGTATAGTCTTGAATAGCTTGCTTTAGCTGATCGTATGTAAAACTCATGTTATAATCACCGTTACAGTGCCTACATCTCCGTTACCACGAAGAGCGTTGGGCGTTAGGGCTTCATCACCGTTAAATCCAACAGGGCTCCAGCCCCATTGTATGTTTCTTTGTGCTTCCAAATCAGACTCAGGACGAGGATCTCTAAGAGCCTGGGGGTCTGGTCCTACTTTTGGTGGGTTGAGTTGAGGTTGCTTTGGATCATATTCGTCAGGACCCACTTTGGCTCCCGTCCATTCCACCTTCATCTCATGCAAGCGGTATCGACGGCCTGACCGATCTGATATTCCCCATGCTTTTTTACCACTAGCGTATGCCATTAAACCCTCAAATAACCACTACCTGGTTGCAGTTTCAACGATACTCTGTCTTCATCTTCATCCGCAGCGCGTTGGAACTCTTCCTCATATACAGACTTTAGGATCTGAATACGCTCTGGCGCACGTTTCATAGCAATATAGTACGCTAATCCTGCGGCCATACAAGGGAAGAACCTAAACGGTAAGTCCGAATCATTAATCAAAGCACCTGCGTCTTCGATTCTACGAACATAATAGTAGATCAATTGATCAGTGGAGTTTTCCGGAACAGACCATAAGTTAATAATAGGCGTGATTTGTCTATTCAACCAGTACTGACTAGGTCTACCCTGCGTTGTTTTATTCGGCAGCGTAACGTAATCGCCACGACTAATACGTTCGACCTCATAGTCTGTGCCGTTACGTCGTAATACTACGTCCAATAAATCAACAACGTCACTGTTTAAAGATTCTGTTGCCTGCCCCTGGGTTAGCGTTATTGTGCCAGATTTCACTGTCCACAGGTTTAAACCACGGTTAGCCCATTCAGCAAACATCAAGTTCAGAGAACGACGTGCTGTTTTGGCATCGTAGCCCGTGCGAACCTCTAGTCCACACCTCTCGTATGCTTCCTCAATTATCTCTGAGATATCGAGGTTGAAGTCTCTGGTTCCTGATGTTGCCATTTAATTAACCCATCTTTGTCTTTTTAACGCCGCGTCCTGCCATTACACAACCGCCATTCATGTAGCCCTTCTTGACCATGCCGCCGCCCATGTAGCCCTTCTTGACCATGCCGCCGCCCATGTAGCCCTTCTTGACCATGCCGCCATTTTTCTTCTTTATTACACCACGGCCAATAAGAACGTCTTTCTTAGTGATTTTACCGTCGCCACTTAAATCTTTCATAGCATAATCCTTTCGGTTATCAAAATACTCTTGCTAGACCACCACGGCTAGCTTTCCATTTAATTCGTTTAGAAGACTTCTTCTTCTTAGCAGCAGATGTACACTGAGCCATCGTCGGCCTACATGCAGGATACCCCTTACGCTTCTCTCCCTTTTGACGGCCACAAGGTTTGCCTGTCTTACAGTCAACCCAACCCTTTCCGTCGTTTTGAGAAAACCATTTGCGTAAAGAATTTTCTTTTGCCATTAAAAAGTCCTCGTGCTTTTTCGTCTTGTCTCTTCAACACTACCACAACCAGAAGCTATGATGCCTCCACCACGGTATCTGTTTCTTGCAGGGCGTTTAGGATTATCCACTGAAGCCATTAGTCCACCTGTTGCCGCTTTCTTAGTAGAGTTTCCCCAGTTGGCCGCCCCTACCTTGCGACACTTCGAGAGTGCTCCGCTTGCGTAGGCGCTTGGCCATACCTTGTATCGGGCTTTGACTTTGCGATAACAAGCGTCTTTTTTTGTCTTTGTTTTTTTTGACATTAGCTCTCCTCTCCGGCGATCGTGAGATTTGAAACGACATCTGACCACGGCTTATCATTTAAATTGGCCTTTCGTGAATTGCTTACCAGGTACTTCAACATATCATTGTTCAAAGACACCATAGCATTAGTGTTACGGATTTCTGCTTCCATCACAGCAGTTCTAGTGTTCAAGTCAATCAACGTGCTAGACGTCCAACTTGTCCACTCTTTTGATACGAAACCAATAGATCCAATTATTGCCGCTACCACGACACTTCCAATAACTTTTTGATCCATACGCATCACCACATCTTACACGACCAGTACCTGGCCGTTAGTTTGTCTAGTCTTTTTGTGTCACAACCATGCCTTGCACGGAAAGACTTGCGACGTTTGGGGTTGGATTTTTTAATTTTCATTTTGGCATCGCCAAATCTGATAATTTTTTCCTTACCTTTATCGCAAGCCTTTACCACAGACTTTTTCCCGCCAGAAATCTGACGTTTAGGCTTATTACACTTCATCTTAGCCTTGTCTATTTTAGGCATAGATATTCCTTACGCTAAAAGAAATGTCAGTTCGGTTCCCGCACCTGTAAGCGCAGAAACGTAGACACCAGAGCTAAACACCATTCCGTTTTCTGGGATATATATCTCGTTCATGCCCACAGGAAACTTCTGAGTTAAAAGAGTTGCACCGCCGTTACCATTGGTAAGAGTGAAAGAACCCGCCGTAGTTGCGTATATGTTCACAGCTTGTAGTCGAGATCTGGACGGACCTATAAGAGCCGCCGCCGCACCTTGCGCGTGAGTATACGCAGTTATGTCTGAGCCAGCCATACTTTATTCCTTTTTTTTCGGAGGACGTCCACGTTTCTTTGCAGGCTTTTCTTCCCACGCCTCATTCACATTAGGCGTAGAAGGATCATCCGCTTTGAGCGTACCGTTCTCATTTCGTGCGCGAACTTTAGCGGGCTTGATTCCTCGAGCCGCTAGTTCTTCTTCGGATGCAGGTTTGAATCTACTCATAACCTACTCCCTTATGCTGCTGCTATTGTGCCGCCTGTGTCAGAACGTTTCCAGTTAGTTCCGTCAGAGAAAGCCAATATTGCCGCGCCTGCTGCGCCGTTTGAAACAAATACAACAGTACCTGCGCCAGCGTCTGAAGCTGAAGGTGCGGTTGCTACGGTGTAAGTTGGGACGACAATGTCGCCAATAAAGCCAGCAGTTGAAGTCACTGGACCAGAAAATGTAGTCGATGCCATTTTAGTACCCTTTGCATAAGGATTTGCCTTGTAGTCTATGCAACGTCAGGAGGGCGGATACCTGTCTACAAAGCTAATATGATGCCCATTACAAAAACAATACAACACATTAAACTAAAAAGAAAGGGGCTACCGAAGCAGCCCCTCACAAAAACTATAGTTTATAGCTTATGCGCCTGGTGAACCAAACACACAACGTGGATCAGAGAATCCAAAGCTATAACGCTCACGAGCCTTAAAGCGCATGTTACCTGTGTCGAAATCTGCTTCCATGTTAGTGGATAGCGGAGTTCTTTCAAAGTGAACAAAGCCGCGAGGCGCGTCTGTTTTGATGAAGAATGCATCAGGGTCAGTTAGGAAGTCGTTGACTGCATAACCTTCTGGTAACATCCCCATTGAACGTAGAGCGTTTGTGTCATTGTCGGCAGTACCTACACGTAGGTTAGATACCATCAAACGTTCTGCAACGAATTGCAATTGACGTGGGATCATTAACTTAGTTCCACGTAAAGCAACCTTTAGACCACGTTCGTCAACAAAACCTGCGATGTTGATTAGAGCGTCTTCTAAAGAAGTTTCGTTCAAATCAGCAGCTACAGCAGGAGTGTTAGCTAGTGTTCCACCGTTTGTTAACGGGTGGTTAGTTGCACAAAGAGCAACGCCGTCACCGCCAGCAGAAGCACCACCTGTGAACGCATTGTTCAATACAGCGGCAGCTTTAACCTGCTTAGAGTGAGCCATTGATCTTGCAAGGGCGCGTGTGTAACGACTGCCTAAACGGTCGTACAAGTTGTCCTCGATTGCTTCCTCAGTGATTGAGAATGCAAGTGCAACGGTTTCGTGGTTGTAACGAGCAGTGAATGCTTCGTTAGCGTCGTCGAAGTTAATTGCAGAACCTTCTGACTTAGTAGGTGCCGCACCAAATCCAGCCAACATTACTTCTTCTTCAAACGCACGGTCTGAAGATTCAGTAGTGAAGATCTCTGAATGTTGGTTTTCGTACCGATTGTACTCCATGCCAAACAAGGCGTTGAGACCGGGTTCTAGCTCTTTCGCTAGTTGTGCGCGTGATATAGCCATCTGTTAGCCCCCTTATACGCCAGTCACAGAAACAGTACCCTGTACAATACTTCCGTTTGGAGCATTGAAATGGTTGTTTAAGCGAACAATTAATGGAATACCAGCTACAGTGAAATCAGCATTGTCTGGATCGTCTTGGACGCCCATAATACGCATAGATAACGCCGCCGTGGTAGCGATTGTGTTTAGGTCAGCAGTTGCTGAAGAGATACCTGTAGTATCACTACCACTATTACCACCCGCAAGTGCAATGTTAGCAAAT
>Ga0206126_10004387_pt1 | contig 13615 bp, 24 predicted proteins | sample Helgoland_Spring_5_FD_148621 | JGI IMG/M metagenome (GOLD analysis project Ga0206126, IMG submission 148621) | Pelagic subsurface seawater microbial communities from Kabeltonne, Helgoland, North Sea - Helgoland_Spring_Bloom_20160412_1 | ecosystem: Environmental > Aquatic > Marine > Epipelagic ...
GTTAAATTAGCTATTACATCAAATCCGAATACTGTACCGCCAGTTAAGACAGTCCAAAGAATTGTTACAGGTAAAATTGCCAACAATACTGTTGATAATCCACCAAAAAATCCTGTTATGTATTTAATTACATTATCCATTTGAGTTTCTCCTCTTTTTTAAAATTAATAATTGTCGAGAGCATTTGTCCATTTGGACGTTAATTAAAATTTAAGACCGAATCCTAACATTAGGTTCGTAGTCTTATCTCCTGTTGAGTAAACCACTTTAGGGTCTACGTATACACCTTTGTGTATCGTGAATAATTTACCTAGACCAATATTTAAATTGTCTGTGTCTAAGCCTTTTGTTGCAGCATATACAAAATATCCTTTTACAAAATATCTTGCATGGAAATCTAGTTCCATATCTACCGTCGAGTCTGCCTGTGAAACGGATAGGCCGATCATAAGATCGTCTGTCACGCCATATCCAACAGTTGGTGCCACTGCCCATTCTGTCCATGCAACGTTTGCAACGTCACCAGTACCAATGTACCAATCGCCTTTTGTTTGAGCCTGTGTACTTAATAAAGTTGCACATGCCAATACTACTGTTAAAATAATTGTTCTCATAATTTTCTCCTCTGTTCTTTGCTTATTTAGAATGCTCTCTGTTTAAGCCTTTATTGAATAACCACGCGCTATTCATATAACCTTTATTTAATAACCTTTTGTTATAACCATTTATAAATATACTTTTTTAATTAAAAAATTTACCTTCTTGAAATTTTTTGAATTTATCACTAAAATCTTCCTTTATGACATTAACGACCTTTGTAATGTGTTGTGTTTTGGTGTCAGTCATTTCCCTAATTAAAATATATAGGGCTTTTTTATTGAATATTTCTATGTTTTTTCTTTCTTCGAATAGTCTTAAAACTGCATAGGCTATTCTTTTATCTCTACTGGATCTAAATCTTTCTTCAACAATTCTTTGATAATATTCTGGAAACTTTTCCATAAATACATCTAAGTCGTCTCTATAATCTTGTGTACTGCTTTCCCTACCTAGATCTCTTTCCCTATCTATTGCTATTATAGGTTTTTTTGCCTTTAAATCTCTATAGTTTCTATTATTATTTTGTATTAAATAATTTTTTGCGACAATACTAAAATATGAAAATGCTTTTCCTTTTCCCTCGACAAATTTTGGCAGTTTTTCAAGCATAAAGGCTATTACTTCATGTTGTATTTCTCTAGGTCCACCATCAAAGTAATAAAATTTAAACGTATGAATAATATTTTCCGCTAGCTTCATAAGAGGTTTATGTATGAACTCATTATACACCTTGTTTTTTAATGCTTGAGAATTGTCTTTATTATACGCAATAATTGCCCTCTCAGTTTCAAGTGTAAAATATAATTTATTTTTTCTGGGACGGCCTCTTTTTGTCTTTAAAGCTTCTATTGCTGCTAATCTTCTTTCTTCCTCTAGGTCAGAATAGAATTGTTCTACTGGAGATAGTTTTTTATTTTCCAATTAAATCCTCCAGTTTTTTAATTTCAGAACTTATTTGCTGGTAAATTGAACCAACTTCGTCATCTTTTTCAAACATATCTTTATTGTCTAACTCTCTTATATTGGATAAAATTAATGAAAGAGAATTATAGTAAGAAACTATCCAGTCAAAAGTTTCTTCATTTGCATCTTCTAATTTTTCGTTTTTCCTAAATAAATTAATGTTAACATAAATTGAAACAACTAGTAATACTGATACTAGCCAAATCATTTGGTTTCTCCAAATAAATCTTTGAATAGATCTGAAGCATTATCATTGCCTGTAGATATTTTTGGTTTTTTTGTATACGGTTTTGGGTTGTTTGCAAAAGCTTTGGTTACGCGGCTTTTACCTTTCCAATTTTCGTATTCAATTCTAGATGCCATGTGATCTGCATGGTGAAGTACTATAGGTAAATTATTCCATAAAGCTTTTTCTTTACCATAGGGTTTTAAATATGCATCATTACCAGAATCATACACTCCGTCATGGGTAAGAATACCAATCATTTCGTTTTGAGAAAACGTAATTCCATAGTTAGACAATAGCCAAATTCCTCTATGTGGTACAGTCATGTGTTGAATGTTTGGATTAGGGTCATATATTTTACCTTGATTTTTTCTATGCCATTCGCTCTGGTTTGGCACATAATATTCATGGTTGATATCGCCAACTTTTCCTAGGTCATGGTTGAGGGCACAAAACATTAATTCCTCGTATGTATAACCTTCCATGTTAGAGCCCATATGTTTCCAAAGGTCATATGTGTGTTTTGCCGCTTTACAAACTCTTAATACATGATCTACATATCCTCCTGGCCAGCTATTGTGGAAGTGTTCTATTCCAGAAGCCGGAGCAAACATCATTCTTTCTTGAAAATGTTCATATAAAGATTTAAGTTTAGCTTGTCTTTCGCCTTCAAAGTTATCATCAATAACCTGTATTAGGTCATTCCAATTTTGTAATATTTGTTCTTCTGTTAAATTCATATTATTCTCCGTATAAACTAAATTGACGTGGAGGTTCTGGCTGTTTTTCTACTTGGTTGATAGAGTATACTTTTCCATCAAATGCTGCTAGATGGTACTCTCTACAGCCAGTATCTCTAAATACGTACTCCAATCCGTCTGTTAGTGAATCGAGTATTTTATCTGTTCTACCAACAGGTTTCCATCTGTCTCCTGGGGCTACTCTCTCTAGAACTAGTGTTTTAATATCTTCAGTTTGTTTCATATTAATCAAACAATAATTTCATTTGTTTTTTGTCTCTATCTAAATTTTTGTCTTTAATATCACCAAATGTTTCTCTAACAGATGTTTCATGGTATCCAATTGCATGTGCCATTCTAACACATATAACCTTGAATTCATTACAAGTCATGTCATTTGGAAGCTTTAATTCAATAGATTTTGCTTCTTTTGTTTCGTTACCTCTTTTATATATTAAAAAGTCGTAGTCTTTATCCATATTAAAAATCTCTTAACCGTTATTATTGGTAAATATATAATCCATATAAAAAAGAGAATTGATAAAACAATTGATACGATAAATAATAATATTAATAGTACAATTATTTCTTCTAGTATCTCTTTCATTATATTATAATATAATAAAAATTATTCATATAGAAAAATTATTTGTGAAGTTTATTTATTTTTATAGGTTTTTAAGTATTTTTCTCTGTCAAAATTTCTTGGGAATTTTGCTGAGGCTACTTTTGAGTGAAGTTTTATTTCGCTAAGTATTGGTTTTTTGTCTTTTTTCCAACGAGTTTTTTCTAGTTGTTTTTTAAGGCTGTGCAATTTTAAAGCTGCAGTTGCCATAAGTTCTTCTTTTTCTCTTTTGGTCATTCTTTCAGATTTTTTTCGCTCTCCTTTTTCAGTTGGTTTAATACTCCCTTTTAGCTCGGGTACTTCTACCCCTTTGTGAAAAACATTACCGTCCTTGTCAACAAATTCTGTCATTAGCGTCCAACCTCTAGGTTTATCTGATTTTGGAGCACCAAACTCTACTGGTCCAACTAATTCTTGTACACATTGGTTGCATGTTATAGCCGTAGCTTCATCGCCACATTTTGACATTTGTCCACATCGTTTACATTCCATCCATCTATATGTTGCACCTTCTCGTTCATTCCAGGCGGTTCCTTTTCTAAATTCAGTGTAGTATTCTATGGTTTCGTTTTTCATAATAACCCTTTATCATTTAATATTTTTAATTGCATGTCATTTAGCTTATCATTTTTAAATTGCTCTTGCCAATAACATTTTTGCTTGTGTGTAATTAATTTTTCAAATTCTTTTTCTTTGTTTCCATATACTTCATAAGATATATCAGTTGCCTCACTACCAAATTCTATTTCTTCTTTTACTGGATTTTCTGTTTCAAAGGCTTTTTTAACTTCGTCTATACTATATGGAGTATCATACTCTAATCCTGGTGGCACGGACATTTTAATATCCTTTGGTTTTATTTTTGAAAACGCCATGTTTGCGGCAACTACAAGTGCAATTGCTAATGGGTCAAACACAAATATAATCATTAATAAAAACCAATTGACAACTGTATTCATATCTTTACCTGTAGTTTCTGCAAGATATTTCAATGGCCCTAATTCTCGTTCTTGTTCATTGTCTACTTGTTTGTCTAGTATAGCCATATCGGTCTTTGTAATAGAATCTTCAATTGCAGCTAATTTAGTGTTTATAACATTTCTGTCCTCTAAGGTTCTAGCTAATTCATTTTGTAACGCTCTTCTACTTGACGATGAGGTTGTAGTTATAAGCTGACCAGATTCTTTATCTATATATTGTACTTGTGCTGGGTTTGACAGTGATATTCTTAAATCAGAAATAGACTTAGTAAGACCTTCTTTTTCGTATTTAATGTCTAGTTTAGACTCTTCAAACCTAACTTGTTTTTGTTGTAATATTGACAGTGACTTGTCTAGTAGTTCTGATTGGGTTGCTGTTGATTGATATGCTCCAGATAAAAATCCATATATACCACCACTAGTTATAATCATAAGGACAAAGCATGCAATTGCTAAATAGGCCCTTAGTATTTTGTTTATAGTATCCCAATATTGATATAAAAGAGATGCTACAACTAGTTTTGCAAATTCTAAAGAACCTGCCATGATGATTACCTGTAGGCTGGCACCTGCAAATAGCTTACTTAAACCAAATACTGAATAAAAAGCAGCTGAACCAGACACTGCTAATGCAGATAAGGCAATTAGTAAAGGTAGAATTTTAGCTTTCATAATAAATAATTATATATTTTTTATTGAAAAGTGATAGGTGTATAGGATAATATCTACGCCATCAACCATATCAACACTGTCCTCAGACTTAGATATTAGTTTATTTCCATTAGATTCAAATAAGTCTTTTAGTTTATCTAGTATATTTTTGTCAGTTGAACAGATAGATAACGTTCCCCATTTCGAACTCACATTAACTGCAGTTGGAGATATATTTGCCGCATCAAAATAATCTCCGTAATTTAAAGACTTATCAATAGAATCTCTAATACTTTCGCCTTTTGATAGGTGTTTAACATACTTATCAAGTAAATCTTTAGGGCACCGATCTATCCAATCATTAAAAAAATCAATGTCGTCATGGAATAGGTCTTCTTTATCTTCTTTTGTCAGTAGATTCCATAAAACTTTAGTGACAATATCTTCGGCTTCTTTTATTTCTTTATATAGGCTTCTATTTGCTATGTTGTTAAAATATTCTGTAAAATCGCTTTTAAATTTTTCTGTAGATATTGATTTAGCTTCTAGCTCGGTTAAGGATTCAACATAGGATGACATGTCCTCTTCTATGTTTTCCCAAAAGTTAGAATTGGGGTCGAGTACATCATCAATTTTCCATAAATGTCGTTTACCTATTCCCATATGAATTCCTTTATACGCCACCAACCCAACCCAGCTGAACTCTTTTAGCTATCTGTGACGTCTCAGACGCAAACAACTTGAAGGAAGAATTCCTAACACCTTCGTTATATACATATAAATATAGTTTTAAACATTATTATTCTACAATCTGAGCGTCTTTAATGGTTTGACAAAGTAAATACTTATTTCCCTTTCTGAGTACGTGGTCACAATTGTTGTCGTCTTTCCACATTTTAAGTATTTGCATTGCTACTTGTTCAGCTGTCAAACCATACCTAGAATTTGTAATACCATACGTTGTTGGATCTATGCAGCTTTCGCCAATTTCTCTAACTACTACGTATGCGTTATCTCCATTGTAAAATATTTTTTTCATATAACATTAGCCTGCGGGCCAGTTCTTTATTTATAACCTATTTAATTGTAATTGATTTTGGCTTACTATCTGGAGAAACGGGTACTTCTAATCTTAAAAGGCCGTTTTCCATTTTTGCCGTAATTTTAGTTAAATCAAATTTAGGACTAATCTTCCATCCTAAATCAAAAGACCTTTTAGCAATACCCTTGTGGATATATTCTCCTGCGTCTTGGTCTGAATCATTAGATTCGATGGTTGGTTTAGTATATGAAACCTTTAACATAGTTCCATCCTCTGTAGAAAGATTGATGTCTTTCTTATTTAATCCAACTGCAGCTATTTCAAATATTAAGGCTTCTTCCGTATAGATAATGTCGACAGGATGGTTTATTTTCCTATCAACATTAGTCTCAAAAGCCGAAGCTTGATCGAAAAAATTCTTAAATAATAAATCAGTTGGGAATAGTCTTGTGCCGAAAGGCGTGTTCACTCTTAGTGTTGTCATAATAATCTCCTTAGATAATTTTAATTTTGTTAAACATTAGTTTTAACTTATAACCGACTGACCCGCAGTACCAATCGTTATATAAAATAAATATCAAGCTTTAACCGTTTTATTCACCTTTTTAACAGTAGTATTTTTAGATCTACTATTACTAGAGTATTTGCGCTTATAGTTTCTTTTAGGCTTATTTTCTTTAAGTGCCTGTTTTAGTAAATTAACTATCATTCGCTTATCTAGTATAATAGATTTTAGCTCTTTAATTTGTTTGCCTAGCCAGTAGGTAGTACCTAAACTACCCACTGCTATGCCTATGATTCCTCCTACTATTAGTAGTTGATATTGAAATAATTCCATAATTTTCTCCTATCTATTTTGTTGCATGTCAGAAACAACATCCATAAAGCTAACGTGAGGGGTAGTTGTTCTATCCATACCTAATCGTTTTGATGTACGAGCAGCCTCTTTAGCATCGATCAAAGTTTCAATAAGCTTATTACATTCTGAGAATGTTAAGTCAAACTCTTTACCACTAATATTAATTGATCCTATTACCGGTTGATTTGCATCTCCTTGTGGAGATAGGCCAGGTTTTCCTTTCCAAAATATACTTGCCCACGTAGAGCCAAATTTTGCAGGGTTAAACTTTGTTCTTTCTTGTCTGTTGTTGTGATTAAATTTTTTTGCCATTTTTTAATTGTTTTAGCATGATGCCTACTCTATTTCCTTTTTGGACGGGTTTTCAGCTTAACCCCGGTATGTATATCTTTCTTCAAACACTTTAAATAATAAAGTTATATAAAATATAATAAAAATTTTTGTGATATGAAAACTTTTTTCAACTTATTTTTGTAATTCTTTAATAAATTTTCTGTGTACTTCATCAAAGTGCCAATCTATATCAAAAAATTCTTCACTAGACATTTCACCAACCTTCACTTTCTTTTGAGCTTTCTTAAGGTCTTCCCAAGCATCTATGAATTCATTAAATATTTTAGTAAATTTACTCATCGCCCCATTCTTTTCCGTCACTTGTAGCAAACGATTCAGGACTTTCAATATAATCAGTTGGATCGTAGGTTGATGTATCACCAGAAACTACTATGTGATTTAATGACTTTCTTAATTTTTTCTTATTTCGCGTATTAATTCTATTCCAATACTCTACTGTATCTAGATTTCTCCAAGCCTCCCACGCAGTTTTAGCAATCGCTAGGTCAGGGTATTCTTCTCCAATAATATTTTTTCCATCTTGGCTAATGTATGCTTGACCAGATGGAGTAGTACTTAACATTGCTCCTGGAAATTTCTTTAATAATCTTTTTTTGGTTCTAGCAAATCTAGATAGAAACGCTTCTTTTGAATTTATCATATAACTTATTTTAGTTGTTTTTGTAATAATTACTTAGTTTTGTTTGTTCGTTTTTTGTAAGCTTGTAAAACCATGCGGCAAATTCTCCACCAGTTTTATCTTGTACTTCTACCAAAAGAGACTCTAATCCTTTTTCTCCAGAGTAATCTCTTTCACCAACACCCATAGAAACTTGTTCTCTATTTTTAATATCTCCAGATTTTCTACGGTATACTTCACCGTTATCAGGGTTTCTTTCAAATATATACGGTATTTCTTCTCTAGATTTTATGAAGTCTTCTGGATTTCTGTTTCTATTGTATTGCGAAACCAACCAATCTTCTTTTTTCATAGACATGTCTTGGAGATCGTATACACTTACTTTATTGTTGTCTTCTAAAATTGCAAATTCATCTCTAGATATAGACACTTGAACATAGTCAGTTTCATATTTGTCAGGATCTTTCAAATTACTTACTGGCTCAGTTGAGTAATACTTAGTTATATTACCGCTTATTGCTTCTTCTTTTTTTATCCAAATATTTATTTTCATAACCTTTCTCATTTTTATTTTTTGCTATATTGTAAGCTGCTTCTATTTTGTCGCCATAACTATAGAAATGTTTTCCTTTGCTATCTAAGCTTTTAGATACCTGAAGAACTTCTTCCCATATACCTTCTTCGTGGGCTTGATATAATATATCTTCTACTTTGTCTGACATTCTTTTCTATGTTCTTCAATTAACTTTTGCAGTGCACCACATTTTTCATACTCTTCATATCTAATATAAAATTGTATTAACTTATTGGCCAAAGATATTGGATCCTTACTTCCCATTTCTTTTTGCATACCACTTATTCCGTGAGTCATAAACAACTCATATCCAGAATCCATAGCTCCTTTTTGTATGTCTTCAAAAAAGTTTTCAAGATCTATCATTTTAAAATCTCCAGAATTGTGGTCAAATATATTCATTTTAATATTATGCTTAGTTCAATTTTATCCGTGTATCCATCAGCAAATTCAGCACTTGATGTTATATGTATAGTATCACCCTTCATTGATTTTACAGGGGCTAACATTATATTTATTTCACCATCTTCAGTACTATAACAAACCTCATTTATTGTAGGTACCTCAAAACCGTCAAACCAAGTTATATACGAAGTATCAACTGTACTATAGATATAAGTATCATTTAGCATATTATTAAGGTGTATGATATAGCCTAAAGTATCTCCAATATACCAATAGTGAGAGCTAGCCCAATAAACTTTGGTTAAGTTGTATGTATTACTGACAGGCGATACTTTGCCTGAGATTCGATGTAGGGTTTGCCAACTATCTGACATTTGTAAATGATAATACCCTGCAGAGTCGGCATTTAACCTTACGTCTAGTTCAAAATCGTGGCCAATAGGAATGGTTGTTTCTTTTTCACAACCAAATAGTATTAACGCTAGCGATATGTATATTATTTTATTCATTACGCCGTTGCAAACATTTTGTTAAGCGTATTTGCCAATGGTATTAACTGATTTGTGTTAATAAATTCTGCATCTTTACCATACATTTTTTTGAAGTCATCAGAGTTAGAACCGTAATTTCCTGAAATAAAGTAACTAAGTACCTTTATTCCTTTAGCTCTCATATTTTCAACTTGTTTTTTGGTGTGGTTGGCTGCATTTTGTCCGTAGTACTCTATTGACTTATTTGTGAAGAATGGTTCTCCATCAGAAAAGTTTATAAAGAAACTATCAACTCCGTTTGAACCTTCAGTTAGTTCTTTCTGTATAGCTTCAAAACAAAGACCTTCAGGAGTAGTACCTGGACAAGAAATGTATTTGAATATGTGTGAAATTTTAGATACTTTATCTTTTCTACTATCATATGCAATAAAGATAGCTGGAAGATATTCATTACCTATATTTTCGGTACTTCTATAAGATATTACTACATCTAAGTTTTGAACCATAGAGGCAGCTTTTGCAATTGCAACTGTAGCTTTTTGAGAGTTTTGCCATTTTTCACCGCTCATAGAACCAGAAGCATCAACGCTGATGTGAACAACTGCTGGATTAAATCTTTCTTCAAACACCTGTTTAAATACGCTTTGGTATCCATAACCTAGACTTGAAACCAGTCTTTTATCTAGTTTACCTTTATTTAATCTATTATATGTAAGAGTCTTTTCGTCGTTTCTTATTTGTAATTTTTTACCAAGCTTTGTACCTAATATAAGACCTTCATTAATTGCAATTTCATTATCTTCTGTCCTCCAACGGTAATCTTTAGACACTGTACTATATACTCCTGAATCAATCAAACTTTTGGTTACGTTTTTAACGACTAAGCATCTTGTTCCTTCTGATTTAGTACCATAATATCTTCCAGTACAACCGCTACCAACAGTTTTTTCTGACGAACCAGAATCTTGAATGGCCTTTACGTTATTATTGTCTTTTTTACTAAGGTTTGACTTTTTAATTTTACCGCCCATTAGCTCTTTTTGTTTTTGAATAGCTTTTTCAAGACTATTCCTTTGAGAATCGGTAAGTTCAATTTTTTTAGCAGCTTTAGACGAAGAACCTTGACTAGTAGAGCCATCATCTTCTACAATTTTCTTTGCAACATTATCAATATCTTCTTGGCTTAAATCTTTACTAGATGAACCATTACTTTCTTGACTAGAAGAAACATCATCACTACTTTTTTGATTGTCTCCACCGTCTTTTTGTTCTTCAACATCTTTAGTTTCTGGAATATTTGAATCTATTACTTTGTATATTTCAGCTGCAACGTCTAATGCTTGACTTGTGTTTTTAAGTCTATCAATATTTTTAAGATCTAATATAGACCAGATTTTTCTAAGGCCAGGAAGGGCATCAAGGTTTCTATTGATGTTTGTAAGATTAATTAAACGAAACATATATGAGTCTAGATCAAGACTAGTTTTTTCGTCAGACTTAAGAGCCTTATCTATAACACTAGCATGAAAATATTTATCATATAAAGCTTTGTAATATCCTTGGTATCCAGGAGCTGATTTATAAATGAAGTTGTCTATTCGTCTATCTTCTACATAATTTAATATTTGTTTAAGTGTAGACGATATTTGATTTATAGCATGTCTAGTATTTATTGCATCAGTATTAATATATTTGTCTTGCTCTTCAGACCACATCGTTTCATAGTGGTTGTATTTCTTAGCAGTTTCTACAATGTTAAAATTATTTTCAATATACGCTATAAAGTTATCGTGCTTAAGAATTTCAAAATCGGTTAGTTTGCAGTGAGAACCTTCGTGAAGGGCTAATCCAACAGTAGGATCAAAGTCTTTGTCTTTAATATTACCAGATATAACGACTTGTTTACCGTCAGTAAAACTTTCGTCTTTATTGTTGTATTTTACAGGAATGTTTTCTCCAGTTACAATACGAACAAAGTTTGATATAGCTCTAAGAGTAGCGGCCATTTTTACGTAGTCTTTACCTGGTTTGATTTCTTCTCCAGTTAAGATGTCTACATTATCTTCTTGATCGAAGTCGTACCAGAATGAGGAGTTTGAATGAGTGTTTGACATATGTTTTATTTGTTGTTATTTATAGTATAAATATAATAAAAATAATTGTGATAAAAAAATTATTTCACCATTATTTTCAATTATTTTTAAAGAAGTTATTAACAATTTTTGGTTTTTCTGTTAATAAAGTCTTTTTGTTTTTGAATAGCATCTTCTAAGTTGCTAGTTTCTTTTGGCTTTATTGGTTTAGCCTTGACCTTTACGGCCTGTTTCTTTGAGTATATATAGTCTTTATTGGTAATACCGTTAGACTCTAAAATTCTGTGAGGACCAACTGCAGGATATAGCATAAATCCTCTTGTATCATGGTAATCTGGTACCTGTATAGTATATAGTGGTTGATTGTAATCAGTATCTATATGGCCCCATGATTCACCCTGATACGTCTGCTTAATGACTGCTCCAACGTGAATAGATCCATCAAAGAACTTAAATTTTACCTCGGTTCCTATTGGATATTTATGTTTTGCTTTTTGCATAATTAATGTTTGTTATTTATAGTATAAATATAATAAAAATAGTTGACCCCTGAAAATCTGGATGGTATAGTTATTAACAATTTACTGTTAGTTATTAACAATACCGAGGGGCGGCGCGCGCGATTAACATGAGGTGGTCTCCGACGCGGTGGTTTCGCTCGTTTCGTTTGTTATGCCTACGTGGCTCTCGCGAGCCTCTATTAAATCACGTATTACGGCACATTTTTCATATTCCTCGGTTTGTATAAAGTAGTTCATTATACCCGTAAGGTCTTCAGTCTCGGGATCGAAGGGGTTATGTACTAACATTAACTCCTCCTCTCCAACAGACTTCATAGATAGACTTCCAGTTAAGATAGCATAACTATTACGGTTGGCCTCGTCAAGCATTGATAGCTCACGTTGTCTCTCTTCCCAACTATCCATTAGGCAGTAATGTTTCCCATTAACATATCTTTTTGTTGTTGGATTGCGGCCTTGAGTTCATCAATAGATTGACGCACAAGATACCTATCTCTATCTTCTTGATCGATAGGCATTTTTTCACCACTCACATTACCAGCGTAATACTTTACACCTTTAACATTTTGTTCCCATCTCTTAGGTTCAATGGTGTATCCAATGGGTGGTATCATTCTACCTACCTTAGACTTGTCGCCAAGACCAATAATACGGTCAACATCGACTCTATAGGTTTGTTCACCCATAGCACACCAACATTTCCCATTCATAGCATAGGATGAGGCAAGATAGCCATGGCAATCTACCCAACGCCAGTTTGGTAGGCCTTTCTCGTTGTAGACTAGTTTCTTGATTTGGAATTCGATTAGAGTACCGTGTTTGTAGTCTAATTTTGAAGAGTTTAAATACATAGTTTAAATTTTAGTTAGTATTAGTTAATTAGTTATAGGTAAATATAAGAAAAATAATTCACATAAAAAAATCAGGGGTGAGTTATTTAAAAAAGTTATTAACAATTTAGAAGCTACTATTTAAGAGTGGCAACTTATTGTATTGTGTGTAATGATTGGATATAAGGGCAGACTCAACAAGGGAGGCTACTTCTATAGGTAGGGGTAGGTATTCAACAGAGACATGTTCCATTAAGTCTTTATAGGTACGATCTAGCTTATACACCCAAGTCTTACTGTGTTGTTCGTTGCATCTTAACCGTCCATCCTTAGTAAGTTCTTTAGAGTCTGCGAATCGCGTGTGTCTGATAAATTTATAGGTACGAGATCTAATACTACAGACCGACATACCGTAATAGATAACCTCTCCTGTACGGGTGTCTGTATATCTATAGACTCCAGGTACGTCATATTGTGTATCGCCTCGAGTCCATGCATTCTTTAGTAGCTTAGCCTCTCCCCAGGGTGGAAGTGCTTTAAGAAGCCCTAGTCCAGCGTAGACTATGTTGCCTATCCAATCGGTTTCCATATAGAGTTCGTTTACCCTATCTCTACCTTGTTTAAGCTTGCGTTCTCTGGCTGTACCTTTTGCAGGTCGTTTATTTATCACAAACCTACAATTCTCCATAGCATTCCAGGCCTGTGCAATTGGAGGTAATTCTTCTTGTTTTCTCTCTACAAAGCCTGTCTCTATACCTCGAGCCTTTAATTCGTTTATTATCTTTTTCTCGTTCATCTATTTCTTATGTTTAGTTTTGCGTGTATACTTCTTCTTGTTCTTATGAACACTACTCTTTGGTGGTGTAATACCTAGTTCGATATCGACCTTTCTCCTGACGCTGCTCTTTTGCTTCTTATCCATAATGTCTCTCTTATCAAATTCTCTAAGATTCTCTATTAGACTGTTGTTGTCTTCTCTACTTAATAACCTCCATGCTATCAGGGCTGTGATGGCTACTGTTGCTGATTCTATTATCATATT